>Ga0209345_10003779_pt1 | contig 15277 bp, 14 predicted proteins | sample Cruoilmetagenom7_FD_187294 | JGI IMG/M metagenome (GOLD analysis project Ga0209345, IMG submission 187294) | Oil polluted marine microbial communities from Coal Oil Point, Santa Barbara, California, USA - Sample 7 (SPAdes) (version 2) | ecosystem: Environmental > Aquatic > Marine > Oil seeps ... | reverse complement strand
GTTAAGGCCAAGTGTATCTTCTTTCTTTTTGATACTTGTCGCGCAAACAAGCAAATCCATCAATAACCATAAAATTGCTAAACCTAAAAATACCAAACCTGCTCCGATTATTGAGATCCAAAAAACATCAATCATAATATGCCTTTCTTAAGCAGGGGGGTTCCCATGTTTACGGGCTGGGCTTTGGACTTGTTTCTCTTTCGTTATTGAAAGAGCGCTAATGATCTTCACACGGGTTTCAGATGGAAGAATTACTTCGTCAATAATTCCTGCTTTGGCCGCGGTATATGGAGTGAGATAGTTTTCTTTGTATTCGTCAATCAACCGTTCGCGTTCAGCTTTCGGTTCATCTACGTTGTTGATTTCTTTTCTATGGATGATATTCACTGCACCTTCCGCACCCATAACAGCAATTTCTGCTGTGGGCCAGGCATAATTAACGTCTGTGCCAAGGTATTTACTGCTCATCACAATGTACGCACCTCCAAATGCCCGCCGGGTCACGATGCTTACCTTTGGTACGCTGGCTTCTGAATATGCATAAAGGATTTTTGCTCCATGGCGAATGATTCCTTTGTGCTCCTGGTTTATTCCCGGCAAGAAGCCTGGGGAGTCAACAAACGTCACCAGGGAGATATTGAAAGCATCGCAGAAGCGAACAAATCGCGTGATCTTATCAGAAGCATCGATATCAATGATTCCAGCCAGCGCGCTTGGTTCTTGTGCAACGATTCCAACAGGACACCCATTAAATCGGGCGAAACCCACTATAGCGTGTGTAGCAAAAGTTGGTTGTATCTCGAAAAAAGAATTTCGGTCAACCACTCTTTGAATTACTTCATGCATATTGTAGGGTTTTTTAACATCCTCGGGAATAATCGTATCTAGTTTTTTGTCCATCCGAAAAGGATCATCTGACGGGGCAATACATGGGGGGTTTTCCATATTATTTGAAGGAAGATATCCTAGCAGTGTGCGGCAGAGGGATAAAGATTCTAGTTCCGTTTTAGCGGACAGGGAAGCAACACCGCTAATGCTCATATGTACCTGAGCGCCGCCGAGATTTTCAAAGTCAACTTCTTCACCCGTAATTTCTTTTATTACATTGGGGCCTGTGATGAACATATGGGATTGTTTTTCGACCATGACTATAAAATCTGTTAATGCGGGGGAGTAAGCGGCACCGCCTGCACAGGGACCTAAAATTAAACTGATCTGGGGTACAACTCCTGAACAATTTGAATTACGGCGGAATATCTCCGCGTATCCTTTTAGACTGTGTACTCCTTCTTGGATGCGTGCGCCTCCAGAGTCGATAAGCCCAATGATCGGGGCTCCATTCTGGACGGCGAGATCCATTACACGGCATATCTTATGACTCTGCATTTCTCCAAGCGACCCTCCCATAACAGTGAAGTCTTGTGCGTACACAAATACTTTTCTTCCGTTGATCTGACCATACCCTGTGACTACACCATTTGTGAAGGAATCATCTCTCTTAAGAGATACTGAGTTTTGCGCGACGAATGGTTCCAATTCATGAAAACTGGCTGGATCAAGTAATTCTGCCAACCTCTCTCGAGCAGTCAATTTCCCTTTTTCGTGCTGCTTCGCTATGCGCTTTTCTCCGCCCCCCAATTTCGATTTTTTTCTGAGTTCAATTAGTTTTTTGTTCACGTTCTTTTTTGCCATGTTTTTCCTGAAGAAGTTTTTCTCAATTTTAATCGAGAATGAATAAAAATGGGGTTTTGTGATAAAAATTCATGGTTTGCGAAAGAAACAGTAGGAACAATCAATATGAAAGAGATATAGACTGGGAGGAAACTCTGAGAAAGATATTTTACTTACTTATTGGTTGAGCTAGTTTGACAGAGAGATCATTAATAATAATGCGGAAAAGGAGATAGGCAGGATCAGCGCTGATGCGAAGACGATATATGCGGCATTTTTAAACCCTTCTTTTCTATAGAGAAATGAGCCAAAACTAAAATCAACAAAAAATATAAAGAGTGATAAAAGGGGAAGCAAGATTAACCGTTCAGATGAGGATTCTTCCCGATTGACCCCGATAGCTTCTAGTCCTAATGGGACGGTGGTGCGAGTTGGGATTAGAAAACTGGTTACAACTAGTAGTAGAAGAGAAAGAAATGCACTTGATAGGAGAAATGCACGCGCTGCTTTATCGTTCATCAGAGAAGCAATAATGAACTGTGGTTGGGAGGATTGTTTTGTGATTGGGGTGATAGATCCCATCTCTGCGCTGCGGTAAAAATCATTTTCAAAGGCATTAATATTGCGCGGGGAAATTGCATATATCTTGTCTTTTGTGGCGATCAGGACAAGCTGTTTGTGATCCGATGCGATAAATTCAATTATACCGAGATCTCTGTGCTCACGTGTCCCTAACACGGCTCCAGGAAAGATGATCCGTGGTAATGGTAATTTTATTGCTAGATCGTCTGGCAGCCGCATCCATTCTATTTCAGTTATGGGGATATCCTCTGTGCGCAGTCCCCATTGAATGCTTACGCCATCACGAGAAATCGTATATTTTGCCCTCAGCAAAGAAATCAGTCGGTATAAGAAAAAGGGGAATGGTAAAAATACGAGCACACTAGTGATCAAGTAAAGAAGGAAAACACCTCGTATTTGCTGAAAAATAGCTAACCAAAGCAAGTATCCGCTTGCGGCTAAGATTATCAGAAGAATACCGAGATGAAAGATCACACCACGCTGAGTAGATGGACGGTGCTCTCTTTTTTGATTTATCAATCTGACCCTCGATCAATCCTTAAGGCATTCGGATAATTCGTGGCACACAAGATCTACCTGGTTCTCGGTCATCTTGCCAGAAAAGGGTAAAGCAAGGCTTCGCTTGCCCAGATCTTCAGTTACAGGATAATCACCAGGTAGATAGCCAAATTGGTTAACCATGTAAGGTTGAAGATGAATTGGCAGGAAATATGGACGGACAGGAATACCTGCGGCATCCAATTTCTCGGCAATTTTATCTCGATCAAAATTTTTGTCTAAGCGAATTACATAGACAAACCAGCTCATTTTCGTGGTGTTGGGGGAGATGAAAGGTTTTTCTACACCTTTTATTTCGTCTAATTTTGTGTTGTACCAATTCGCGACCTGCGTTCTTTTTTCTAGTAGTTCATTAACGCGTTTCATTTGTGAAATGCCGAGAGCTGCGCTTAATTCATCCAGGCGGTAGTTATATCCTAGATGGGTGTGCTGCAGCCAAGTATCATCTGGGTCTCGGCCTTGATTTCGTAAAGCACGCAGCATATTGGCATAGCCATCATCATCCGTGATGACCAAGCCGCCTTCACCTGTGGTGATCTGTTTGTTAGGATAGAAAGCGAAAACTCCAAAATCGCCAAATCGCCCAGCTTTTTTGTGTTTATATTCTGCGCCTAATGCTTCACATGAATCCTCAATTAAAACCAACCCATAGCGGTCAACTGTTTCTTGGAGTACATCATAATCTGCTGGCTGCCCGAACACGTCAACCGGCAAAATTGCTTTGAGCAAACCAGTATTTTTTTCATGTTTTCTTGGCAGCCATTTTATTAAATTTTTAGGATCACCAGAAGTGATATCAGCAGCTGCCTGTTTGACCTGCAGTGGATCAATATTTCCGGTCATTGGATCCACATCAACAAAAACAGGAACGGCTTTCTCAAATAAGATCACATTTGTGGAGGATACAAATGAAAATGGTGTGGTGATGACCAAATCTCCTTCTGATATGCCCGTTGCCCGAATGCAGAGATGTAACCCAGATGTTCCCGAATTTACACCGATGGCATGTGCTGCCCCTGTATAACCGAGGAAGGATTTTTCGAAGGTTTGAATTTTTGGGCCGATGCTCAGGTATCTTGTTTCTAGCGTTTCTAATACAGCCTGCTTGTCATCTTTATTAATGTCTGGGCTGGACATTGGAACAAGATACTTTTTTGCAGTCATATTTTTCATGTTTTCCTGTTGAATTTATTCTTAATTATTTAATATTATGAAATATGTTCACTTAGGAAGTGGGGAATTCTGTAGCGGTTTCTTCTGTTGATTCCGACATATCATTTTCGGCTTGTTTTAATCCGAGATCAACTTCGTCTTGCATGGTTATTTGACCACGAAGGAACCCCCCTTCTTCGGTTGAAAAAGCAGAAACAACGACATCTCCCCACACACGCCCGGTTTTTCGTATTTCTAATTTCTCGGCAGTGATGCCTCCATTTACCCCCCCCGCAACGATTACTGTGTTTGCGCGTACATTTTCACAGGTAATCTTTCCGGTCTCACCGATGACAACAAGACCCTGAATAGCGATCTCACCTTCAAAGGTGCCTTCAATGCGCACCCCGCCTTTTCCGGTGAGTTTACCTTTCCAAATGATTCCGGATCCAAGCACGGAGGTTACCCGTTCAATGCGATCGGGCTGCTCCTGATTTGAAGTCTTATTTTTACGAAACATATATATTTTCTTATGCGGTCTTGTTTTTATTGGGATTATATTTTGGCCAAGTTGTCCCTGCATAAACACGTGTTCCTGGCGGGACATCTTTTTTTATTGTTGCGCCATTCCCAATCAGGCATTCTTTCCCAATCTTAATGCCAATATTCACGGTTGCATTCATCCCTATTTGTGTAAAATCTTCAACGATCACGTCACCGGCGATTTTTGTACCGGGAGATAGATTGGTGCATACTCCAAGTATACAATCGTGGGAAACGACAACGCTATTGTTAATCAATGACCCCATACCGACGACCGCGTTCCCGCTTACATAGCTTTGAGCAAGTACAAGAACACCCGGATCTAATCGAGCGCTTGGATCAATATGGGCTGAGGGATGGACGATTGCAGGACAGACGAACCCTTCTTTTGCTAATATTTGAAAAACATCTAACCGGGTTTTATAATTACCGATCCCGCCAACTGAATTAATCGCCAGGCGTATCCCATCTTCTACTAATTGAGGCAGCAAATCAACTCCCCCTATCACGGGGGCTCCAATCACGTCCGTTCCTTTTTTCATATTGTCGTCAATCACACCGACAATTTGATACGTTCCTAGAACTCGAACTGTCTCAATGATCATCTTGCTTAAACCACCGCCACCGTAGATGATTACTTTCGTAGGGTCGAAGTCAAATTTAGGGTATTTTTCATCTATCATAAGATTTGTCCTGAAATGATTATAATCAATTCTTAATAAAACTGTTTTTTAGCTTTGCTAAGTTAGCAATAAATCGCCAGGGTTTACTTTTCCAGGGTTGTGGTGAATTTTGAATTCCGATGCGTGGGGTGGAACTGATCCATCCGTAGGGAACGGACAAACCAGGTTCAATACACAAGGGACTATCCTGCATACACAAATCCACACCATTCAAATCTTTTGTGATTGATAGAGCTTTTGTCAATTTAGCTGGCCCATTGCACCAGTGTTTTTCTTGAATGGGAGTACGCTGTCTGCGGATGTGGTCGATCCCTTCAAAGGGATGAATCGCGCGAATTAAAACAGCTGCCGGGTACCCAACATGTCCTGTCACACAATTGACCATCCAATGCATCCCGTAGGTAAAGTACACATACGCATGCCCTCCATCTCCATACATCACGGCGTTGCGCGTGGTTTTTCCACTGCGCGCATGGCAAGCCAGGTCTTTTTCTCCATCATAGGCTTCTGTTTCAAAAATGATGCCGCTTATTCGATAGTCATCAATAGTTCTGACAAGCAGCTTCCCAATCAGTTGGCGCGCAACCGTAAGCGTTTCTCTTTGGAAAAACCTCCTATCCATAGTTTTCGTCAATCCAAGATCTCTTTGGACATTACCAGAATATCATCGCGCAGTTGCCAGCCAATTTTTTTCCAGAAAGCGATTCCTTCCGCATTATCGCTGATTACGAAGATGTGGCATTTCTGAATGCCTGCTTTCTTGAATTCGTTCAGGCACAGATCCACAAGCTTTTTGCCAATCCCCTTGTTTTGTTCGGACAGCTGTACAGCGAGATGATGGATGTATCCTCTCCTCCCATCACTGCCACCTAATATTGTTCCAATTAGATTGCCGTCATTTAGAGCCACAAGGCAGGTGCTCGGGTTCTTTTGTAAAAAGTCACAGATATTATCTTTTTCGTCTGCACCACTCAGCCCTATACCAGGCAGAGATTGCCAAAGCTGCACTGCTTGTTCGTAATCTGAGATTTGCATTGTGCGGGTTGAATAATTCAAGATCCTCCAATTTCATCCTGGTGAATGATGATTTGAAATTTATATCATCTTACCAATCACAGCAGTATTAATCAATTGGTCATTTAAGTCTTTTTTCAATACGGGAAAGGAAAACTAATCATGATATAATTTGCGCCGCTTGGCGTTTTTGGAGAGGTCGCGTAGTCTGGCTTATCGCGCGCGCTTGGAGAGCGCGTGTACCGCAAGGTACCGTGGGTTCGAATCCCACCCTCTCCGCCTTTTGCCCCTTTATGGGGCTATTTTTTTCTTCTCTCCCAAAGGTATAATAAATTCAAACAATATTAAATAAAAGGCAGGATAACTTGCGACCGAGAAGCAGAAGAGGAATTTGGATTGCGTTGATTATTGGAACTCTGGTATTAATTATAATTCTTTGTGGATCTTGCAGCATTTTTGTCAATTCGATTCCAGAAATTATTGATTCACCTGCAACCACATCATTTCCCCAGCAAATTCAGGAATTAAAGGACCTCCCTACGCCGGCTCTGAAAGTGGAAGTACCTTCATTTGCTGAGGGGGAGCTGCCAGTTGGTGCGGTAGTCCAGATTCTTGTTGAGGGAATTGTGGAAGGTTTTATTGAGGAATGGAGTGGTTCTGGCACGATCATATCTCCGGATGGGTTGATTCTTACAAATGCCCATGTCGCAGTGGGTGACAGGTTCTATCGAGCAGATCGATTGATCGTTGCCCTAACTGTTGCTGAGGATCAACCTCCTGTTGCTGCATATCTGGCGGAAGTTGTACAGTCAGATTCCGCATTGGATATTGCTGTTCTGCGTATCACATATGATCTCTCTGGACAGCGGATTGACCCATTAGACCTTGATCTTCCGTATGTCCAATTTGGCGATTCTGATGAATTGAGATTAGGTGACCCCATCACCATTCTTGGATACCCCGGGATTGGAGGGGAAACAATCACCTTAACCCGCGGGGAGGTGAGCGGGTTCACGGCAGGAACTGGATACGGCAATCGCGCATTTATTAAAACTTCCGCAACGATTGCAGGCGGCAACAGCGGCGGGCTGGCGACTGATGAGAATAATAAGCTGATTGGCATACCCACACAGGTTGGCGCAGGAGATATTAGTGGAGATATTGTTGACTGCCGGCCTTTGGCTGATACTAATCGAGATGGATATATCAACCAATATGATACCTGTGTCCCAACGGGTGGTTTTATCAACGCTTTGCGTCCAATTAATCTGGCGATACCTTTGATAAATGCTGCGGTTGAGGGAAATAAGCCATACACCGCGGTTGAGCTTCCAGAAGCAGAATTACCCGCTGGCGGAGAAATTATTTTTCAGGATAATTTCTCTGATGAGGAAACTGGTTGGCCGCAGGAAAATACCACTGATGAATCGTTTTATTATCAGAATGGGCGTTATTATATCGATGTGAATAACGAGAATCATATCCGGCCAATAACTGGTGGAGAATACCTTGAAGATATGATTATAGAAGTGGATGCCCGTGTTGAGCAATCCTCAGGAGACGGGGATTTTGGTGTGGTTTGCCGTTATCAGGATGACAGCAATTTGTATATGTTTGAAGTTACTCAAGATGCCTATTACGCGATCTATAAACTGGTTAATTCTGAATGGTACCCGCTGATCGACTATACCTATTCAGAAATGCTGGTTAATTTGAAAGAAGCCAAATTCAATGCGGCTTGTATTGGGGATACTCTTAGTTTTGCCGTCAATGGAAAGCTAATGGGTGAAGTAACAGACCAATCTATCAAGGCGGGTGATTATGGATTTTTCGCAGGGACGTTTGATTTCGGCGAAAATACAGTGTCTTTCGACAATATAATTATCAGCAAGCCCTAAGATCAATTAATTTATGGAACATACTGTTGAAATATCATCATTGGTATATGAGGGTTACGGATTGGGGCGTTTGCCTGATGGAAAGGCAGTCTTTGTGCCCTTTGTGCTTCCCGGGGAAACGGTACACATCAAGATCAGGGAAGAAAGAAAACGGTTCGCATATGGTGGGTTAGTAGAAATTGTTGAGGAGAACGAAAACCGAATTTCACCCAAATGTAAACATTTCGGTCAATGCGGCGGATGCCATTATCAGCATATTCCGTATGATCTGCAATTAAAATATAAACGCGAGATTTTTATTGAGCAGATGCGCCGGCTGGGAGGGATAGAAGAACCATCTGTTGAAAAAATAATCTCTTGTAACCAGGAGTGGCATTATAGAAATACGCTTCAATTTCATCTCACACCAGATGGGGAATTGGCTTTTATGAACGCGGCGCAAGTGCATGCTTTTAAAACTGAGGAATGCTATCTTCCAATGAAAGAAATCTCAAAAATTTGGCCACTGCTGGCTTTTGAAAAAGGCAGCGGGATCAATCGTGTTGAGATCCGCCAGAATGATTTGGATGATGTTCTATTGAAGTTGGAAGGAAAGCAAGCCGTGATTCCAGCAATTGAAATCGCATCTTCAATTTCAACGGTTCATATCAGCCCGAACGATCAAGTTGTGATCGGTGGGAATGACTATTTGATCTTATCTGTGTTGAAAAAAGAATTTCATGTGTCTGCCGGATCATTTTTCCAAACGAATTTTATTGGCGCGAAAGCATTGGTTGATACAGTGCTTGAGATGGCGGATGGGCTTAGCGGCGTATTGATGGACCTGTATTGTGGGGTTGGTTTATTCTCCTCGTTTCTCGCGGATTCATTTGAGCAAGTTGTCGGCATTGAAGCATCGAAGTCAGCGTGTGCAGATTATGCGATTAACTTAGACAGCTATGAGCATGTCTCTCTTTATGAAGGAACAGTTGAGAGGGCATTACCGGTAATCGATATCTTACCGGATTGTGTGGTGGTAGATCCTCCCCGGAAAGGGCTGAACCGATTTGCCATTGACGGATTGGTTGAAAAGAAACCTCCGGTGATAATTTACGTTTCCTGCAACCCATCCACCCTCGCGAGGGATGTGAAACGGTTGATGCGGTCAGGATATTTACTCGAGAAGTCGGTATTGGTGGATATGTTTCCCCAGACATATCATATTGAATCAGTAAATTATCTAACCCACAAATGAAAACTTAGAAGAGGACAGATGCGAGTTCTGCACGATATGCACGTGTATCAGGGTCCTCTTCACCCATGATTTCCAGAATGCTTAAGATAACCTGCTGAGCTGTTTTACCGCGGTAATGCTTATTTTGCCGCAGGATATCTAATAATCCATCTAACGCAATTGGATATTTCGCCTGGCTGGATAAGCGGATACTGTTATAGAAAATCGCATCTAGATCATTTTCCTTCGGAAGGTTTTCCTGGTGATAATCAATCAAGATTTTTGCGAAGGGTTTAAGCAATTCCGCCTGGTTGATCTCACGAACTGATGGAATACTCTCTAACAGTTCCATTGCTTCCCCGGGTTGATCCTGAGCCAATAATGCTTTTGCCAAACTAAGCATTGCGGCTGGCGAATCAGTTTTTTCCTCCAGCACCTTTCGCAGGATCATTTCGGATTTTTGCCAATCCTGTGACAGCAGAAGATTCTGCGCTTTAGATAAATCCAGGTTGACAGGACCTGGCGGCAAGAGGTTGCTAATTAATTCTCGTAATCTTGCTTCGGGTTGTGTGCCCACAAACTCAGTTGCGACTTGTCCTTCAATGAACGCTTTTACAGTCGGGATACTGCGGACATTGAACTGCATTGCTAAATTTGGATTCTGGTCAATATTCACTTTGGCAAGGCGCAAACTACCGTTGGCTTCATTCACGATCTTCTCAAGAAGAGGGCCTAATGTTTTACAGGGATGGCACCATTCAGCCCAGAAATCAACCAAAACTGGTGTGTTTTTTGAGAAAGCAATCACTTCATATTCAAAATTCATTTCATTGACATCAATCACGAATTGTGAAGCCATCATATAAATTTCTCCAAAAGCTTTTCAAGCTTAATAAGTTTAATCTTCGCCATCAATTGGAGCTGCTGGCTGTTCAACGCGAACCACATCACCATGGTAATTTACGATGATCTTGAAACCAAGCATACCCAGGTATACACGCCCGTTTTCAGGGATACCGTTAGATAGGAGGTGGTTGAACTGGTCATCCAAGTTTTCCAATTGATTCTGGATGATTGCGTGTGTGAAAAGATCCACGTCACCGATCATTTTTATTGTTTGTTCGGAGATGAGATCTTTATTGTCTTCAACCTGATAGCGTATGGCGTCAATAACCTGCTTGTCAATCTTTTCGGCAGAAATATGGCGCATAAAACCATCGTCATTAATTACGTAACATGCTTCATCACCGACGAAGGCTGTGCCTAATGGTTGATCATTGTCGTCAAAGACCAATCCTTCAAAAACTGCTTTTATTGTCATATATAAAATTATTTTAATGGAGATTTGCCAGATTGCTTCTTAACAATTCCTATGAATATCATATGACTATAACTTGTGTGCCGTACCTTGAAACATATTTTTTCTCGCGTGGAGGAACAACCGGGTTTGTCCATAGGTAAATCCATTTTGCGGCGTGGATAGGTAAGTTCACACACCCGTGGCTGCGCGGCTGGGAATAATCATTATGCCAATAGGTCCCATGAAAGGCTATTCCAGTGTCAGTGAAATATGTAACCCATGGAACACCATATAGTTCATTGTCATTGATGCCGATCTTGTCGGAATGGACCATGTGTCTTGAAGGGCGTTTATAGTTGATTGAGTATTTACCTGCAGGTGTGATGAGGTTCAGGTTTTCTGAGAACTTACCGGAAGATATGGCGGAGATCATGACGGGAGTATTATTTTCATACGCAAAAAGTATTTGATTCTTGGTATCAACCAAAATACTTTTATTCTCCGGTTCCATTTTCGGAGACAATGGAAGTAATTCTTTATCATCAATGATTCGCATATGAGTTGCATTTACGTAATAAGATTCCCCCCAGCGATCTTCTTTGACGAGGTAATATAGATTTCCATCAATATCTTCTCCTAACCCATATGCCCAATGGGTGGATCCATAGAAAAAAAACTGGTGAGAACGAGTGTATTGCTTGTCTCCCGGCCAGGCTTCAGTGAATGGAATAGTGATTTCAGCGAGTTGACCTGCGGAGCTGACGTCTTCATGAGGCTCATTTAGTATATCTTGAACAAGTTGGATGTTTTGTGATTGAATATAGGAGTCATTTTCCATTCCGAACCAGATATCATTTCTTGATACATGTGAAAATCCAGTGATTGGTTGGGAAAGTGAAACAATATCATTGAATTTATGGGAGCCGCTACGGACACTTCGGATATCTGGTTTTTCGTAAGTGGGGGTGCTGTTGAAAAGTACACGACCGATTGTCTTAGATGAGGTGATTTCTGTATTATATGTTAGTGGTTGGGCAGGATAATTAAATGTTAAAAACGGCCAACTGAATGCGGTTAGCGCAGATCTTTTCAGGAAATCTCTTCTCGAAACCATTTTTCCCAATTATACGCAGTTTTATTAATAATGAACGAATACATATGTGCCAATTGATGATTGATTATAGACCCAGGCAGCATCGTTCGTGTTCATGTTCACACACCCATGGCTCATAGGCGTTCCAAAATTGCTGTGCCAATATGTGCCGTGAATGCTGTATCCTTTATAAAAAAACATTGAATATGGTACATCAGGTAAATTATATCCAGGGCCAATCATCGTATATGTGGAGTGTTTGGCGTAGATTTTGTATGAGCCGGTTACAGTTGGGAAGCTGCTGGTTCCTGTTGATACATAGAAAGAGTTGATAATCTGGCTGCCGCGATATGCGTACAGCATTTGTGCGCTCAGATCAACTTCTACCCAGAAATCATTTGTTCCTGAAATTTCTTCAGGTATATCCCACGAATGGTAGTAGTAAGAGGAGTAGCTTGTATCTGATGTTGCGGTGGGTGTAGGTGTCATTGTTGGAGTTGGCGTAGGTGTTAGCGTTGGGGTGGGCGTAACCGTCGGAGTGAGAGTGGGTTTGAGTAACGCGTTCTTAGGCCGAGGTTCTTTTTGTACCGATGCCTGTGCTTGAAAAGCGGGTAATCCTAACCAAAACATAAGTACACTGCCAATAAAAACAATTGTGATGAATAATGAAATTCCCCACTGATTTTTTAATTTTCCTTTTTCTTTATTCTTCTTTTTTGATGTATGCTTTTGTGAGGGCTTGGATTTTCCATGGACAGTTTGCTGTTGGATTTCACGTAAGCGGCTGGCTGCCCAACGCATACCTTTTCGCGCTTTCTGGCTATCCGGGTTTATCTCAAGCGCGCGATTGAGGAATTCAACACTGTCTTTCGGGTTGCTCACAGAAGCAAGAATGAGCCATGCCTCTTCAAGTTTTGGATTAAGTTTGACAGCCGTTTTTGCGTATTTTAAAGCTCCGTTTACATCCTTCTTCAGAAGGGCTGATTGTGCTTTTTCAAGGGCAGAATGTGCTCTATCTTGACTTTCCGCGCTCATTCGTTATTTCCTGCTGTGTTTTCAACAAAACAAATAATACCTGCTGTAATTCCTTCAACTATTGAGCTCGATCGGTTTGCAATGAGATCCCGGTTTGTAGATAATTTCCCAATTTCAATTAATACAGCTGGTGTATCGCGATGGATATCACGGAAAATATGATATGAGGCGTGATCGGGATTTATTATTTCATAGGTGAATGGAAGCTGAGTGTACTTCTGATAATTTTCTGCCAGGCAAACAGATAAATTGTTAACTTTCTCTGGATTCTCTGCGGTCAAACTCGTTCCGATTTTGAATCCGCTTGGCGGCGGTGGAGATTGAAGGCAGGATCCAGAATATATAGCAACTAATACATCTGCTCCATAATTTAAAAGATCAAGGTCAAATTCTGGAAAAAGAGTTACCTGAAAATTCTTTCCCTCAAGATCCAATTTGACGCGGTTGGCAATTGCGTAGTTGATGTCTGCTTCGATGACACCGTCTGCACATACTTCTCCGGTATGGTTTTGCCAATGGCCAGCTAATATCCCAACATGGATACTTGAATCGTCTACTATGAGGTTGGTATCATGAGCATCAAGGGTTGCTTCTGATTGGAAGAGATCATAAATATTCGGGGTCATAAAGACCTTTCGGGGATTCCATAATGTCAACAACGTAGCTATCAGGATCGCAATGGTAACGACCGATTGAATTCCTCGAAAGATGGTGAAATCTTCTTTTTTCACAACATCATCTTGGTTTTGTTCATTTCCTGTTGGTATATTTGTAGACAAATTATTTTCTCGATTCGTACCCATAAATTTATTTCTGATTTAATGGTGCAAGAAACTGTCCAAAGAATTGTATAATTCCAATTAAATTGGTGTAAATTAGATTATAACTGAATCGATTATTATTAACAGTAATGGGTGTACGCAGGGATCAGGATACTAATTTTATGAAAAATATCTTTCTCTCCGGAATTGACATGAGGAAACTTCTTAAGATTGCACGGGAAGCGATTACTTGTGCGGTTAGAAATGAACAATTAAAGACAATAAAACCAGAGGAATATCCCCAACTATTAAGAGACCCTGGTGCGTCATTTGTTACATTGACCAAACGAGATAAATTACGTGGATGTATTGGCACATTAGAAGCATACCAACCGCTTGTTTTGGATGTTCAGGAACATGCAGTTGCGGCTGCTATGGAAGATTATCGCTTTCCTGATGTAAGCGAGGATGAATTACACTTGATCAAAATCGAAATATCCAGATTAACACCTGTTCAGCTGGTGGGTTATTCAACTCCAAAAGATTTGGCTAGCAAGTTGCGTAAGAATGTGGATGGTGTTTTGATTAAAGCTAATGGGAGAAGAGCTACGTTTCTTCCTCAGGTATGGGAAAAAGTGCCAGACACCGAACAATTTTTATCCCAGCTGTGTGTGAAAATGGGAACGTCGCCTGATCTGTGGCGGGAAAAACATTTACAAGTCTATACCTACCAGGTAGAGAAATTCAAGGAAACATGAATCATCCATTTGATAAACAAGAGCCCAGTCGAAAAAAAACTGATAAATCAGCAAGTGAAAAATTAAAAAATATCCTGTCTTCTCGCAAGACCGATGAGCAGATCATACAGGATGTGAGTTCTTCTTCTTTAGATGAAAAGAAAATAATAGCAAAAAACCAACTTCAAAGCCCAAAACCTCAAATAACACAGCATTTGAATCCAGGGAATATCACGGATAAAGCAGAAACCAATCTTCGGTGTGAAGATAGCGAAGATTTAGAAAGAACCACCACAAATACAGAAACAGTTTCAAGCAGGAAAGATAATCGCAGGAAGGTACCTGTTGTTTCACACATTAAAAAACTATTCTCCAAAGGAAATGGCAAAGAACCGCCCAGATTCCCGCCAAAGGGCAACTTCTTTGATTTTTTTAAAAAAGACCCAAAAAGCTGTTTTGTGTATGGTGTCTTGGGCAGCCTTTTAGTCGCTATAATTTTAGGAATTCTCGTTTTGTCATTTCTTATCTTTCAATATTTTAAGATAGCATCAGATTTGCCGAGTGTGGATGACCTGCAGAATTATGCTTCCCAATTTGAGACCACGCGCATTTATGATCGCAATAGCAATTTAATTTATGAAATTATTGATCCGAATGCGGGCAGGAGAACGTATGTTTCGATCGATGAAATATCCACTTATCTAATTGCGGCTACAATAGCCACTGAGGACAAGGATTTTTACACAAACCCGGGATTTGATCCATGGGGGATTTTGCGTGCACTTTGGCAAAACTACACAAGCGGAAAGGTGGTTTCCGGAGCATCCACGATTACCCAGCAGCTGGCGCGTACTTTGCTTTTATCTCCTGAGGAACGCATGCAAATCACAACCAGGCGAAAAGCTCGGGAGATTGTTTTAGCAGCTGAGATCACGCGTAATTATAATAAGAATGAAATCTTAGAGCTATATCTCAACGAAAATAATTATGGAAATCTTGCATATGGAATTGAAGCTGCAGCAGAAACGTATTTCAAT
>Ga0209345_10003777_pt1 | contig 15279 bp, 10 predicted proteins | sample Cruoilmetagenom7_FD_187294 | JGI IMG/M metagenome (GOLD analysis project Ga0209345, IMG submission 187294) | Oil polluted marine microbial communities from Coal Oil Point, Santa Barbara, California, USA - Sample 7 (SPAdes) (version 2) | ecosystem: Environmental > Aquatic > Marine > Oil seeps ... | reverse complement strand
TCGTCAACATAACGCGCTGCAGAGACGGTCCAGGTGTGTGCTTCTATTTGTGCCGAGATATGAGGGCGGACATGTTGGAAGGGCAGGCGGGCGCCATCGGCGCGGTGATCAAGCCGAAGCACGTGCCAGCCATGTTCAGTCTGTACCGGTTGGGTGGAAATTTCTCCAACCTGCAAGGCGTAAAGCGCGTCCCAGATGTCTTGAAGAACATCGCCGGGGCGCAACTGCCCAAGCGTTCCGCCCTCCGATGCTGACGGACACGCCGACTGATTGGCAGCGATACGCTCAAAACGCTCCGGGCGGTCTTCAAGCTCCTTGATCAAGCGCGATGCGAGATCAAACGCGTCGGTCAGAGCCCCAGCGGACTCATCTTCCGGTGCGACGAGAATATGCGAGGCTTCAATCAAGGGAGGTGTTCGAAATCCGTCAGGATTGGCGTCGTAAATTTCCTTGAGCCGGGCCTCCGTTGGCGGGACGACGTCCACCTCTTCGCTCAAGACAACACGCACTCGCGCCTCATCCTCGGTTTCTTCCTGGCCTTCTGCATTGTGCTCCGGTACCGCTTGGATATTCAGTTCATCGGCGCGCGCCAACAGAACAGCTTTTGCGGCGAGCGCACGCCCAGCGAGTGTTCGCGCCTCACCAAGCGACGGTGCTTCATGGTTTTGCAGCTCAGTGGCGAGCAGGCTCTCAGGAACCTCAACGCCAAAGAAAACGGATGATGCTGTAGACATTACGCCCTCCGTGCAGCGGAACGGCTGCGCTTTTTATCCGCCGCTATATCGCGGCGTGTGCGGACAAGCTGCCATCCGCGCCGATTGAGAAACCAAACGGGCGCTGACAGCATGTGAACCAGACGGGTGAACGGAAACACCAGGAAGATCGTCAGCCCAAGGATCAAGTGCGCCTTGAATATCCAATGGACGTCGGCCACATAGTCCGCCGAGCCGGGCTGGAAGGTGAAGATGCCTTGAGCCCAGGACATGAATTTGACCATTTCAGATCCATCGAGATGTCCGGCAGAAAGTGGAATAGTCGACAGACCAAGAGCGAGCTGCAAGGTCAGTAAGGTGAGGATCGCGGTATCTCCAAAACTCGAATTGGCGCGAATACGAGCGTCAAAGACCCTGCGGTGCAGAAGGATTAATGCGCCAAGAATAGCGAACGCACCCGCAACGCCGCCGGCGGCAATGGCGAGGATTTGTTTTGCGCCATGACTGATACCAATTGTATCAAAGACCTGTATCGGTGTGAGCAACCCGACGAAATGACCACCGAAAATCACCAGTACGCCAACGTGAAACAAGACCGATCCAATCATCAGCTGTTTGCGTCTCAGTAATTGCGAAGACCCCGATCGCCAGGTGTAAGGTTCACGATCAAAGCGAAGCACCGACCCGATCGCCAATACGGCAAGAGCGATATAGGGATAATAGCCAAAGGCGGTTTGATCGAACCATCCGGCCGTTGCGAGAGTTGCAGCATGTTCCTGAGCCATTTCTGGTCTCCTTTAGTCAGGGCTAGAAGCTCGCACTGAGCGCTAGCCAAATTTTTGTTCGATCCGCCGGACCGCCGGTGGTGCCATTGAAGACAGCGCCTTTGAGTTCAAGATTGAGCCGTTCGCTCACCGGCACCCGAAGGACCGCATCTAATTCCGAGCCGAAGGACACAGCGCCATTGTCGCTGTCGAAATCATGATAGATCACCGCCCAGCTAAGCGGTTTGTCAGAATTCAAGAAGGACGCACCTTTGCCTTTCAGACCAAGGCTCGTATCGCGCAGGCCGTTCCCCGGCGTCGCCAGAAATACATCTGCCCATCCTTGAAACGCATGCACCGTCGCAAGCGGGGTTGAGAACCCCTGACCTCCAGACCCGTCCAGAATGTCGACGCCTGCCATTGCAGTGATGCCGCCAGGCGTCAGAGAGAGATGATAGGACTGGTAACCAAGGTCTTCTTGTGGGCCGCCGCCCTGATAATCGCTCTGACGCGCCAACTCGATGCGCCCGTCGAGCTTCCCGATAGGCGTGTTCCAATTATGCGCCCACTTGGCCACATAGGTTTGCGATGACGCCCCTGGCGCATTGGAGAAATCAAGCAGCAATGCCATCGCCGATAACGTGCCGAATGGTGTTTCCGTGCCAACGCGAACAATATGGGAGTCGCTCTCAAACTCGCCAATCGGGCTATCATCGCCAAAAATTCGGCGAACCCCGTCAATATAGACATATTCGAGCGTAACCGTGTCATTCAGCTTGGTTCCGAGGCGCAAAGCGTCAAACGTTTGCTCATTCTGGCGAAAGCCGACATTGCCGACAAACCGGGCATCATCGAAAATGATCCTCTGACGTCCCAGCGTTGCAGACCCGGCATCGCCTTTCCAACCTATTTGAAGGCGATTGAGTTCCAGCGTTTCGGGATCCGCAATAATCGCTTTGCCCGGAATGTTGTCGATCGTATCGGAATAGTCGTCGCTGAGCGCCACGACGCCTTCGCCTTCTGCGAGCGCGGACCACCCTTGCCCGAACGTCGCCTGATATCCGAACCGCGCACGCAATGTGAGAGCGGTCGTTTCATCAAGACCATCCTGATCAACTCGTTCAGCACGCAGCCGCAGATCAAGAATGGGCTCACCATCGATGCCACTCGACGCTTCATCGGCAATGGCTTGGCCGCAAAACGCGACAAACACCGCTGATAGTAAAGACGCGCGAAAGGTCATTGCCGCACCTCCCCCATATTTGCGACAATCTCGTTCGCTTTGGGGCAACCATCCATCGCCGCGCCAGGGCCAAAGGTAACGGGATCTTCCTCCCACGCCTTGTCCAGGGCTTCCAGATCGGACGGATCGTCGTCCTCAATTGATAACAAGCTCTCCACCGCTGCGCGGTCCGCTGGCTTGTCCGATACCGAAAGGAGCGCGCCGAACACAGCGCGATAAGGGCTGTTTCTCTTTTTAAGACGCTCTGCGATCGCTTCCAGAACATGGGCTGCCTCTCCGATGAGAGAAGCGGCCTGCTCGTCGGGTGCGATTGACAGAAACTCCAGAAACACCGGGAGATAATCGGGCAGATCGCTGACCTCCATCTCCAGCCCGTGAGACTTGTACAGCTCCACCAATCCAACCATGGCCGGTCCGCGTTCCCGGCTTTCACCATGGACATGTTCGTAAAGATGCAACGATACGCTGCGGGTCCGGTCAAACAGATCCACATATGCCGACTGGGCCTCATAGAGGTCCATATTCGCGATATGATCGGCAAGTTTGACCAAGGCCCGCACGATCCGAGCCGGGATAAGTCCCTCCTCCCGGATTACGTCCACGCACGATTGAGCGTCGGTCTGGATGTCTGTCTCCGGATAAGAAAGCAAGCGTGATAGTGCGCGATAAGTCAAAGCCATGATTAGACCTCCATCGGTGTTTTTGCCCGGGAACGCGGGTCTTTTCCAAACAGGCCAAGCTCGGTTCGCCCGCCTGAACAGTCATTTCCAAACGTGAAGCCGCAACTGCCGCGAAGATCGTAAGCGTCTTCGCTGGTTTCGCGGTGTGCGGTCGGGATGACAAATCGGTCTTCGTAATTTGCGATGGCCATATATTTGTACATCTCGTCGATCTGACGTGCGGTGAGGCCGACACCTTCTGCCGTCGGATGATCCACTACCCCTTCCACGGTTTTGGCCCGCATATATTTGCGCATTGCCATCATCCGCTCGAGGGCCGCTACGATGGGTTCTTCCTTGCCTGCCGTCAGAAGATTGGCGAGATAGCGAACCGGGATGCGCATGGAGGCGACATCCGGCATCGCCGAATCGGTTTCGAGCGCGTCCGCTGCCATCGCTGACTGGATCGGCGAAAGCGGCGGCACATACCAAACCATTGGCAGCGTGCGATATTCTGGATGGAGCGGGAAGGCGATTTTCCAATCCATCGCCATTTTGTAAACGGGGCTTTTCTGCGCCGCCTCCAGCCAGGCTTCCGGAATGCCATCTTTGCGGGCTTGCTCAAGGACCTCAGGATCGTTCGGATCCAGAAAGACATCAAGTTGCGCCTGATAGAGATCCTGCTCATCCGGCGTGCTGGCCGCCGCTTCGATACGGTCGGCATCATAAAGGAGCACACCCAGATAACGGATACGTCCAACGCAGGTTTCCGAGCAAACAGTTGGCTGGCCCACTTCCAGGCGCGGGAAGCAGAACGTGCATTTCTCGGACTTGCCGGATTCCCAATTGTAATAGACCTTCTTGTAGGGGCAGCCTGAAACACACATGCGCCAGCCGCGACACTTGTCCTGGTCAACCAGAACAATGCCATCTTCTTCGCGTTTATAGATCGCGCCAGATGGACACGCAGCGACGCAAGTCGGGTTGAGGCAGTGCTCGCAGAGACGCGGCAGATACATCATGAAGGTCTGTTCGAAGGCACCGTAAATGGCCTTCTCAACGCCTTCGAAATTATAGTCTTCACTGCGCTTTTCGAATTCGCCACCGAGAATTTCTTCCCAATTGGGCCCCCATTCGATTTTCTCCATCCGCTGCCCGGTAATTTTCGATCTGGGACGGGCGGTCGGGAACGCCTTCATCTCGGGCGCAGTTTGCAAATGGGCATAGTCGAAATCGAACGGCTCGTAATAGTCGTCAATTTCAGGAAGGTCCGGATTGGCAAAAATTTTCGCAAGAATCCGCCATTTGGCGCCCATTTTGGGTTCGATCCGGCCGTTCTTTTTTCGTCGCCAACCGCCATTCCAGCGCTTTTGATTTTCCCAGTCCTTAGGAAAGCCAATACCTGGCTTGGTCTCGACATTATTGAACCAAGCGTATTCAACCCCGTCCCGATTGGTCCAGACGTTCTTGCAGGTCACCGAACACGTGTGGCAGCCAATACATTTGTCCAGGTTCAGGACCATTCCGATCTGTGCGCGGATTTTCATCTTTTGTCCTCCAATTGGCTGGCCGGTTCTTCGAGCCAGTCCACTTTGTCCATCTTTCTGAGAACGATGAACTCATCACGGTTCGATCCGACCGTGCCGTAATAGTTGAAGCCGTAGGACAACTGGGCGTATCCACCGATCATGTGAGTTGGCTTGAGGATCGTCCGCGTTACCGAATTGTGGATCCCGCCGCGTTTGCCCGTGATCTCAGAACCCGGCGTGTTCACGATCTTCTCCTGCGCGTGATACATAAAGACAGTGCCTTCGCGGATGCGCTGGGACACCACGGCCCTGGCAGTCAACGCGCCATTGGCGTTGAACACTTCAACCCAGTCATTATCGACAATATCTGCCCGCTTCGCGTCTGTTTCAGAGATCCAGACGACCGGACCGCCACGGTTTAATGTGAGCATCATCAGATTATCAGTATAGGTCGAATGAATGCCCCATTTCTGGTGCGGGGTGATGAAGTTCAGCGTGATTTCCGGATTGCCATTCGGCTTCTGACCTTTGATCCCAAGCGTCTTCAAATCAACCGGCGGCTTGTAGACCACAAAGGTCTCACCAAAGGCGCGCATCCAGTCATGATCCTGATAGAGTTGTTGGCGCCCGGTTAGCGTCCGCCACGGGATCAGCTCATGCACATTGGTATAGCCTGCATTATAGCTGACATGTTCACTCTCCAGACCAGACCAGATTGGCGAGGATATGATCTTGCGCGGCTGCGCAACGAGGTCGCGGAACCTAATTTTTTCATCCTCCTTCGGACGCGCCAGATGGGTGTGCTCGCGCCCCGTTTGGCTCTCAAGAGCCTCCCAAGCTTTGACGGCAACCTCACCATTGGTTTCAGGGGCCAGCATGAGAATGGTTTCGCAGGCGTCGATATCGCTTTCGATTTTCGGACGCCCATGAGCAATTGTCTCATCGAGTACGGTGCCATTGAGCGCGCCAAGCTTTTCGACTTCGTCTTCAGTATTCCAGCCGATCCCTTTGCCGCCATTGCCGAGCTTTTCCATAAGTGGTCCGAGAGAGGTAAACTTCGCATATACTTGCGAGTAGTCACGTTTAACCGGTACGACCTGAGGCATGGTTTTGCCAGGCACCGGATCGCATTCACCCGCGAACCAGTCTTTGACCCCTCTGGCCTGAGCCATCTCGCCAGCTGTGTCATGCTGGATCGGTGTCAGGACAACATCTGTCTCTTCGCCGAGCACTTCCGGCGCAACCTCAGAGAATGTTTTGGCGATCCCTTTGAAGATCTCCCAATCCGACCGTGCTTCCCATGCCGGGTCCACAGCTGCGCCAAGCGGGTGGATGAACGGGTGCATGTCGGAAGTATTGAGGTCATTCTTCTCATACCAGGTCGCGGTTGGCAGTACGATGTCGGAATAAACTGCGGTCGTCGACATCCGAAAGTCGATACAAACCAGCAAATCGAGCTTACCTCGCGGCGCTTCGTCATGCCATTTGACCTGACGCGGCTTGTCACGGCCATCCTCGCCAAGGTCTTTACCCTGCACGCCGTGATCGGTTCCCAGCAGGTGTTTCAGGAAGTATTCATGACCCTTGCCAGAAGATCCGAGCAGGTTTGACCGCCACACAAACATGTTTCGTGGCCAGTTATGCGGATCATCCGGATCCATACAGGACATTTCAAGCTCGCCCGATTTGAGCGCTTGGGCGACATAGTCTTTTGGCTCCAGTCCGGCTGCTTCGGCTTTCTTGGCAATTTCGAGCGGGTTGGTTTTCAATGCGGGTGCAGAGGGCAGCCAACCCATCCTTTCAGCCTTCGCATTATAATCGATAAAGCTACCCGCCCAGTCGCCGGTTTCAGCCGTTGGCGACAGGATTTCAGAGACCGGAACTGTCTCGTAGCGCCATTGATCGGTATGCGCGTAGAAGAACGAGGTTGAGTTTTGCTGACGTGGTGGGCGCACCCAATCCAGGCCAAAGGCGAGCGGTGCCCACCCGGTTTGCGGCCGCAGCTTTTCCTGGCCGACATAGTGTGACCAGCCACCGCCGGACTGTCCGATACAACCGCACATGATGAGCATGTTCATCACCGCGCGGTAATTCATGTCCATGTGATACCAGTGGTTCATTCCCGCACCGATAATGACCATCGATTTCCCGTTGGTCTTCTCAGCATTGGTCGCAAACCCGCGCGCGGTCGCGATAATCTGATCACGCGGGACGGACGTGATCGCCTCCGCCCAGGCCGGGGTATACGGTTCAGGATCGTCAAAACCCTTCGCCAGGTGGTCGCCGCCGAGGCCTTGATCGACGCCGTAATTTGCCAGCAACAGATCATAGACACAGGCGACCAATGTTTCAGAACCGTCAGCCAGTTTCATTTTCTTGACCGGAATGTTCCGGGTCAGGACATCCGGGTGATCGGTTGATGCAAAGCCGTTTGACGCTGTGTTGGCAAAGTATGGGAAGCGGACTTTTGCGACGTCATCTTCATCGCCCATGAGACCAAGACGCAGCTCAGTGTCGTCACCGCCACTCTCACGCTCTTCAAGATTCCACTTGCCTTTATCGCCCCAACGGAACCCGATCGAACCGTTCGGAACGACGACTTTTCCAGTCTTGGCGTCGATCCCAACTGTTTTCCAATCGGGATTGGCGTCTTCTCCAAGCGCCTTGTCGAAATCGGCCGCGCGAAGAAGGCGTTCAGGTACGAACCCGTCTTCTTGCGGGACCAGCCGCACCAATAGCGGAAGGTCGGTATATTTGCGAATATAGTCGCGGAAATACGGCACCTGTCGGTCAAGATGATACTCTTTCAGAATGACGTGCCCGAACGCCATTCCGAGCGCCGCATCGGTGCCTTGTTTGGCAGCAAGCCAGACGTCGGAGAATTTCGAAGCTTCTGAGTAATCCGGGCAAATCACGACGGATTTGACGCCTTTGTAACGCGCCTCGGTATAGAAGTGCGCATCCGGCGTCCGGGTTTGAGGAACGTTGGACCCCCAAAGGATCAGGAATCCTGAATTGTACCAGTCGGCGCTCTCGGCAACGTCCGTCTGCTCGCCCCAGGTTTGAGGGCTGGCGGGCGGAAGATCGCAATACCAGTCATAGAAAGAACCCGTGACGCCGCCAATCAGCTGCAGGTATCTGGCACCTGCTGCGTAAGAAACCATCGACATGGCTGGGATCGGGGAGAAACCAAATACCCGGTCCGGGCCCCACTTTTTCACCGTGTGCGCATTGGCGGCGGCAATAATCTCATTGACCTCGTCCCACCGTGCACGAACAAACCCGCCCAAGCCGCGTTTTTCAACATAGTTCGAACGCTTGTCCGGATCGTCCTGGATCGATTTCCATGCTGCGACCGGGTCCATGAGTTTGCGCGCTTCACGCCATGCGCGAAGCAAACGTCCTCGCACCAGCGGATACTTCACCCGGTTGGCCGAGTAGAGGTACCAGCTATAGCTGGCACCGCGCGAACAGCCCCTTGGCTCGTGATTGGGAAGGTCATCGCGGGTGCGCGGATAGTCAGTCTGCTGGGTTTCCCAGGTAACGATCCCACCTTTCACATAGATCTTCCACGAACACGACCCCGTGCAATTCACGCCATGCGTCGAGCGCACGATTTTGTCGTGACGCCAGCGGTTACGGTAGGCTTCTTCCCATGTGCGATCTTCATCGTTGAGGACGCCGTGTTTACCGGAAAACGTTTCTGTTTGCCGCCGGAAGAAAGTTAGTCGGTCAAGTGTATGGCTCATGGGAGCTTATCCTTTCTGAGCGGCAATTGTTTTGGAGGCGTCTGGCTGACGGCCACGTTCAATATCGAAGAGCATGCCGCCGGGCCGCGAGTAGACGAGGAATGTCAGCGCCAGGCAGAGCACATAGAAGCCGAGGAAGCCCCAGAGCGCGCCATGTGGGGCGCCAGTCATCGAGATTGAGGTTCCGTAGGCCTTGGGAATGAAGAAGGCGCCATAGGCGGCGATTGCGCTCGTGAAAGCGATGATCGCTGCGCTTTCCCGCTCGGCTGTTTTCAACTGCTCGGCGTCTCCAAGCGTCGGCATCAACCGGGCGATCTCCTTGCGCATGATTGAAGGGATCATCTGGAAAGTCGATGCATTGCCGACGCCGGTGAGGAAGAAGAGCGCCATGAAACAGGCAAAGAAGCCCCAGAAGTTTCCGCCGTCACCTTCCGAGGGCAGGAATTGCAGGACGCCCCAAACCGCAACGATCATTCCGAGGAAGGTCCAGAATGTAACGCGGCCACCGCCCCATTTGTCCGAAACCCAGCCTGTGCCTGCGCGAGACAGCGCCCCGACAAGCGGCCCCAGAAAAGCAAAGGTAAGTGCATTCACTTCAGGGAACTGAGTTTTGATAAGCAGCGGGAACCCCGCAGCATAACCGATGAAACTCCCAAACGTGCCCGTGTAGAGAACACACATAATCCAGTTATGGGTGCGCTTCAGGATCGACATCTGGTCACCAAGGGACGCCTTGGCAGCAGCGATGTCATTCATTCCGAACCAGGCCGCCAGCGTCGAGATGACAATGAACGGCACCCAGACGAAGCCGGCATTCTGGAGCCAGAGTTGAGACCCGTCATCCAGTTGCTGCGGTTCTCCGCCAATCGCCCCGAAGACACCGATTGTAATCACAAGCGGCACCAGAAACTGCATCACGCTGACCCCGAGATTTCCAAGGCCGGCATTGAGTGCAAGCGCGTTGCCTTTTTCTTTTTTAGGGTAGAAGTAGGCGATATTCGCCATTGAAGAGGCGAAGTTCCCGCCGCCAAAGCCACATGCAAGCGCAAGCAACATGAAGACTGTATAGGACGTTTCAGGGTTTTGAATGGCAAACCCGATTCCCAGCGCCGGGACCAGTAGCGACGCCGTCGAGATTGTTGTCCACAGTCGACCGCCGAAGATCGGTATCATGAAGCTATAGAAAATTCTCAGTGTCGCACCGGACAGGCCGGGTAGGGCGGCCAGCCAGAAGCGCTGATCGACCGTAAACTCGAACCCGATCGTGGGCATCTTCGCGACGACGACCGACCAGACCATCCAGACCGCAAAGGCCAGCAGCAAAGCAGGAATGGAGATCCAGAGATTCCGGCTGGCGACTTTTTTACCGCCGCTCTGCCAGAAATCGCCTTCTTCAGGGCGCCAGTCCACCAGAATATGGCTCTTAGCTTGGGTCGAGTTTGCCATGGAAGTACTCCTCTCGGCAGATATGTTTCAGGTTGCGGGATGCGTCGCGGCAGGCGCCAGCGGCAAATCAGAATCGGGTTTGGCGATAGGCTTATCCGGCACATCTGATAGCCAGCGCTCATCGGCGAGCTGAGGATGTTTGCGGCGCTCCATCCGGCCGATGGCGACATGCATCCAAACGGTGGAAATCGCGACGATCACGAAGAGCAGCATGAAGGGGGCTGTCCAAACACCTGTATAGTCAAGCAGGACCCCAAACGAGATCGGCAGGAAGAACCCACCAAGCCCGCCAATCATGCCAACCAGTCCCCCGACCGCACCGACATGGTGCGGGTAATAGACAGGGATATGCTTGAACACCGCCGCTTTGCCGAGGCTCATAACAAAACCAAGGATGACGGTGAGAAAGACGAAGAAGCCGGCCGAAAGCCCGAAGTTAAATTCGATTGGACCCTCAATCCCCGCAACGATGTAACTCGTTTGCGGATAGCTCATGATGAACAACACAATGAGGGAGACTACGAATGTGAGATACATCACAAATCGTGCGCCCCATTTGTCGGACATCCACCCGCCAAAGGCGCGAAAGATTGACCCCGGCAGCGAGTACAAGCCGGCGAATACACCCGCCGTTGTCAGCTCGAGCCCGTAAGCGCCGACATAGTAACGCGGTAGGAAGCTCGCCAAAGCGACGAACGCGCCGAAGACGAAAAAGTAGTATGTTGCAAACCGCCAGACCTGGATATTCTTAAGCGGCTCGAGTTGCGACCCAGCCGAAACAGGCCGCTCACCCTTGCGGCGGCGCTCTTCATGCACCGGGTCGGTGCGCGCGAGCAGATAGAACAGGATCGCAGTCGCCGCCAGCACCACGGCATAGACACGCGCCGTGCCTTGCCAACCAATCGCGACGACCAGGAACGGAGCGGCAAAATTGGTGACAGCTGCGCCCACATTGCCGGCGCCAAAAATGCCGAGCGCGGTGCCCTGATTATCCTTTGAGAACCATCGCGACACGTATGAGACACCGATAATGAAAGAGCCGCCTGCGAGGCCCAGCCCAAGCGCGGCGAGCAAGAAGAGTGGATAGCTATCAGCGGAGGTCAGCAGCCACACGCAAACAGCGGTAATCAACATCTGAATCGGGAGCAGGATGCGTCCGCCAAACTGTTCGGCCCAAACGCCAAGAAAAATGCGGCTGATTGAACCGGTCAGGACCGGTGTCGCCACCAGCAGGCCAAACTCGCTCTCGCTGAGGCCAAGCTCCTGTTGGATCTGAACACCAATGATCGAAAAGATCGTCCAAACAGCGAAACAAACGGTGAAAGCAAAGGTGCTGAGGCCAAGCGCAGCGCCCGCCCCTTTTGCATTTTGGGTGATCAGATCTGACATGAAAGCGCGCCCCTCAAACGTGTATGAGTTTCTTGCGTTTTGCTTTGGCGCGGCTCCCATTTGACGGCCTTGATGTTTGTTAAGCGCCCCCTTGCCGATTGTTCGCCGAAGCCCCAAAATTGAGAACAATCTGCAGACGACTGATGCCTGTTTAAAGCAGGGGCGACATCGGCTTTTTGGCGCAGTGATTGATACCAATTGTCGGCTTGACAATTGTCAAGTGGCTCGTAACGTTGGAAAGCTCTTAGGTTCGGAACGCTCGGTCGGGTTCCCGACGATTGATTTCACAGGAGGACGCATGGCGCTCCGCAATACCGATAGTGATCGCGTCCGTGATCTGGCGTTTTTCCAGTCTGCCAATGACGAGATTTTCTCGCAGGCAGTTTCGGGCGCATTCCTGCAGCGTTTCCCGGCCGGCACGACTCTTTTGATGGAAGGCGACACGGTCGATTTTCTTTATGTTCTGCTAGATGGTTCTGTCGAACTTGGCGCAGGCTGGAAATCCCGGGATACCACGCTCGCCGTCCTTCGACCTGTTTCCACCTTCATCCTCGCTGCGGTCGTTCTGGACTCCGACGCATTGATGTCGGCGGTGACGTTAGAACGGTCCGAGCTTTTGATGATTCCCGGCGAATCGCTCAGGCGTGCCATGCAGGAAGACCCGGTTTTTGGATTTGCTATTTCTCAGGAATTGTCAGGCTGTTATCGCGGCCTGGTTCGCTCCATAAAAAACCACAAATTACGCGATTCGACCGAACGCCTGGCCAACTATCTCCTGACCCAGCGCGCCCGTCAGGGCAGCGAGGATGTCATCAAGCTTCCTCATGAGAAACGCGTCCTTGCCTCGCTGCTTGGCATGACGCCTGAGAACCTGTCGCGGGCATTCTCCAAACTGTCTGCGCAAGGCGTTTCGGTAGAAGGGGCCTCGGTCAAATTCGGAAAAGTCCAGGCATTGGAGCGGCTGGCACGGCCATCCCCGCTTCTTGATAATCACTTTCCGCAGGATGAAAGCCAACTCGGAAAGGCCCATACCGAGCGTCAACAAGGCATACTCGACGGAATTTAAGAGGCTCAGCCCCCTGTCTGCGCAAGGTTCAGTGTCTGTCCAGGTTTGCCCGCGTGAAGATTGTGCGCGATCGGTTTTACCGTCAGCGCGTCGACGATGCAGTTTTTCAAGGCTTCAATTTGATCGTCAGCCTGTATCAGGTCGCGGAGATCATGACCGCCTTGACCGAAAAGGCATAGTCGAAGCTGTCCGAGCGCGCTAACGCGCAGTCGATTGCAACCGTCGCAGAAACCTGGCGCATATGGTGCGATCAGCCCGATCCGGCCGTGATAATCAGGATGGCTGAATTCAACCGCCGGCCCATCATCAGGGCCTCGTAGATTTGGCAACCAGCCGCGCTCCAGAAGCCAGTCACGCAAGACAGCACCACCAACATGCTGGTCTTCAAAGAAGGTCTTATTGTCGCCGGTCCGCATCAGTTCAATAAATCTGACGGAAATCTCGCGGTCTCGGACAAAGTCTGTCCACTCTGAAAAGTCGTCATCCAATCCATCGCGAAGCAGGACAGCGTTCACTTTTATCGCCTGGAGTTCAAGCGCTTCGGCGCGCCTTATGCCGGTAAGCACATCGTCCAGTCTGTCATGGCCTGTGATACGCGCAAACGCATCGCGGCGCAGCGCATCAATGCTCACATTGAGATGGGTTAAACCGGCCGCCACCCAGTCTTCAATATAGCGGTCGAGGTTCCAGCCATTGGTGGTCATGGCGACTTTATTGACCAAAGGCTGCTGACGGGTGCGCGCAATAATCTCGGTCAGATCCTTTCGCACAGTCGGCTCGCCGCCGGTGAGACGCACCTTGCTCAGCCCTAACTGAGAAAAAGCCCGAACCAGGCGTTCCGCCTCAACCGGCGTCAGAAACGTTTGAGGTCCACGCTTGCGATAGCCATTGGGCAAACAATAGGTGCAACGGAAATTGCAGACTTCAGTGATTGAGAGTCGCAGGTATCGAAACCGACGCCCAAACGCATCGGCTGCCACCGGATCGGCAAGTTTCATCGCAGGGCTCCTTTCCAAGCACGGGAGGCGATCCAGTTTCCCGGAGTCACCCACGGCCGGTACGCCATGGCAAAATGCTTTAGGCAGAACGGCTCGGAGCGAATTGAGTGATGAAGCTAAGACGGCGTGCAAAATCTGTCATTGACCAGTCCAGATCCGGCAATTGATGTCGATCAAGCCAGTGCTTTTGCCCGATCAAGCCGATGTTTTGCGGGATGCGAGCAGTCTTGGGCCGTAGACCATGCAAAAAACCGCAAAGGCACCGCTCCAGAAGACCGCCGCGAGATAGTTGCCATATGGTTGTAGGACCGGATCCATGAAAGTTGATCCGACGCGCGTCAACGCGGCCAGATTGATCAACACGAATACAAAACAGGTGCCCCATCCAGCTGTAAGTGCGCGTCCGGTGTGCCCCAGCGTCGCGCGAGTCATCACCGCAAGCGTCATGACACCAATCGCGCCTGCTCCAGCCGCATGCACGCCGGCAAGACGTGGAATGACAGCCGGGGCGATGCTCGCTGCCCCAAGCAAAAGCAGGGCCGCCGCTGCCCAGGCGTATCCGACATGCAAAATGATCACCAGCGGCTCCGCACCCGTCATGTGCCCGCGCCAACGCGCCAGACGCGCCAGGTTCAGCCCTCCCGCGATAATAAGCGCTGCGCCAGAAATTTGCCCGGTTTCGGGCACGGTCCAGGCGGCAAGCGTCAATGCAGATATGGAGAGAATGGCGGCGTCAACCTTATTGTAGGCAGCGGGAAGCAAGCGCGCCCCGTGTTTCGCCATCCAGTTACGGGTAAAGCTCGGTACGATTCGCCCGCCGATCAGGAGGATCAAAAAGAGCAGCGTTGCGAGGCCCGCATTGACCGCGTAGGTCGGCAAACCGCCTGATGTCACCGTTACAAAATGAAAACCCGCATTCGCGGCAGCCAGAAAAGATACTGCAACAGCCACTTTCACATTGCGTACATTTCTCCCGGCAATGACTTCGCGCCAGACGAGACCGGCAAACACGATGAGAAACGCCGCATCGACCATCGCTGCACCTGCCGATGGTTGCGGCACAAGGAACAGGCCCGCCCGCCCAAGGCACCATAGCGAGACAAGTAGAATAAGAGGCGTCCCTGTCACCGGCAGGCGCCCGGTCCAGTTCGGTACGGCCGTCAAAAGGAAACCAGCGACCACCGCCGACCCGTACCCAAACACCATTTCATGGACATGCCAGACCAAGCCGGTCTGAAATGGAACAGCATCGGGCCCAAGCGCGTACGTGAAGATCCAGAGAGGGATTGCGAGACCCGCCCAAAGCGCCGCTAGGAAGAAAAACGGGCGAAACCCGTAACTGAACAAGGTCGGTCCTCGATACGTTCGAACCTGCTCAGCCACGCTGGTCATCTAAGTTGCTCTCCGGTTTGCCCTAGCCACATTTTGAATGACCGCACTCAAGGCAAGTGTCGCAGCCCTCTTTGCGCACGAGGGCCTTCTGGCCGCACTTGGAACAAATCCCGGAGCCTGCGCCATCCGTAACATTCCTTACCGGCACATCGTCGCCGAGATGCTCGGCAACGATCCGGCCAATGGCCGCCGGCAGCGAGGGGACATACCTCCCATCCATGAATGCACCGCCCTGAGGATCGAACACAGCTTGCAGCTCTTCGGCAACGAAGCTCACATCGCCGCCGCGGCGGAATACAGCGGAAATCATCCGTGTCAGGGCCAGCGTCCA
>Ga0209345_10003776_pt1 | contig 15280 bp, 12 predicted proteins | sample Cruoilmetagenom7_FD_187294 | JGI IMG/M metagenome (GOLD analysis project Ga0209345, IMG submission 187294) | Oil polluted marine microbial communities from Coal Oil Point, Santa Barbara, California, USA - Sample 7 (SPAdes) (version 2) | ecosystem: Environmental > Aquatic > Marine > Oil seeps ... | reverse complement strand
CATATTTTTCACTTAATTTTTTTTTTTAATTGAGTATTTAATATTAAATTCTTATTTTAATATATTAAATTAAGTTTATATTAAAATTTTATAAAAAAATGAATAAAATACAGACAAAACTTAAACTTTTAACCTCTGATCTAACAGAAACGATAAAATGGTTTCAAGATCATTTAAAAGAATCTGAGGCTTCTGTTCAGATATATACCCATCTAGATGCAGATGGACTAACATCGGGGGCAATTCTTGGGAAAGCCCTGTATAGAGAGCGTATACCTTTTCAGATTTCTATATTAAGACAATTAGAAAGAGAGGAAATTTTAAAAATCGCAGAAAAGGTTCAGGACTATAATAATTTGGTGATTTTTTCTGATTTTGGAAGTGGACAATATTTAGAACTCGATGATAAATTGAATAACGATAATAAAAATACTCCTTATATTATTTTAGATCATCATTTTCCCCAAAATATTTCAGATAAGAATGACGATAAAATTAAAGAAATTTACAAAGATTCGAAGCCTTGGCATATCAATCCTTATTTTTATGAAATTGATGGTAGTAAAGAAATTTCTGGAGCAGGAATTTGTTACTTTTTTGCTAAAGCGTTAAATGAGAATAATTTAGATTTGTCTCCAATAGCACTTATAGGAGCTACGGGTGATATTCAAAATCGGGGACCTAATAATTCTTTTACCGGGTTAAATTCTATTATTTTAGAACGTGCCATTAAGGCAGATTTAGTCGAAAAGGTAAATGACTTGAATTTTTCTCCTATTAAACCTATAAACGAAGCAATAGCTTACTCCAGCGATATTAATCTACCAGGATTAAGTGGAAATACGAGTAAAATGTTAAAATTTTTACAAACTTTAGGAATTTTAATGGAAAATTCAGAGGGGAAGATAAGAACTTTAAATGATTTTAACCAAGAAGAAAAACAGAAAGTTTCTTTTGCCATAATTAGATACATATCTCTTAAACTCGATGTTGAGCCTTCTGAGATTATAAATAAGCTTATTATTAATAGGTATATATTAAAAAATGAATTAGTTGGTTCTGAATTACATGATTTAAAAGAATTTTCTTATCTTTTAAATTCATGCGGGAGGAGTAATAATGGATCGTTAGGAATCGCTATTGCAATGGGTGATAGAAAAATCGCTTATAAGAATGCAAGAGAGCAGTTAATAGAGTACAAGAAATCTTTAGCCCAAGCATTATCATGGATATATGATGAAAATAAAATTCAACTCAAAGAGCACATCCAATTTTTTTTTGGAGAAAAAGTCATATCAGAAAATATTATTGGTACAATTGCTTCTATGTTAATATTTAGTAAAAGCGATATAATAGATAAATCAAAACCTATTTTTGGGTGTGCAAAAAGAAAAGAGGAGGATGTATATAAAATATCGGGGAGGGCACATGAAAGTATTGTGAAAAAGGGGGTAAACCTTTCAGAGACGATCAGAGAAGCATTAAATCTTTCAAATTTAGAAGCATTAGGGGGAGGACATCCTCCAGCTGCAGGTACAAAAGTCCCAGTTGATAAAATTGATGTCTTTTTAGAAAACTGTAATAAAATAATTAAAAAACAATTACAAGAATAACGAAATTGTTCCTTTAATCTGCATTTTTTTATATCTTATAAGTTTCACCGATTTCAGGAGCAACTGAATTAAAACCTTTGTCTGACAAATCGTAAGCAAATGATGTTGTTGATTTTGCATCTCCATGCATACAAAAAATCAATTTAGAATCGTTTTGAAACTTTAAATCTTCAACATATCTGTGTAAATGAAATTTATCCGCGTGGCTAGAAAAATCATAATAATCTACATTACATTTTGCCTTGATAAAAATATCTCTTGTACGATAATTCCTACTGTTTCTTTCTTTAAACTCGAAAATTCTTTCGTCAATTAATTTTCTTCCAGGAGTTCCTTCGACTTGATATCCCACAAGAAAGACAGCTGAGCTTGGGTCATTTAAGATTGAGCCAATATATTCAAGAGCAGCTCCTCCCTTTAACATACCTGATGGAGATATGATTAAACCATCTGATCTCTTTTTAACATTCTTTCTTTTTTCTCTAGATGTTATTAATTGAGCTTTTTTGAACGCAGACTTATATTCAGCAAATTTTCTAAAAGAATTAGGAAATTGAGCGTACTCTATCGAAACTTTTCTTGCTAAACCATCAAGAAATATTTCACTTTTAAAATTGTATTTTTGCAAAACCAACAAGATTTCTTGTGAGCGAGCAACCCCAAAAGCAGGAATGAGAACCTTTCCACCATTTTCAATAATATTTAGGGTATCATCAGTAAATCTTTTTTCAAGATCCGCCCTTATAGGATGTTCTCTTAAAGAATACGTGGATTCCGTAATTAATACATCAATTTCAGGCAATTTAGAAGGTTCAGCGGGAGAAACTAGGTTCGTTTCTTGAGTATTGATATCTCCCGTGTAAAGAATTCTCTTATTATCGACTTCTACTAGTATAGATACGCTACCAGGAATGTGTCCTGCATCGTAAAACGTAATATAGAAATTATCGTCGATCTTCTGGCGTACTTCGTTGTTAAGAAAAGAAGCGTTTTTAATTGTTTTTTGTAACTCTCTATAACCGAACGGGTAAGGATAATTGGATATTTTAATAGTATCCTTTATTAATATTTCTGACATTCTAAGTGTTAGAGGGTTGGTAAAGAGGGGAATGTCTTTGTTTTTAAATAAAAGAGGTAAAGCTCCAGAATGATCTACATGGCAGTGAGACAACGCAATAGCTTTAAGATTGTTAAAATCTCCATCTAAGGGTAATCTCTCTTCGCCTTTGAATCTAATACCATAATCTAAAATACATTGTGCCCCATTGTTAGACTCAATTAGGACCCCTGACCTCCCTACTTCTCTACATCCCCCAAGAAATCTTATATGCGGCATTGTTGATTTATTTTAGATAATTAACCCAAGCTATAATTTAAAAAGCTTATTATACTTTAAAATTTCAAAAAACTTTTTACTTAGTTAAAACAATCCAAAAATATCAAGTTTTTTATTTAGTATTATTCAAACATCGAAAAAAAAGGGATTGAAATATGAAATTAGAAGGAAAAGCAGATATTGGGATTATTGGTGGAACAGGTTCAGGTGTTGACCTTGATAACGTTGAGGATATAAAGGTATATACACCTTATGGAAATACATCTGATTTTGTTAAAGTTGGTGAATTTAAAGGAAAGAAAGTAGCGTTTATAGCTCGTCATGGAGCTGGGCATACAATACCACCACATAAAGTAAATTCTAGAGCTAATCTCTGGGCTCTAAAAGAATTGGGAGTTAAAGTTATAATTTCACCTTCAGCAGTTGGATCTCTAAAAAAGGAGCATGAAAAACGCAAATTTGTAATGGTTGATCAATACATTGATAGAACTAAAAAAAGGTTAGATTCCTTTTATGAAGGTGGACAAGTCTGCCACGTTAGCCAAGCGGACCCTTATTGTACTTATTTAAATAAGTTATTTTACGACACTGGAAAATCTATTGAGGGGTTAGAAATTCAAAACGGTGGTACATATGTTTGTATCGAAGGACCTCGATTCTCAACTAGAGCAGAATCTAAAATGTTTAGACAATGGGGCGGAGATATCATTGGAATGACAACATTTCCAGAAGTAGTACTAGCTGCTGAAAAAGAGATATGTTATTGTTGTATTGCAATGGTGACTGATTTAGATGTGTGGGCAGGAGAATGTTCAATATGTGGCGTTGTTGAAGTTCAAGAAAAATGTGCGAAATGTGGAGGCCCCGTAGAAAAGCTCGCGGTAAGTATAGAAGAAATTTTAGAGACAATGGATAAAAATGCTGGCAATCTTAAAAAAATGTTGGAATTAACTATTCCAAAAATTAACACTGAAAGAGATTGTGCTTGTAAACATAGTTTAGATGGGGCAATTATTTAAAAAAATAGTTTAATTGACTAAATTTTAACTTTTAATCTTTTTTTTATTTTATTTTAAGATCTACATATTTTTGGTTTGATTATAAAAATTTAATAAAATTAATCATGCAAGATTGGTTTTCTTGCAGCGATCACTGCGTCTAATCGTCCAATTGGAGTATTATGTGGTGCAGATTTCAATAATTCTGGATTATTTAACGCTTCATCGTAAATCTTCAACATTGCTTCAATGAATTTATCTAAGGAATATTTGGATTCTGTTTCTGTCGGTTCAATCATTATTGCTCCATTTACAATTAAGGGGAAGTAAATAGTTGGAGCATAATAGCCATAATCAAGAATTCTTTTAGCAACATCTTCAGTTGTAATATTATTTGGTAAATTTTTATCTGATAAAACAAATTCGTGTTGACACCTGCGATTATATGGAAGATTATATTTTTTTTGTAGCAAACATTTTAGGTAGTTAGCGTTTAAAACGGCTATCTGGCCAACCCGTTTTAATCCTTCTGCTCCTAAAGAAAGTATATAAGTATAAGCTCTTAAGATTATCCCAAAATTGCCCCAAAAAGCTTTAATTCGGCCTATTGATTTAGCAATATTCTGTTGGCAAACAATACCATCATCAGTCGAAATTATACAGGGATTTGGTAAAAACGGGATGAGCTCATTTATTACACCAATAGGTCCAGAACCAGGTCCTCCACCACCGTGAGGAGTTGAAAAAGTTTTATGTAAATTCAAATGAATTATATCAAAACCCATATCTCTGGGGCGGCAAATTCCTAACATAGGATTCAGATTAGCTCCGTCATAATAACACAAACCTCCATGCTTATGGATAATTCTAGTTATATCTTTAATTTGTCTATCAAAAACACCTAAAGTATTAGGATTTGTTAGCATAATTCCTGCTACATCGCCTTGTTGCATTGCAAATTCAAGATGGTCCAGTGGAACTTCACCGTAATCGTTTGATTTTAATTCAATAATTGAAAATCCCGCCATTTTTGCCGACGCAGGATTAGTGCCGTGAGCCGAATCTGGAACTATAATTTTATCTTTGATAATCCCTTTAGTCTCGAAATATTTTTTTATAATTAGCAAACCAACTAATTCTCCATGCGCTCCAGCTGCAGGTTGTAAGGTGAATCCGTCCATACCGGTAATCTCACCTAACATTATTGAAATATTATAGAGTAATTCAAGTGAACCTTCACTTTCATCCTGAAGTGGATGTATTTGCGAAAATTCAGTTAATCGTGCTACTATCTCGTTAATTTTTGGGTTATATTTCATGGTACAAGAGCCTAATGGATAAATTCCTGAATCTACACCGTAGGTTAATGTGCTTAATTTAACATAATGGCGAACGATCTCCACCTCAGGAACATCTGGAATAGGAAGCACATCTCTTAAGAGATTTTTGGGAAGGATGTCCTCAAGTTTTTCTCCATCTATATCCATTTTTGGAATAAAATTCTTTTGAGCAAGGTCAACCTCTTTTTCAAAAATCAAAGAATCGTTGCAATCCATTATTTTTTTCCCTCCTTTTTGTTATAGAGAGCATTTTTAGCAGCACTGATAAACTTTTCAATTGATTCCCGAGAATTCATTTCTGTTACACACACCAAAACTATGTTCTTCAAGTTTGGAAAATACTTTGAAAGATGGAGGGGAGGAAGCAAGTTTAATTGCTTGCATTCATGAATAAGAGCATCAATATCTGGACATTTTACAATAAATTCATTATAAGTTGGCTTTTTGTTTAAAATTTCATAACCCGGAATTTCTGTTAGTTTTTTTTTAACATAATTAGCTTTTTGAAAGTTTTGGCTTGCGATTTCGCGCAATCCTGTTTTTCCTAAAGAGATAATATAAATTAAGGCAGATAATGAACATAATGCTTGGTTTGTGCATATATTTGAACTCGCTTTTTCTCTTCGTATATGTTGTTCACGGGCTTGTAATGTTAATAAAAATCCCTCGCGTTCGCCGTTAATTTCTTTTGTTTTACCAACCAACCTACCTGGCATTTTTCTCAAATATTTTTTCTTTGCTGCAAAAACCCCTAATCCCGGCCCACCAAATGAAGGACTAATTCCGAAAGACTGCCCTTCTGCTACAAAAATATCTACATCTGTTTCTCCTGGTGGTTTCAGAACACCTAAACAGGTGGGGTCGGTCATACATTGTATCAATAAGCAATTAGGAGCTTTTTCTTTCACTTGTTTTGCTAACAACGATACATCTTCAATATCTCCAAAGAAATTTGGACTCTGAAATAAAACAGCTGCAATATCTTGGTTTAATTCGTCTATTAATTTATTTTCAGCGATAATTCTAAGATTGATTCCTTGTCCCCAACAATAAGTCTTGACAACTTCAGAATATTCGGGATGAATACCTTCTAATAACAATAAATGTTTCTTCCTTGTTATTATAGTTGCCATAATAGCCGCTTCTGCAAGCGCAGTAGAACCATCATACATACTCGCATTGGCAACATCCATCTGGGTGAGTCGAGAAATTACACTTTGATATTCATAAATCGCTTGTAAATAACCTTGACTAGCTTCTGCTTGATAGGGAGTGTATGAAGTATAGAACTCTGTTCGACTTATTATAAAATCTACTAAAGAAGGGATATAATGAAAATAATAACCTGCTCCCAAAAAGGAATTAGAATAAAGCTTATTCTTTTGAGAAAGTTCTTTCAAGTTTTTCAGAACATCTGGTTCAGATAAGCCTGAAGGTAAATTTAAACCCTCGATAATCAAATCCTTTGGAATATCTTGAAATAATTCTTCTAAATTATTAACGCCAATAACTTTAAGCATTTCAGCAATAGTTTTATCGTCATGAGGTACAAAATCCAAATTAAACAACTCATATGTCTAAAATTTTAAAAAATAAAATTAAAAATTGGAAAAAAAGTTTATTTTTCCTCATCTTCTACTATTTTTTTATAGTCTTCAACTGATAAAAGTTCGTTAATTTCATTACTATTTGAAATCTTTATTTTTAACATCCAACCTGTTCCATAAGGAGAAGTATTAATTGATTCAGGGCTTTCTATTATAATAGCGTTCATCTCGACGATTTCGCCTGACAATGGCATTAGAATTTCGCCAACTGCTTTAACCGATTCAATTTCACCAACATTATTTCCTTTTTCTAGCGTTCTTCCTATTTCGGGTAATTCAACATAAACAATATCACCTAATTGATGTTGAGCGTAATCGGTGATTCCGATTGAAGCCGTATCTCCTTCAATTCGCGCCCATTCATGTGTTTTCATATATTTTAAATCTTCAGGAAATTCGTATACCATAACTTTTCACATTTAAATATTAATATTTACTTCACTTAAACATTACGATAAAATGGCGTAGATACGATAATACCTTTCAGAAGTTTATTCCGAACTTCAATTTCAAGCTCAGTTCCTTCCTCGTGATATTGCCTTTTAATTAATCCTAGACCTATTGTTTTTTTGAGGGTAGGTGAATATCCACCTGATGTTACATATCCAATTTCTTCGCTTTTTATAAAAATTTTATAATGCTCTCTAATAATACCTCTATCCAGCAAATTCAACCCAACAATAATTCGATCTGTTCCTTCGGCTTTTTGTTTTAATAAAGTTTCTTTTCCAATATAATCGATACCCTCTTTAGGTTTGACAAGCCAAAAAAGTCCTGCTTCAATAGGCGTAATTGAATCGCTAATTTCGTGACCATATAATGAGTAAGTTGCTTCTAATCTCAGGGAGTCTCGCGCTCCTAAACCAGCTGGTAATGCTTCAGCTCCAATTAGATCAGTCCATATTTTCTCAGCATATTTATTATCAAATGAAATTTCAAATCCTCGCTCACCTGTATACCCGGTTCTAGCTATAAATATTGGAGCCCCGTTTAACATAGTGTGAGCAAAATAAAACCGGTTTATCGAAGATAAATCAATATCCACTAATGGTTGGAGAAGTTCGTCGGATTTTGGACCTTGAAACGCTAAACGACATCTTTCCAAAGATAAATTAGTAATTTTAACATCTTTACCCTTAATATGCTCATTTAACCATTGAAAATCTTTTTCGACATTGCTAGCGTTAACAATCATTCTAAATCGCTCAGGTTCTTCCTCGTAATAAACAAGATCGTCAACAACAGTCCCATTTTCATAACACATACATGAATATTGTCCTTTTGTGAGTTCTAGTAGCTTCAAATCGTTAATCATTACATATTGAAGAAATGATATTACATCTTTCCCTTCTAAAAGGAATTCTCCCATGTGTGTCACATCAAACACACCAGCTTTATTGCGTACCGCTTCGTGTTCTTTTATAATGCTTTTGTATTGCACTGGCATACTAAAACCAGCAAAGTCAACCATCCTTGCTCCTAAATTCACGTGAATATTATAAAATGGAGTCTTTTTCAGTTCTTGAATCAAATCCACACCTTGTAATGTGTTTATTTTAATACTGTGAGTATAAAGTATGGAGAATTATTTAAATTTTCAGACTAAAAAATAAGGATAATTATGTGGGAAAAAAATGGGTGAACGAGTTTATTCCGTTTACTATTCTTTAACAGCCATCTTAATTAGACTAATAATATCATAACCTTCTAATTTGTCTCGACCATGTAAACTTCCTGTAAGCTCAATAACAAATGCAATCCCAGCTACGCTTCCACCTGCCTTTTCTATTAGATTGCAAGCTGCTTTTGCAGTTCCTCCAGTTGCTAACAAATCATCAAATAATAACACTTTTTCACCTTCTTCTATGGCATCCTTATGCATTTCAATAGTGTCAGTACCATATTCAAGTTCGTAGGTCTCACTAATCGTTTCAGCTGGCAGTTTTCCTGGTTTTCGTATCAAAACGAATCCAGCATCCAATTTATACGCCAAAACGCCACCCCAAACATAACCTCTAGCTTCGACAGCACAAACCTTCTTGATTCCTTTGTCTTTAAAATGATTTAATAGCCTGTCACATGACTCTTTAAAAGAAGCATGAACCTTACACAAAGTTGTAACATCTTTAAATTGAATTCCTTTTATTGGAAAATCTGGGACATTCCTTATATAATCTTCTAAATTCAAACTCTTTCAATTCCTTTTATTGTTAGTTTTAAATATATTATTATTTAAATTAATTAAAATTATATTTAATTGAATCATCCATGCAATTAAAATCTAATAAATAGTATATATAATAATTAGAAAAAATTAAATAAACATTAATTTATAAAAAATATATTAGACGATTAAATATATTTAATATTAAATTAAATATCGCTTTATTTTAAACAATAAAAGGTTAATGGTGAAATAAAATAAAAGTACTCCTATTTGGCCCTGGTGGTGCGGGTAAAACGTCATTAATGCGGACTACTTGTTTAGGTTATAATTTCATGAAAGTGCTTAATTTAACGCCTACAAAAGGAGTCTCGAGGGAAAATTTTATATTTAGGGGAATAATGGAACTTTCCATCTGGGATTTAGGAGGCCAAGAGCTTTATATGGAAAGATATTTCTCGGAAAAACAGCGCGAGCTTGTATTTTCTGAAGTGTCAGCTGCAGTTTTCATGATTGATACGGCAGCAGAAGAACCAAAATTAAAAGATACTTTTAGTAAATTCTTGAAATACCTTTTTGAATTTAGTCCTGAAGTAGGAAAAGTATATACTTTATTAAATAAAATTGATCTTCAAGAATCAAAAGAAGATGACATATATAAACTGTTAATTAAAGATCTTACAGATGATTTAAAATGTAAAATTGCTTTTACACCAGTATCGGTGAAGGAAGGGAGCGCTCAACATCGATTGATCGAAATACTCGATTTTAAAATTCAAGAGAACACATTAGCTTTACAAAGACTTGGGAAAATACGCTATTTATTAGATCAATTGAAGACCAATTCGCGTTCAGAATTTCTTTTGTTTAACCAACCAGATGGTTTATTAATAGCATCCACATTAGGAAAATTTGAAAGTCCAAATCTCCAATTCCTCCGTTTTGAAATAGGAAGTCTTGATTCAAATATATATCAAATCTATACAAAGACCATGGAACTTTCAGATTCTTCGATTTCTCCTTTAGAATTATCTACTGTTATATATGAGAGCGAACAGAACTACATTTTAGTGAAGGAAGTTAGCATTGGATCGGTTCTGATGGTTGTTACAAAAGAGAAAACTATTGGAACTTTTGATACAGTGATGAACGACTTAAATGGCGAAGATTTCCAAAATTTGAAAAAATTCCTTAGTAGGGACGACTTTTAACTAATTCTAAATCAATTTTATAAGAAAATATTGTTCTATTAGAATGTTCTTCAAAAATGGAAAACAAATAATCGTTAGTATTTTTAATTACAGGCGTTATAAACAATAATTCTTCTTCGGGAAGGCATTTTTCAACTTTTTCGTTTAATACTTCTTTTTCAAAAAATTCTTTAATATAAGTAATTCGAACGATGAGATCGTTGAATTCCTTTTTACTGTTATTCTTTACTAAAACTTCTATTTCCTGAAAATTGTTAATATTATTTATATTCGTTATTTTAAATTGATCTTTTATTTCTAATTTTTGTTGAACAACTCTATCATAATCAAATAATCGAATTTTAGAAAACGATTCATTTTGAGAGTTTATAACAATGTGGTCAATATCGATTCCTTTAAATGTTAAATAAGAAATTGCTTTTTGCAATTTGAAAGTGGTCGCATCAGTTTGTTTTATTACTGATGAAAAATATTTCTCACAAGTAAGGTTAATTATAGCTTTTATTTCTTCTTTTATCTGATCTCCTTTTTTTATTATATTAATTAATTTTTCCGTTTTAATAACTTCTAGTTTCGCAATTTCTGACTCTATTACATGATAAAGCGTATTTTCAAATTCGTCGATTATTTTTTTTGTTAATAGATTTATCAATTCTCCCCCAAAAATATCTAAATCTGTTGGCAACACAAGTATCAACACAACTATTTCACCTGATTTTTGAAAAGAACCTGCTCTTTTTTTAACCCTTTTGGATTCAACAATAAATTTCTTCGCAAAGTACATATTATTACAGTATTCTAAATCAATTCGGTTAATTGTAGTCTTATTTTTAAGCTCTAAAAACCAAATTGGATGGTATCTTATAAGATGCATTTTTCCCGAATCATCATCTAGCGCATTTTCTGGACAAATAAGAAGTGGGACATGGCCTATAGTCTCATCAAAATAAAATAAAAGAGCCTTACATAATTCACTAAATGGACACTCTTTATTAGTGCTATTTAAGGGATTTTCTTTCAATTTGAATCATCCTCTTCTTCATTAAATCAATTATGCTTAATTTTTATGATTTTTAATGTTAATGAGAAGCGCAAGATATGCAAGGATCAAATGCTCTTATCATTATTTGAATTTTTTCTTTAATAGAATTGATATTTTCTTTTTCATTTAGCTTTTTAGCATATTCAGTGATCATTTTGTTAAGAATAGGTAAATTTATTTCTGTTGCAATGAAAAGTTTTACTTGATCAACGATTTTAGCTTTATTTAAATGATAATGGTGCATTAGTATACCTCTTGGTGCTTCGATAATCCCTATTCCATTTGATTTTTTTATTGATTTTAGTTGTTTAAGTTTTGTTTTACTTTTTAGTGAAGTAGTATTCAATATTTCAACACTTTTTTGAATTTCGTAATAACTTTCAATTAATTGTAAAAAGTTTAAAAACAATAAATTGCTTTTCCATTTTTTTCCAAAATTGCTTAAATATTCGGGTATTTTATCTATTCCATAATTTTGATTTAACTTATAGCGCGCTATTGGCCCTGTTAAAACTTCATTTTTCAAATTCGACTTAAACATAATCCCATAAAGATTAGGGTCTTTATCAAAATATTTTGAATAATTTTTCACTTGAAAATCGTCGTAAGTTGTTTCATTTTGTTCAATTCTGAGGTCTCCTTGGTACCTATCAAACCCCATATTATTCTTTAAGCCGAAATATATAGGATTAGAAAGATTATATTCTGTAGGAGGATCAAAAGCAGAAAATAAATCTATAAAATTTTCAATTATAGTTTCTATATAGTAAATTCCCTTTTTAAGATATTTCTCCGTAAAAAATAAATTCTTTTGAGTAGGATTGAATATTATTCCTCCAGGAATCGGAGTAATTGGATGTAGCACCCTTCCTCCTATTAACTTATTTATTTCTGAACCAATTTTTATTAAATCAAATACATTTGTCGTTAAATGAGGATTGTAATTAATTAAATTATAAGGTCCGTTAATTTCAGTATTAATTTTAAATATTTTTAATAAATCTGGAAAAAACTGGAAAAAATAATGCATAATATGCGATTTTATTAATTCTCCAGATAATAAAAGCCTTCTAAGCATAATTGATTGGTTTGATGGATCTATTCCGTATAAATCTTCTATTGCTTTGCAACTTGCAATTGTTTGGGACACGGAGCACAGTCCACAAATTCTAGATACTATTTTTGGAATATCTAATAACTTTTTGCCTACTAAAATATTTTCAAATCCTCTAAATACTGAAAAACTCAATTCAGTTTGATAAATTTCATCATTTTTTAGATAAATGTTTAAGTTTCCACGACCTTCAACCCTTGTGCATGCTTCTACCACTTTATCCATCAAACCTTCCCTCCTACATGTGATTTTGAGAACCTGTAATATATCCCTTTATATTTTCTTAAATTTTTAGAAAGGTTAAAAAGGCTTAAGAAATTGATTAAATTCGCTATAAACCCTTTTGAAACAGGGCCTAAACACCCTTCACAGGGTAATCCTTGATTTATACAGAGATGATCGCAACCATCTCGAGTAATAGGACCTAAACATAAAATCCCATCGTTTAGAAAACACGATAAATTTTCTCCCGGAAAACGAATTTCATCGTTTCTTGGAACAATCTTTTCTATTGTAATTGGTAAATCTAATTTTGCGTGGTTGTTTAAAGGACAAGTAGAACACATATTTTTTAAGCTTAGCTTGATTTTTTTGTTCTCAACTAACCTCAATAAACAGTTTCCTAAAAGTATGGACGGTGGAGGACATCCAGGTATAATACCATCAACTTCTACAAACTTTGAAATAGGATATGATTCTTTTTTATTTGAGAGACTAAGAATGCCCCCAAACGCTGAGCATGTACCTAATGCATATAGTTTTTTTGCATTTTTTCGTATTTCTTGAAGATACTCGATTTGATTCTTTTCGGATACGCACCCCTCTACTAGCGCTACATCGCATTCTTTAATCTCTAAATTGTCAGATATAAATGGAAAATATTCGATTTTCGTTCTCTCAAGAAATTGTGGAAATATATCTAGTGACATTAATGTTGATATACATCCAGTACAAGTTGTTAAAGATGTAATTAAAAATTTAAGTTTCACTTTTAATCTCCTCCTTTAATAAATTATAGAATTTATTAGAGATTTCAGCAAATGTCTGTCCTTCTACTCCGTTTAAACCTATCACTATTATCCGTCTGCTTAACTTTGGTCCTAGAATCTTTTTTAAAAGTCCAACTCTTTTTTTTAATTTTTCAATCCCGTCAATGTATCTACAAGAATCCTTTCTGCAGCCAATAATCATAACTCCATCAAACCCCATTTCAAGAGATTTAACAATGAATTCAGTATCAATACGGCCAGTACAAGGAACAGAGATTATAAAAACATTAGGTTGATATAACAATTTTTTTAATCCTGCATTGTCAGCGGCAGCGTAACCGCACGATTGGCAACAAAAAGCGATGATTTTTGGTTTTTTATTGAATTTTGAGAAAATTTCGATCGTTTTTAAAATCTTTTCTGACGTATTTATATTCATTTCGATGGCATTAGTAGGACAAACACTAACACACATACCACAAGCTTTACATTTAAACTTATCAATAGTAATTTTTTCGGAGTTTATGCTTATTGCATTGTAAGGGCAAGAAATAACGCAGAGGCCACACAATCCACATTTATCTTCATTAATCTCTATTCCGGTATATTCTGTTATTAAATAATCATTTGAAAGAAGTGATATTACTTTTAATGCTATGTTATTGGTGGTTGCAATAGTTGAGTGATAATTTAATGGACCAAATATTGTTCCAACACCATAAATACCAGAAGCTAAAGTTTCTTCACTCATAAAACCATAATCATTTAAAGTGAAGTCCATAATCTTTCTTAGAGATTTCAAATCCTTATTTGGAATTAATTTAATATTTAAAACGATCAAATCACTTTGAAACTCAATAGAATCCGCAACTACATAATTAATATTTTCTTTTGTCTCAATTAATACTTTATTAGCGTAAAGAAATCGAGGATGAGTAGATTTTAGTATTATCTCGTCTTTTTCTTTTAGTTTACTTAAATCGTAAAAAACATTAACTTCACAATCAGGGCTCTTTACTTTAATAACATCTATATACTTTAGAGCTAAAATATCCGAATATTCACATAGATAGTTTGAAAATCCAACTTCTTGAATAATTGATATTGTTTTCACCGGTTTCCCATCAGACATTTTTACGATCTTTCCATCAGTTAGGCCATCTGAGCATAAAATTCGTTCAAATTCTGCCGAAGTTATAACATTATTTCGTGGATTATAATTATACTCTTTTAAATTTGAAGAAAGATCTGAACCAATAGCTATAATCTTTGCGCCTACTTTAATTCTTAATTCCTTAGGCTTTTCTCTTAAATTAATTGCTTTATTTGCACAAGCACGTTCACATATTCCACATTTAAGGCAGCTTTTAATATCTTCATCATCAATAACTGGAACATAAGGATAACAATATTGAAAAGGAAAGTGAATTATTTTTCTATGCGTTAAGCCAAATTCATATAGATTAACTTTCTCTCGAGCACACACATCCACACATTGCTTACAACCTGTACATTTTGTCTCATCAACATAACGAGGATTTTTTATTAAACTTATAGTAAAATTGCCAACTTCTCCCGATACGCTAATTATTTCCGTATTTGTCAAGATCTCAATATTATTTTCTTTTACAATTTCCCCAATTAATTCGGAGATTAAGCAAGTAGAGCAATCTCCCATATTTGAAATCTTTTGCCATCTTGCTACTTTTCCACCTAGTGTAGGAGACTTTTCAATTAGATAAACCTTGATACCTGCCCTTGATAAGTTTAACGCTATATTCATACCAGCAATTCCTCCTCCAAGAACAGCGCAACTTTTTTCAACTTCAACTCTTTTTATTTTAATTGGTTTTTGAAGTCTTACTC
>Ga0209345_10003775_pt1 | contig 15280 bp, 16 predicted proteins | sample Cruoilmetagenom7_FD_187294 | JGI IMG/M metagenome (GOLD analysis project Ga0209345, IMG submission 187294) | Oil polluted marine microbial communities from Coal Oil Point, Santa Barbara, California, USA - Sample 7 (SPAdes) (version 2) | ecosystem: Environmental > Aquatic > Marine > Oil seeps ... | reverse complement strand
GACCAGCCAGATCCGCGCCTCGGCCAGATGCAGCGCGCGGATCAAACCATCATGCAGCGGGTCTTCGGCAATATCGGGGCCAGAGGGGACCAATTGCACCGTCGCCGTACCGCCCGTGCCAGCTGCGACCGACGGCGCAGGCTCTAGCGTTTCGCCGCTGGCCACCTCCCAATCAGAGCGGAAGACATCACCAAAGCTTTGCACCGCGCGTCCCTCAAGCAGATAGGCCAGATCGGCCCAGCCATCTTCGCGCGCCACGGGGCCTAGGTAGTGCGCCCCAATATTCATGCCCCCGGAAAAGACGCGCGCGTCATCGGCAATGATCATTTTGCGGTGATTGCGCAGGTTTAAATGGCCCGAGCCCGGAACCTGCAGCAGCGGGGAGTAAAATCTGACATCGCCCCCCGCGTTCCGCAGACGGCGCAGGGCAGACGCGGGCCCGCGCAGTGTGCCAAGACGGTCCATCAGCAAACGCACCTTCACCCCCGCCTTGGCCCGTTCGGTCAGCGCATCGACGAAAATCCGCCCGGTTTCATCATTTGCGACAATGTAAAACAGCACATCCAGCCGTTCCTCCGCCCCTTGGATCAGCGCTATGACTGCTTCGTGAGCAGCAGTCGGATCGCCCAAAAGCCGCAGGTCTTGCCCGTGGGCGGCGGCAGGTAAGCCGAAATACTGCATCGTCGCATCGAGTGTATGCACCGGGCGGGGCGGGGGGCCGCCAGTGTCACCCTTGAGGAAATGAACCGGAGAATAACGTGAGGATTGTTTGCGAAAGCCGAGACCCAGAAACAGAGGCACCGCGACCCACGGAAGGGCGATGATGAACAAAAGCCACGCCGCGGTCGATTGTGGCGTGCGGCGCTGCTGCAAGATCACAATTGCCGCCAATAGCGTCAGAACCACGATAATAACAATTTCTAGATGTGTGGTGATCCAAGACATGAGGTCCGGCCTGCTCCTTATCGCTGCCAAGACAAGCAGATAACCCTTTCGGCCTTAACAGCAAGCCTCGTCGCTCTTCGCCTCCTTCTGAATGTTCAATCCCGCCCTCAGCTGTCGGTTTTTACGGCTCTGTTTACGTTTTGCTTTGGAAATGCCCGCAAACCGTGTCGGTCCGCATCGGTACGATACTGACTGCCCTGCGCGAGACCTCTATAGGCTCAAGTGCCGCGTCGGGCGCTTGATGGACACCATTGCAGTTTCGCATTTAGATTGTGCCATGGGATACACATTCGACCCGCACGCTTTGCTATCAGAACCGCTCATGGCGAACCTTTGCACGTCAGGCAACGAGGGGCCACGCAATGCGCCAGTGTGGTTCCTATGGGAAGATGAGGCGATCTGGATGTTGGGTTCGAAGAACGGCAGCTCGGTGAGCCGCCTAAAGGCAGATCCAAGATGTGCAGTTGAAATCGTGCATTTCGACAATGAGGCTGGCATCTTGCTACACCTTGGCCTGCGGGGACGGGCGTCCATTGAGCAGATGAACGCCATGCGGTTCAGGCGGCTCCTTGCGAAGTATCTCGGGCCAGACGAGAAGTGCTGGAACCCTTGGTTCATTCAGAACGTGGCAGTGATTGACGACCAAGATGGGCGCATGATCAAGCTCACTCCTGCAACAACCTATACCAACAACGTTTCTTACTTCCGCACGGGTCCAGCCTTGGCGTGGCCGTCTGAGGAGTAGGACGCGGCTTTCCAAGTATGTTTCGATCATACCGGCACGCGAAGCCGCCTCTCGCGACAATTGCGGAAAGTTTTTTCGGTCAGTTTCAGCTCGGGAGTGTCAAGCTGCCCAGTAGGTTTGCGGACGCCCCTCTTTTTTTGCCATGCCATGCCGGATTATCTGCATCGTACCACTTATGGGGAAGTCACTGGCGCAGTGAGCCGCCTCACAACGGCATTCTCTGCAGGCAGCAGAAATGGAAAGTCATATCTTCGTTCGCCACCGTTTGAAGAATTGCCTTTGGTCTTTATGGGCGGCCTAAGTCGGTTCAAAGGGTTTTAACTCTTTGGCTCGGAACGGGGCGTGATAGTCGCGCCAAGAAACGGAGCAGTGACAGCCAAAATGTATATTGCGTTATTAACTAACTGAATTTTATAATTAATTACTGGATTTCCTCCGGGTCGCTACGCAGTTTACACATAACTTAAGCGGCGCTTGGCCGACCCTTTGTTGCAAATGTGCGACAATCAGCGCATCGCAAATCTGTGAAGTGAAAAACCTGAAACCGAATACTAGATGAGGCGTTGCGTGAGTGACCCTGCGGCGAGGATCGCAGGTCACCTGTATTTAAGGAGCAGAACATGAAACGCACGACAAAAATCGCCAGCATCGCCCTGATCGCATCCAGCGCATTCGCTGGTGCAGCTGCAGCTGGCTCGCTGGAAAACACCACTGTTGAGGCGCCGGTTTTCACACCAGCACCAATGCCGACACCTGTGGCTGTTGATGGCGACTGGACAGGCTTCTACACTGGTCTTCAAGTAGGCCAAACCGACATCGACAGCGACAGCGGCACGCTTGACGGTGACGACACATCCTACGGTTTCCACGCCGGTTACGACTATGACTTCGGCAAGTTCGTACTGGGTGGTGAACTCGATTACGACAAGACCGACATTGATCTGGGCACGGCCGGCGCAACTGCCGATTCCGTTGCCCGTGCGAAAGTGAAAGCCGGTTACGACTTCGGCAACACACTGGTTTATGCAACAGCTGGTGCGGCCCGTGCCGACACAAGCGATGGTGACGAAACTGGCCCCTTCGCCGGTCTGGGTGTCACATACAAAGTGACCGACCGTTACACCGTCGGTGGCGAAGTGCTGCAGCACAAATTTGACGACGTTGGCGCAGCAGGCGACGATCTGGACGCGACCACGATCTCCCTGCGCGGTTCCATGCGCTTCTAATCTGTCTTAGCGAGTTTTCTCGCTTGGATTGTTTGGCCGGCTTCCGAAAGGAGGCCGGTCTTTTTTATGCGGTCATCCCTGATTGCGACATCCGCTAATCGTAGACCGTCTAGAGCTTATCCAGCAAAGTGCTTGGCGCAGGGCGGCGGGCTTGCTACAACCCTGTCATGAACACCGCAATGCTCATTATGTGCTGCATTACCCGCTGAGACTTTCTCGCGGGCCGCTGTTCACGTCATTCCCATTCTGACAAAACTATGCCAAGCCCGCGCTACACCCGCGCAAGGACGCCTGCCCATGACCCGTGACCTGACAATCAAGCTGCACAACACCGCCACCCGGAAGAAAGAGGATTTCACGCCGATTGATGCGGACAACGTGCAGATGTATGTCTGCGGCCCAACCGTCTATGACCGGGCGCATCTGGGCAACGCGCGGCCCGTGATCGTGTTTGACGTGCTCTACCGTCTGCTGCGCCACGTCTATGGCACCGATCACGTCACCTATGTGCGCAACTTCACGGATGTCGACGACAAGATTAACGCCCGCGCCGCGACAAGCGGGCGCAGCATCGGTGAGATCACCGCCGAGACGACGCAGTGGTATCTCGACGATATGGCCGCCGTCGGCGCGCTGGAGCCTGATCACATGCCCCGCGCCACGCAATACATCCCGCAGATGGTCGCGATGATCCGCGGCTTGATCGATGAGGGATACGCCTATGAGGCCGAAGGCCATGTGCTGTTCCGGGTGCGCAAATATGCTGAATACGGCGCGCTCTCGGGCCGCTCGGTCGATGACATGATCGCAGGCGCGCGGGTTGAGGTGGCGCCCTACAAAGAAGACCCAATGGATTTCGTCCTGTGGAAACCTTCGGACGAGGGCACACCGGGATGGCCATCGCCTTGGGGGCAGGGGCGTCCGGGCTGGCACATCGAATGCTCGGCCATGGCGCATGATCTGTTGGGCGCGCAGTTCGACATCCACGGCGGCGGGATCGATCTGCAATTCCCGCACCATGAGAATGAGATCGCCCAGTCAAAATGTGCAGGCCACGGCTTTGCCAACTACTGGCTGCACAATGAGATGTTGCAGGTTGAGGGCAAGAAGATGTCCAAATCCTTAGGCAATTTCTTTACCGTGCGGGATCTGCTGGACCAAGGGGTGCAGGGCGAGGTGATCCGTTTCGTGATGCTCTCGACCCATTACCGCAAGCCGATGGACTGGACGGAGAAGAAGCGCGAAGAAGCCGAAAAGACCCTGCGCAAATGGTATCTTCAAGCAGCGGAGACCGAGGCCGCACCGCCAAGTGCCGAACTGGTCGCGCTGCTGGCGGATGACCTCAATACCCATGGCGCGCTGACCGAATGCCACCGTCTGTCAAACGCGAACGATACGGCGGGCCTGCGCGGGGCGTTGAGCTTTCTGGGATTGATGGGCGACCTGATCCCCGAATGGGCAGCGGTGCAGGCGTTGGATCTCAGCGACATTGAGGCCTTCCTCAGCGATGCCCGCGCCACGGCAATGGAGACCAAGGATTTCGCCGAGGTGGACCGCATTAAAACGGCGCTGACCTCTGTGGGCATCGAAGTGCAGATGAGCAAGGACGGCGTGAAACTGACCCCGCCGCCGGGCTTTGACCGCAGCCAGTTGGAGGGGGTGTTGTGACCCGCGAACGCCTTTGCCTCTACGACACCACTCTGCGCGATGGGCAACAGACTCAAGGCGTGCAGTTCTCAACCGATGAAAAGCGCCAGATTGCCGAGGCACTCGACACGCTCGGGGTAGACTATATCGAAGGCGGCTGGCCCGGTGCCAACCCCACCGACAGCGCGTTTTTCGAGGCCGCTCCGCAGACGAAGGCACGCCTCACCGCCTTTGGCATGACCAAACGCGCTGGCATGTCGGCCGAGAATGACGACGTGCTGGCCGCCGTGCTCAACGCCGGGACGCAATCGGTCTGTATCGTCGGCAAGACCCATGATTTTCATGTCAAAACCGCCCTTGGCATTACGCTTGAAGAAAACACCGACAACATCGCCAAATCCATCGCGCATCTAGTCGCCCAAGGGCGCGAGGCGCTGTTCGATGCGGAGCATTTCTTTGACGGCTATAAGGCCAACCCCGGCTACGCGCTTAAGGCGATCCGCGCGGCCTATGACGCAGGCGCGCGCTGGATCGTTCTCTGCGACACCAATGGCGGTACGCTGCCTGCAGAGATTGGCCGCATCACCCGCGATGTGATCGCCGCGGGCATCCCCGGCGACCGGCTGGGCATCCACACCCATGACGATACCGAAAACGCCGTGGCCTGTACGCTGGCCGCCATCGACGCGGGCGCGCGGCAAATCCAAGGCACGCTGAACGGGCTGGGGGAGCGTTGCGGCAACGCCAATCTGACCACGCTGATCCCGATCTTGCTGCTGAAAGAACCCTATGCCAGCCAGTTCGAGATTGGCGTTAGCCGCACAGCGCTGAAAGGGCTGACTCGGACCAGCCGAATGCTCGACGAGATCCTCAACCGGGTGCCGATGAAACAGGCAGGGTTCGTGGGCTCCTCGGCCTTTGCGCATAAGGCGGGGCTCCATGCCAGCGCCATCGCCAAAGACCCCAGCACCTATGAACATATCGACCCGGCGTTGGTCGGCAATACCCGCATCATCCCGATGTCGAACCAAGCCGGACAGTCCAATCTGCGCAAACGTCTAAGCGATGCCGGTCTGGCCGTGGCCAAAGGCGACCCGGCGCTTGGGCAGATCCTAGAGGTGGTGAAGGACCGTGAGGCGCAGGGCTATGCCTATGACACCGCGCAGGCAAGTTTCGAGTTGCTCGCGCGGGAGGTGATGGGCCAGCTGCCGCATCTTTTCGAAGTCGAACGCTACCGCGTCACGGTCGAACGCCGCCGCAACTCCAAAGGCCGCATGGTCAGCCTGTCCGAGGCGGTCGTGGTGGTCGAAGTCGATGGCGAAAAGCGTTTGTCGGTGTCGGAATCGCTCGACGCGGATGGCTCTGATCGTGGCCCGGTCAATGCGTTGTCCAAAGCGCTGGTCAAAGACCTCGGCAAATACAGCAGCCTGCTCGATGACATGCGTCTGGTTGACTTCAAAGTGCGCATCACCCAAGGCGGCACCGAAGCCACCACCCGCGTCATCATCGACAGCGAAGACGGGCAGGGGCGGCGCTGGTCCACCGTGGGCGTCAGCGCCAACATACTCGACGCCTCCTTCGAGGCACTGCTAGATGCGATACGATGGAAATTGATCCGGGACCGCGCCCAATGACAGACGATATGACCGCCTTTTTCTCCCTGCACCGCGACCTCCCGCGCGAAGGGCCGGGAGAGCCCTCGGACGTCAACTGGGCCGTGGAGCAGGTCGAGCTGCCGGCGCGTGCCGAGATCGCCGATATTGCCTGTGGCCCCGGCAGTGACATCGGCGCACTCCGCGCGGCGATCCCGCAGGGGCATGTTACAGCACTCGATAAAACTGCCCATTTCGTCGATACCGCCCGCGGGCGTTTTGTGGCGGATGGCAATGTCACCCTGCTGCGCGCCGATATGGCTGCGATCGCCAATGAATATGATCTGATCTGGTGTGCGGGCGCGGTTTATTTCCTTGGCGTGACGGAAGCGCTGACCAGCTGGCGCAAATCGCTCCGTAAGGGAGGCATTGTGGCATTCTCGGAACCCTGCTGGCTGACCGACACACCATCGGATGAGGCCCGCGCGCAATGGGCCGATTATCCTGCGATGAGCGATGCGAACGGCATTGCCGAACGGGTCCGCGCAGCGGGCTATGAGGTGGTTGCCACCCGTGTGCTGTCCGATGAGGCTTGGGAGAATTACTACACCCCGCTGGAGGCGCGCATCGAAAAGCTACAGCCCGGCGCGGACGAAGAATTGACGAAGATGCTTGATGCCACTGAGGCGGAAATCGCCTGCTGGCGCGCGCACCGCGAAGAATTCGGCTACCTTCTGACCGTGGCCCGCCCCGCATGACATTCGACGCCGACCTAAACGCCTGCGCCGCCATGGTAGAGCGCGCCGACCCGTGGCGCTTTCGCGCAGCGATGGCCGCGCCTGTGGAAGCGCGCAAGCTGCTGTTTCCGCTCTATGCTTTCAACGTTGAAGTCGCCCGCGCGCCATGGGTGACCCAAGAAGCGATGATCGCCGAGATGCGCCTGCAATGGTGGCGCGACGCGCTGGAGGAGATTGCCAAGGGCGGCCCGGTGCGGCGACATGAAGTCACCACGCCGCTGGCCCGTGTGATCACCCCAGAGGATGCAGAACTGCTCGACGAACTCGTCGCCGCGCGGCGGTGGGATATCTACAAAGACCCGTTTGAGGATGCAGGCCACTTCGAGCGCTACATCGACCAGACCGCCGGCCATTTGATGTGGGTCGCCGCGCGCCGCCTTGGCGCGACAGATGAGGCGGTGGTGCGCGATGCAGCCTATGCCACTGGCATCGCAGCATGGCTCTGCGCCATACCGAATTTGGAGGAGGCAGGCCGCGTGCCGCTTCTTGATGGCACGCCAGAGGGGGTTTCTGCCCTTGCGTCGGGCGCGTTGCAGCGTTTGAAATCAGCCCGCGCTGGCCGGGGGAAGATCCCCGCGCAAGCCCGTGCGGCCCTGCTTCCTGCCGCCCATGCCGGACCGGTATTGAAGGCCGCTGTCGCAGACCCGCAGAAGGTCTCGCAGGCCGCGCTGCCTGACCCACACCGCCATTTCGCGCTGCGGGCCATGGTCTCGCGCTGGTAGGCGCTTAGCCCAGCTGCGTCTCTCTGCGGCTGCGCAACACCAGCCAGATCAGCGACCCACCGGCCAGCACCAAGAACGGCACCATGGCAAAGTTCACCGCCGCCCAGCCTTCCTGCGCCGTACCGCCCGAGCAGTTCATCAAACCGCCCGACCCCAGCGAGGCAACGGTCACACCACCAAAGACCAACAGATCGTTCAGGCCCTGCATCCGCCCGCGCTCATGCGGCTCATGCGCGCCCGCGAGCATCGTGGTCGCACCGATAAATCCAAAGTTCCAGCCCAGCCCCAAGAGGATCAGCGCAATGTAAAAGTTGCCCAGTTCCACCCCTTGTAGCGCCACCAGACCAGCAGCGCCGAGGATCGCGATGCCGAGGCCCATTATCCGCTCAACCCCAAACCGGTTGATCAGATGGCCGGTAAAGAACGACGGCGCGAACATCGCCAACACATGGCCAGTGACCACATAGCCCGCGTTGTCTTGGCTGTACCCGCAGCCAACGACGGCCAGCGGGGTTGAGGTCATCACGAGGTTCATCAGCGCATAGGACACCATGGCACAGATCACCGCGACGGCGATGCGCGGCGTGGTCAGCAGTTCCCACCGACTGCGGCCCTTGGGCGCGTCATGCGCCGGGATCGGCGGCTTAGGGATGTCGATGAATAGAAACAGCAACGCGCCGATGAGGTTCACCGCCACCACGGCTAGATAGGTGCCGAGAAAGGGCACCACGAGGCTGCCCGAGGTCGCCGTGGCAAGCTGCGGCCCGATAATGGCCGAGACGAGCCCGCCCGCCATGACATAAGAAATCGCTTTGGGCCGGAAATCATCCGACGCGGTATCGGCGGCTGCGAAGCGGTAAAACCCCTGCGCCGACATGTAGATACCGGTGAGCAACGACCCCAAAAGGAAGACCGGAAAAGACGCCAGATAAAGCCCATAGGCCGCCACTGCGCCCCCCAAGGCCCCACCCGCAGCGCCGAGGAAAAAACCTGCCTTACGGCCATAGCGCTGCATCACGGTCGAGATTGGCGTGGCGGCAAGCATGGAGCCCAGAACGATCATCGAAATTGGCAAAGTGGCAAGACAAACATTGGTCGCAAGGGAATGCCCGGCAAGCCCGCCGACCAAAAAGATCATCGGCATCTGCGCCCCGAGAAAGGCCTGTGCCGCCACCAGCACCGCTACGTTGCGCCGGGCGCGTCTGTCGTCGATCATGTCTGAATTCCTCACTTCTCGCCAAGGCGTAGCCCTGCCGTTGGGTAAGGGCAAGCCCAGCACCGATTTTTGCGCTTCTCTCGGCACTTGCACCTGACGCCAAGCTCGCCGATGATCGCGCCGATGACCGCCCCAAACCGCCCTTCGCTGAACCTTCTTCTGCTCGCTGGCACTGCCGAGGCGCGGCAACTTGGCGTCGCCTTGGCTAAGGCCGGTCACAGGGTCACCGCGTGGCTGACGGAACCGCCGCGGGGCAATAATCCGATGCCCATGGCGTTTGAGATGCGCGACCCTGAAAACACCACCGCCCTGCGGCGCGACATGGCGGGTTTTGATGCGGTGCTTGACCTCAGCCATGGGTTCGACGCGGTCTTGAGCCACGCAGGCTTTGCCGCCGCCACGGCTTTGGGCAAGCCCTTTGTCAGCTTCGCGCGCCCCGGCTGGGCTTTGGATGATCCGCTGTTACAATCGGCCAGCGATGTACCCGCCGCCGCCCGCGCCGTGCCGCCCGGAGCCCGCGTCTTTGCCGCGACCGGATGGGCCAGCCTGCCGCAGTTTCTGCCCTTTAAGGGCGCGCGCCTCATGCTGCGCCAAACAAGCCGCCATGACCGGCCAGCGCCCTATGCATTCGTCGATCTGATCTTCGGCGATCCGCCCTTTACCATCGCGAGTGAAACCGCGCTGTTTCGTGACCTTGGCGTCGACCTTCTCATCTGCCGCAACCTTGGCGGAGAAGCCAGCCGCCCGAAGGTCGACGCCGCCCGCGCACTTGGCTTGCCGGTGATCCTCATCGAAAGGCCGCGCCTGCCAGAGGGGGCGCGCTGCCTGACCGACCTTGACGCGATGATGGATTGGGTGGCGCATCTGTGAACCTCTCCACGCCGATCACCTGTGACGCCGATGTGGCCGAGGGGGCCGCTTGGCTGGCCGACGCCGAGCCGCGTTTTGCTATGGCGCTCACCCGAACCGGGCCGTTGCCACTGCGTCTGCGCCCGCCGGGATTTGCCGGGCTGCTCGATATCATCGTTGGGCAGCAGGTCAGCGTGGCCTCCGCCCGGGCCATCTATGCGCGGCTGGTTGAGGCGGGGCTGCACCAGCCGGAGAATGTTCTGCGCGCCGGAGACAGCGGGCTGCGCGCCGCGGGGCTCAGCCGTCCCAAAGCGCGCTATGTCTTGGCCTTGGCCGAACGGGAATTCGACTTTGACGCGCTGCACAGCCTGCCCGATGACGACGCCATCGCCGCGCTGATCGACATGCCGGGGATCGGGCCATGGACCGCACAGGTCTATGTGATGTTCTGCCTTGGCCGGCGCGATGTGTTTCCCAGCGGCGATCTCGCGCTTCAAGAAGCCGCGCGGGGGCTGTTTGATCTGCCCGCACGCCCGACGCCAAAAGACCTCTCCGCCATGGCCGCCGCATGGTCACCTTGGCGGTCGGTTGCGGCGCGCTTGCTCTTTGCCTACTACCGGGTGTTGAAACAAAAGGAAGGATTGTCATGACACGGGTTTTGAATGCCGAGCGCCGCGAGCCGGTCTCTGGCACCACACGGTCGGTTGTGGTGTTCCTGCATGGCTACGGTGCCAATGGCGCTGACCTGCTGGGGCTGGCCGATCCGCTGAGCGAGCATCTGCCGGACACGCTGTTTATCGCCCCCGATGCGCCCGAAGCCTGCGCAGGCGCGCCGATGGGGTTCCAGTGGTTCCCGATCCCGTGGATTGACGGATCGTCCGAAGAGGAATCGATGCGCGGAATGATGAGCGCGGTCGAAGACCTTGACGCATTCCTCGATGCGCTGATGGTGGACGAAGACGTGCTGCCCGAACAGGTCGTGCTGTTTGGCTTTTCCCAAGGCACGATGATGTCACTGCATGTGGCCCCGCGCCGCGAAGATGCGGTGGCGGGTATCGTCGCGTTCTCTGGGCGGCTGCTCAACCCCGAAGCGCTGGCCGAAGACGCGCGGGTGAAGCCGCCGGTGCTGCTGGTGCATGGAGACGCCGATGATGTGGTGCCGCCACAATCTCTGCCGCAGGCCGCCGAAGCGCTGCAAGAGGCTGGTTGGCAGGATGTCTACGCCCACGTCATGAAAGGCACCGGCCATGGCATCGCGCCGGATGGCTTGAGTGTCGCACTTGCCTTCATGCGGGACAAACTGGGGCTTTAACCCTTCATCTCATCCCAAAGCCACGGTTCGGCAAACTCAACCGAATTGCCAGCGGGGTCGCGCACATAGAGCGAGCGCGCCCCGTTGGGCCAGCCAAAGCTGGTGTCAATCTCGACCCCGGCGGCGCGCAACCGCGCTTCCATCGCGGCGATCTCTGCCCGGTTCATCGCAAAGCACACATGCCCCGGACCCCGCGCCCCATGGGGTGGGACCGGCATCTTCGGATTGCCGGGGGGCTGGTTCGTAGCGTTGGGGTTGAAGACCAACAAGACCGCGGGGCCGAGCGCAAAGAACATATGCCGCCCCGGCACCTCCTGAAAAAGCTGCAGACCCAAGATGTCGCGGTAAAACTCCCGCGCCGCATCCAGATCATCGACATAGACGGCGGCTTCGAGCAGGGCGCGCGGGGCCGGGGCATCGGGCAGGGGGCTTTTGATCATGCCACAAGGTTAACAAACTGTGCCCCTCTGTCACGCCTCTGTCGTAATCTTTAGGCAAAATCGGCGACATCTAGTGGTTCACCTTTGTCTTGCCAGAGAGAAACCGCGAGATATAGTGAAAGAAACGGGCAGAGGACGCGACCAGATGGACGGCGATTTCAGGGCCGAATTCACCCGCCACCCGGCGGCACTCAAACACCACCCCGCGCTGGTGCTCAACGCGGATTACAGACCTTTATCCTATTACCCGCTGTCGCTTTGGCCTTGGCAAGAAGCGGTAAAGGCCAAATGGCTCGACCGGGTTGAGATCGTCGCCGAATATGACGAGGTGGTGCGCAGCCCCTCTACGGTGATTAGGATCCCCTCCGTTGTCGTCCTCAAAGACTATGTCAAACCTCAAAAGCGCGTGGCCTTCACGCGCTTTAATTTATTTCTAAGGGATGAATTTCGCTGCCAATACTGCGGCGCGAAAGGGGATTTGACCTTTGACCATGTGGTGCCGCGCGCCGCCGGTGGGGTGACCAGTTGGCAAAACGTTGTGGCCGCCTGTAGCCCCTGTAACCTGCGCAAAGGGTCGCGGCCCTTGCACCGGACTGGGCTGGCCTTACGCAAACCGCCGCGACAGCCCGCCGCAGAGGAACTGCGCAACATGGGTCGCAAATTCCCGCCAGGGCATCTGCACGAAAGCTGGATGGACTTTCTCTATTGGGATGCCGAGCTTGAAGCCTGACGGACGCGCTTAGATAGCCAGTTCGACCCAGACCGGCACATGATCCGACGGCTTGTCACGTCCGCGCACGTCGCGGTCAATCTGGCAGTCGCGCAGGCGGTCGGCAACGGTCGGCGCCAACAGAAAATGGTCAATGCGGATGCCGTTGTTTCGGTTCCACGCGCCTGCCTGATAATCCCAGAACGAATAATGCCCCGGCCCGTGGGTCCGCGCGCGGAAAGCATCCGTTAGCCCAAGGTTCACCAGCCGCCGCCAAGCCGCGCGGGACTCAGGGCGAAACAACGCGTCTTCGCGCCAGCTGTCGGGTTTGGCGGCGTCCTCGGCCTGCGGGATGACGTTGTAGTCCCCGGCCATGAGGAATGGTGTTTCTTCGGCCAAGAGCGCCTCGGCACGGGCTTGAAGACGTGCCATCCAAGCCAGTTTGTAATCATATTTCGGGCCGGGCACCGGGTTGCCATTGGGCAGGTACAGCCCACAGACACGCAGCGCCATATCGTCACCGACCACAGTCGCCTCGATCCAGCGCGCCTGATCGTCCTCATCGTCACCGGGCAGACCACGGGTTACGTCTTCCAACGGCAGTTTCGACAAGATCGCCACGCCGTTAAACGATTTCTGGCCGTGAGTTTCGACATTATAGCCGCGCTCTTCAAGCATCTCGCGGGGGAAAGCTTCGTCGACTGATTTGATCTCTTGCAGCACCACAACGTCCGGCTGTGCATCATCCAACCACTCTGGAAGCGCCGCCGCGCGGGCCTTGATACCGTTGATGTTGAAACTTGCGATCTTCATGCCGGGCCCCCTTGAGACGTTGACCTGCTATCGCCCAAACGGCGCACCGGGGCAAGGGGAAGGCGTGCGCGCTTAGGGTGATTCTATCACCATGCACTCCCCTATATGTTGAACTTGCGCCTGCAGGTCACTGACTTTGTCATGAAGCGGCCCTGTGGAAGAAAGAAAATTTAAAACGCAGGCTGCGGCAAAAAACGATCAATGAGGCAGAACTGTGGCGTGCCCTTAATGTGGATAAGTATTGCAGGACAATAAGTTACCGGAAAATCCCTTGGCGAAACACTTTTAAGATGCATCAGTAGTCGAACTACACCTTGTGATTGCAAACCCACTGAAAAGGACGCCGACATGACCGCGATTTATAAAGCAGCCGCCGCCCCCGTAACAGCGCATGAGACCGACAACAACCTGATGAGCCTCGGTGCGGGAGTTGGTCTTTTCACCACTGGCCTCAATCGTATTGGCAGCGACATGGTGATGGGCGAGGGGACTGAAATGTTCACCACCGGACTACAGCAAGATACGGGCTGCATCGCGCAGGGCGGAGGGGTTGGTCTCTTCACGACGGGGCTTGCTCCAGCCGAGGCGCAAGTGCTGACCTTTGGTGCCTGAAACCTGATCAAGCGGGCGGTTCGGCCGCCCGCTGTTCTTCACCCGGAGGCATACTTATGACCAACATCGTTTTGCTTAGACCTGACACCAGCGACGCGTCAACGCGCACAGCCAGATTGATCCGCGCCTTTGCAAGTGAACGCCGCGCGCGGGGCGATGTCTTTTGGCTAAAAGAAAACGCAGAATTGCTGGGGGTTCTGGCAAGCACGGGCTGCGTGTTGAACCCTGACGCGCTGGAGCCGCTCGCCGAATTCCATGCAGATTGCCGCGAGATGTTGCGCGATTTCCCACAGTACTACCGTTTTTTTCTGTCGATCTGCCTCGACCTTGAAGACCTTGGTCTGCCAATGACACAGGGTATCGCGCTATGCGAAGATGTTGCCCGCGCAGGCCTAAAGGATGCAGAACTGTCTGATCTGCAGCGCGCCGAAGCGCGGCGCCTGCTTCGTCGGCGGGGGATCGGGCAAGAGGTCGGTGACGGCGCGCTTGGGGCGCGGCTGCGCGATTTCATCGCACGCAGCGCCACCTTTGCCTTGCCCAACCGCAAGGCCGCGTATGAGCTGACCCATATTGTCTATTACCTATCCGACTACGGTCGATGCGACCCTAAACTGTCGTCCGAAGCGCAATTAAGTCTACAATTCACCGGGCTGCTGGCTTTCCTAGACCAAGATATGGATCTTCTCGCCGAAGTCTGCGCCGCGCTGCGGTTCGCCGGGGCGTACCCCAATCCGCTATGGGAAAAATCTGTCACTGAGTGCAATCGCGCCCACCAAATCCAAGCTGATCTGAACGCCCCACTGCAAGATGACGCGCATGAATGGCTGGTCACCGGTTGGGCTGCGCATATCGCAGGCGGCCCGCTGCACCCGCAGCATATCCCCGAAGGTGGGTTGCGGTTTTATTCCCTTCCCAAGGTGCAAGGCGCGCTGCGCCCCTTGGCGGAATGTCTAAGCGATATGGGGGCTCATCGAAGTGCCGATTGGGGGCATATGCGACCGCATGTTCTGTCTTATCTCGGGCCAGACAGCCACGCGATCCTTCTAGAGGCCGAACGCTCTGGCCCACATTTTGAGCAGTTCTTTGAAGGGTTTGCCCGGGCGCGCGGATAGACGTGCCCGGAAAGGCTTACATCGAAAATGACGTCCCGCAGCCGCAGGCAGCAGTAGCGTTGGGGTTTTCAATCGTGAACCGCGCGCCGATCAGCTCTTCGGTGAAATCGATCACTGCATCCGCCAGAAACGGCAGCGACACACTATCAACCACCACTTTTTGACCGCTGCCTTCAAGCACGAGGTCATCCTCGGCAGGCGCGTCCAATGCGATTTCGTACTGAAACCCCGAACAGCCGCCGCCTTCGACAGCGATGCGCAAGGCCTTGCCTTCCTCGGCGGCCCCGATCTCGGCGAGGCGTTCAAAGGCGCGGGAGGTGACTTTGGGGGGCAGGTTCATCTGCAGGCTCCGATGCATCGGTTTTCTTTCGCGTTCCCCTAACATATAGAAACCACAAGGACAGGTCACAAGGACCGCGAGAGAGGACCAGCCGCAATGCGCGCAGAATTCGCCTCGGATCCGGACACCGCCAAGGGACGGTTGGTGCCGGAGGAGGAAAGCACGTTTCGCTCCTGCTATCAGCGGGACCGGGACCGGATCAT
>Ga0209345_10003774_pt1 | contig 15283 bp, 14 predicted proteins | sample Cruoilmetagenom7_FD_187294 | JGI IMG/M metagenome (GOLD analysis project Ga0209345, IMG submission 187294) | Oil polluted marine microbial communities from Coal Oil Point, Santa Barbara, California, USA - Sample 7 (SPAdes) (version 2) | ecosystem: Environmental > Aquatic > Marine > Oil seeps ... | reverse complement strand
GGGTGCAGTGGATACGCTGACGGCGTATCGAAGTAAAATTAATGATTATCGGGATCGGGAACTCCAGCGAGCTTTATTGCAATTAAAAAACGGTGCGCTGGCTGAAGAGGTCCTGCAGCGTTTTGGTCATAATTTGGTAAACAAGGTGATGCATGAACCCAGTGTTCAATTAAAAAAAGCAGCGGTTGATGAGCGTGAAGAATTATTAAGCTGGGCTCAGCAGCTTTTTGGTATCGATATGGGCTCTGTGGATGCTGATGAAGACGATAAAACTGACAAACCTTAGTCAGGAAACTTTTTGACCAGGGAATTATAATCTGGGATATCTAATCAGGGATACCTAAATAAAAAAGACCCTCTGGTAAATTTAATATTATTGTTCGACTCAATCAATATAAGGTGCCCATTAATAGAGTCAACTAATCAGGAAAAAACAAACGAATGAAAGCTTCAATTCGCATAAAACTTGATAATCTAGCAGATCGCTATGAAGAGCTTGGTGCTCTGCTAAGCGATGCTCAGGTGATATCTGACCAAAACAAATTTAGAGCTTTTTCAAAAGAGTATTCAGAAATAGAACCTGTCGTTCAATGTTATGCACAGTATCTCTCAGCCAGTGATGATTTAGAAGCCGCTGAAGAAATGCTAAATGATTCTGATCCTGAAATGAAAACGTTGGGCAATGAAGAAAAACAGTTGGCACTTGCAAACCAGGAAGAGTTAAGCGTTGAATTACAAAGATTGATGCTGCCCAAAGATCAATATGATAGCAGCAATGTGTATCTGGAAATAAGAGCGGGAACCGGGGGCGATGAAGCGGCGATTTTTTCCGGTGACTTATTCAGGATGTATTCGCGTTTTGCCGAAAAGAAAAAATGGCGCATTGAAGTCATTAGCGAAAACCTGGGTGATCACGGCGGCTATAAAGAAATTATTTGTCGGGTTTTAGGTGACAATGTGTATTCGCAATTGAAATTTGAATCCGGGGCACATCGCGTTCAGCGCGTACCTGAAACTGAATCCCAGGGCAGGGTGCATACATCGGCCTGTACAGTTGCAGTAATGCCTGAAGTTGAAGCCATTGATGAAATTGAAATAAATAAAGCCGACGTTCGTGAAGACACCTTTCGGGCATCCGGTGCGGGCGGGCAACATGTTAACAAAACCGATTCGGCCATTCGCCTGACGCATTTGCCCAGTGGTGTCGTGGTTGAGTGTCAAGAAGAACGCTCGCAACATAAAAACCGGGCAAAGGCCTATTCATATTTACAATCTAAACTATTGTCTTCAGCCCAGGATAAACAAAGTAGTGAACAGGCAGAGCAGCGCCGGAATCTTGTTGGTAGTGGTGATCGTTCGGAGCGTGTTCGTACTTATAATTTCCCCCAGGGGCGATTAACAGATCACCGGATTAGTTTAACCTTGTACAAATTAAGCGAAATTATGGAAGGCGATCTGGGAACGGTTATTGAACCTCTGGTACATGAGCATCAAGCCGATTTATTGGCCGCAATATCAGAAGATGGCAATGCCTGAAACCATTGCGAGCTTGCTTGAATGGGCATTGCAAACCTTGACTGAAAAGAGCCCGTTTTTTCAAAGCGATTCTCCCCGCATTGATGCCGAAATTTTGTTGGCCTATACTTTGAATGAATCCAGAACTCATCTACTTACCTGGCCAGAAAAAAATATTGATGCTGATCGAAGTGACACATTTAAATCTTTGGTTGAACAACGGTGTGAAGGTCAGCCCATTGCCTATTTAACCGGAGAGTGGGAGTTCTGGTCCTTACCCTTAAAGGTGAATACCAGCACCCTGATACCCCGACCAGAAACAGAGTGTCTGGTTGAGCTGGCCCTGGAAAAATGTTCTGCTAAACATGCAGTCGTAGCAGACCTTGGCACAGGCAGCGGTGCCATTGCACTGGCTTTGGCTTCAGAGCGTTATAGTTGGTCGGTATTAGCGACAGATGCTTCTGCGGAAGCTCTTGAAGTCGCCAGGGCTAATGCAGAGACCCTGGGCCTGGGTAATATTGAGTTTCTTTTGAGTAACTGGTTTTCGAACTTACCTGATAAGCAGTTTGATTTAATTATCAGTAATCCGCCTTATATAGATGAGCTCGACCCTGCTTTGGAAGCCTCGGTGATTAACTGGGAGCCACGCCAGGCCTTGATCTCCGGCTTAAAGGGTATGGCTGACCTGGAAATAATAATTGGTCAGGCGAAATATTTCTTAAAGGCGGGTGCCTGGTTGTTGGTGGAGCATGGATATAATCAGGGCGAAGCGGTTGCGCAATTATTTCAACAAGGCGGCTATAAAAAAATAAATACGGAGCAAGACCTGAACGGTCTTGATCGTGTTACTTGTGGATTATGTCCAGGCAAAACTAATGGGCACCTTTAAAAATGTACTTTTCACGCGATAGCTGCGTCGCCGATTTTTGCCCCTGCAAAATCGGCATACCGTACGTCCTGTGCATAAGCGACCTACTTGAATTTTCATGGTTGCCTTATGCGCTCAGGTTCGAGCTGCGGAACTTCCTTGCCCTCACGAGAAAATCACTATTTTTAGAGGTAGCCTAATAACCCGGTCGCGAAGCTGAAAGGAATATTGCCACCATGAAAACTAACTTTAAAAAACACCAGAAAATTTGTGGGTAAGTCATGAATGATGAACAGTTGCTGCGTTACAGTCGCCAGATAATGTTGCCGCAATGGGATATTGCAGGCCAGGAAGCTGCCCTTGAAGCCCGAGTGTTGATTGTCGGCATAGGTGGCCTGGGGAGCCCGGTTGCCCTTTATCTTGCCGCAGCTGGGGTTGGACATTTGGTATTAAACGATCACGACCATGTGGATTTAAGCAATCTGCAAAGACAAATTATTCATGCCACTGCTGATATTGGAGCGAGCAAAGTTCAATCTGCAAAAAACAGCCTTAAGGCAATAAATCCGGACATAAAAATCACCTGCTTTGACAATAAATTAGATGAAAACAATCTTAAGGAGCAAGTAGATAAAGCGGATTTGGTTCTGGATTGCACCGATAATTTTGCTATCCGACATTTAATAAATAAACTGTGTGTTCAAACCTTAACGCCTCTGGTTTCCGGAGCCGCAATAGAACTGGATGGGCAGGTTGCTGTATTCGATTCCCGCGATTCTAATAATCCCTGCTATGCCTGTCTTTATCCTGATAGTGGTGATGAGCTAAGGACTTGCGCTGAAAGTGGAGTTATGGCACCTTTAGTGGGTATTATCGGAGCCACCCAGGCCATGGAAGCACTTAAAGTTTTGTCAGGGATGGGGCAACCATTGACTCAGCGATTACTGATGTTGGATGCCCGGTCGATGGAATGGCGTTCAATAACTCTTAAAAAAGAGCCAGCTTGTAAAGTCTGCTCCTGAAAAAATCATGGAACAATTTTCACTGAAATAACCAGATGTGGCACATGGAAGTGCCGCCATTTACCGAATAGGTAAATGCGAGCGTTAAAATGCAAGGGAAACCGCGTTTTTCCGTTAAGCATTTTTAACGCGACTTCACTGAAAATCATGGAACGATTTTCAGTGAAATAAAAAACATTAGGAATAATTATGTACCTGTCTCAATGTGTTAATAGAGCTGTTCAACTCAACCCTTATGGTTTAGCAACTATTTTTGGTGAACGTAAACACACCTGGACAGAATTCAAGGATCGCGTAGCCCGATTGGCACAGGGCCTGAAATCAATAGGCGTAGAGAATGAAGACCGGGTGGCTATACTTGCTTTGAACAGCGACCGTTATCTGGAATACTTCTTTGGTGTTCCCTGGGCGGGAGGCATACTTGTACCTATTAATATTAGATTAGCACCCCCTGAAATTATTTTTACCTTAAATGATTCTGAAACCAAAGTGTTGGTGGTGGATGATGCCTTTGCGGCCATGCTGCCAGCACTAAAAGGTAAAATGGATTCAGTGACCAAAATTATTTTTGCCGGCGAAGGAGAAACCCCTGAAGGGTGTGTGAATTACGAAGACTTGATTAAAAATAATGAGCCTGCGGAGGATGCGGGTCGTGGTGGTGATGAGCTTGCGGGTTTGTTTTATACGGGTGGCACAACCGGGCGCTCTAAAGGCGTGATGCTGACACACGATAACCTGCTCAGTAATGCTTTGAATATTATTCCTGCATCTAAGATAAATGACGAGGTGATTTACTTACATGCAGCACCCATGTTCCATTTGGCAGATTGCGCGTCAACTTTTGCCATTACCCTGGCAGGAGGCGGACATAGTTTTATTCCCAAATTTGACCCTGAAGATACCTTGAAAGCTATTGTAAACGACAAGGTAACTAACTGCTTGCTGGTACCGACTATGGTTAATATGCTGATTAATTTTCCCGGCCTTGATAAATATGATTTATCGGATTTTCGACGTGTGATGTATGGCGCATCTCCAATGCCTGAAGCCGTATTGATAAAAGCAATGGAGTTGATGCCCAATTGTGAATTTATGCAAGGTTATGGTATGACCGAAACCTCACCTTTAATCACCTTTCTTGAGGCTAAATACCATACCCTGGACGGGCCTTATGCCGGTCGCTTAAAATCTGCTGGTCGTGTTGGAGTAGGAGCTGAACTTAAAATAGCGGATGAAAATGACAATGAAGTGCCCCGTGGTGATGTGGGTGAAGTGTTGACACGAGGTCCTCATGTGATGAAAGGCTACTGGAAAATGGAAGACCTGAGCAAAGAAACATTACGGGGGGGATGGATGCATACCGGTGATATGGGGTATATGGACGAAGACGGTTTTATCTACATTGTTGATCGGTCTAAAGACATGATTATTTCTGGTGGTGAAAATGTGTATTCTACTGAAACAGAAAATGCAATATACCAGCACCCGGCAGTAAAAGAGTGTGCCGTTATAGGTATTCCACATAAAGACTGGGGCGAACAGGTTCATGCAGTTATAGTACTCCATGAAGGGCAAACATTAACCGAGGATGACTTGAGGAAACACTGCGCTGAATTGATTGCCGGTTATAAGTGTCCACGAAGTGTAACTTTTCAGGAAGAACCATTACCCGTAAGCGGGGCCGGGAAAATATTAAAAACGGAAATAAGAAAACCTTTTTGGGATGGGCAAGGCAAAGGGGTTAATTAAATTTAGGGCGCCCTTTAATAAAAACAATAACAGAGGAAATACTATGGACTGGATGAATCTTTTAAAATTTTTCTTTGCTGGAATCTTTCTTACCAATGCTATTCCGCATTTTGTGCACGGAATTTCAGGTAAAAAATTCCAGTCCCCTATCGCAAACCCTCCGGGTGTCGGGCTTTCTTCAGCCATGGTGAACATACTATGGGCCTGGACGAATATATTTGCCGGATTTTATCTGGGTTTTCATAAAACCACGCCTTTTGCCTCCATGGACACGGCGATTACTTTTTTAGCAGGTGCTATTGTGGTTTCCATAACACTGGCCTGGCACTTTGGTCGGATTTATTCGGAAGAGGCATGAGATCAAAATTTTTTTTAAGATTATGAGATTTGTAGTATGAAACTAAAAATACCACCACCATTACAGGCCTTGATTTTTGGCTTCATTATGTGGGCAATAAATCATTGGTCTGGTATTGGGCAGGCCGAGTTTGCTTTGCCGATGATAATAGCCGCTGCTGGTTTGGCCATAATTATAGTGGCTGCATTAAATTTCAAAGCAGCACAAACCACCATTAACCCTCTGAAACCTTCTGAGGCATCCAGTTTGGTTATTGTAGGGGTTTTTAAGATTAGTCGAAACCCAATGTATTTAGGGCTGTTAATTATTTTATCGGCCTGGGCTTTATATCTGGGGAATGTTCTATCCGTAGCTGTATTGCCGGTATTTGTTTTGTATATAACAAACTTCCAGATAAAACCAGAGGAAGAAGCTCTGGTGAAAATATTTGGAGATGAGTTTGAGCAATATTGTTTATCGGTCAGACGCTGGATTTAAAAATCCAGAAAGTAAGGTAAATTTTTTTGTCACCCAAAACCTTTCCGGGCTAGATAGATTTAAGAACGGGTTCTGCATCCTGAAGAAATTGACGGGTGACGGCAGAAAAGCCATCTTTTTCACTGGGTGTGAAATAATTAACCCAGACCATTAGAACCATGGGCATCCAGACAAAGGTGCGACGATTAAAGGAGTAGTTGTAATTTTTTAATCTTTCCCCATCGTTATAGACTTCAAAAGTTATATCGTAACCGTCCTGGGTAGACCAAAAGGGTAAAGTAGTAAGGCTTATATAGGAAATGTATCCAAAAACCATAGAGCCAACTGATGGGGCAACAGCACTGATTTTCGCATTTATAAGCAAGCCAGAATCTTCTTTTGCCGATAATTTTTCAATGGAACTGAAATTGCCTTCAAGCCTTAATGTTTTTTCCAGGGATTTGGCACCGCCGCCCCAGCCTTTAGTGCCAGAGAGAGTGTATTTTAAATCTGGGTATTCGTTTTGGGTTTGAGTCTTATCAATTTTAGGATAATTTCCGTAGCTAACGCAGCCTTGAACAAAAAGTGTTAATAATAGAAGTAAAGTAAATAGCCCGGTTTTTTTAAGCATGGCAACTTCCTTTATGTTGGAATATAATTTTTTTAAAAGTTTAGAATGAAACTTTTCCTATTGCTGAGAATTAAATCACACTTAAAGCCTCATAATTTTTTGTTCAATATTTCATTTACCTGTTGTGGATTCGCTTTGCCTTTAGAGGCTTTCATTACCTGACCGACAAAGAACCCCAGCATTTTTTTACGCTTGTTGTCATCGGCATTTTTATAGTTTTCTACCTGTTCTGGATTGTTGCCGAGCACTTCATCAACAATAGTCTCAATGGCGCTGGTATCGGTTAACTGCTTCAGACCTTGTTTTTCAATGATGGTATCCACATCGTCAACACCTTGCCAAAGTGCTTCAAAAACGATTTTAGCCGTTTTGCTCGATAAGGTCTTATCTGCAACACGCTTAACAAGATCTCCCAGGTTTTTGGCAGTAACAGGGCTTTCGTTAATATCAAGACTGGCTTTGTTTAAGGCACCCAATAAGTTGCCGGATATCCAGTTGGCACTGAGTTTTGGATCAGTGTCGGATATACTAACGCAGGTTTCAAAGTAGTTGGCCAGATCTTTGTTGGCAACTAAAATTTCAGCGTCATAATCACCTAGTTTGTAATCGTTTATAAAGCGTTTGAATTTTGCTTCGGGTAATTCGGGCAGACTGTTTTTTATGGAATTGATGAAGTCTTCTTCAAGGATTACCGGCAATAAGTCAGGGTCAGGAAAGTAACGGTAGTCGTTGGCTTCTTCCTTGCTGCGCATTGAGCGAGTTTCATTTTTGTCAGCATCGTAGAGCCGGGTTTCCTGCACTACTTTTTCGCCCGCTTCAATCAAATCAATTTGTCTTTCAATTTCCACGTTAATGGCTTTTTCTACAAAGCGAAAGGAATTGATATTTTTTATTTCTGCGCGAGTACCGTAATCATCCTGCCCTTTGGGGCGAATTGATACATTGGCATCGCAGCGCATGGAACCTTCGGCCATGTTGCCATCGGATATTTCCAGGTAGCGAATCAGGCTGTGAACTTTTTTTAAATAGGCAACGGCTTCAACTGCGCTGCGAAGATCGGGTTCCGAAACAATTTCAAGCAAGGGGGTACCGGCTCTATTCAGGTCAATGCCGGTCATGCCGTGAAAATCTTCATGAAGTGATTTTCCCGCATCTTCTTCAAGGTGGGCTCGGGTTACCCCGATGCGTTTCTGACTGCCATCGTCTAGCTGTATATCAATATGACCCACGCCCACAATGGGCAGTTCCATTTGACTGATCTGGTAGCCTTTTGGCAGGTCTGGGTAAAAATAATTTTTGCGGGCAAAAACAGATGCACGTCCAATTTCCGCTCCAATACTTACACCGAATTTAACTGCCTTGCTCACTGCGTCTTCATTCAATACAGGGAGTACGCCAGGTAGACCTAAATCAACCGAGCAAGCCTGGGTATTGGGTTCCGAACCAAATTGGGTTGATGCCCCTGAAAATATTTTGGATTGTGTTGCCAGTTGGGCATGTATTTCCAGTCCAATCACTGCTTCCCATTCCATTTTTGTATCCTCTGTTGTTTCTACACCTGTTCTTTCCCATAGTTCAGGACTGGTGCTTTGTTGTAAGTTGAGATCTTTGCACGAGAGCCATTTTGCCCCCATGCCGCGTCGCCTAAAAGCGGCGAGCCTGGTACAAACTGTCTTTTTGCGTAAAGGCAACTATCCCAGCAATCTTGACGGCTACAGGCTGAGCTGTAGCGTATTCATGAAATACCCGGCTAGAGCCTGCCCCATGAGTGCAGCGAGTGTTTTGGGTTTTGGTGCTGTCGCCTAAAGGCGCCTACTGTTGGTGGTACCTGGAAACAAAATCATCTCACGTGCAAAGGCCTCAAGTTGTTTATCTATAGACCCTTATTTAAAAGCATCGGGTGTATGTTGATGCCAGTCGGTGACTTGCTGAAATTGGTAGCCGATATTCAGGAGTCTGGATTCTTCAAAATACGGAGCCGTTAATTGCAAACCCACGGGCAAACCACCTACAAAGCCTGCCGGTATTGAAATGCCGGGTAGGCCCGCAAGGTTGGTGCCTATAGTGTAAATATCATTCATGTACATGGTGATCGGGTCTTCGGATTTCTCGCCTTTTTTGAATGCCGTGGTGGGTGTTGTCGGACTCAGGATAAGATCCACTGACTCAAAAGCATCGACAAAATCCTGTTTAATCAGACGCCGGGCTTTTTGGGCTTTTAAATAATAAGCATCATAATAACCTTCTGATAGTACATAGGTTCCAAGCATGATTCTGCGTTTTACTTCAGAACCAAAAGCGTCCCCCCGTGAGCGTTTATATAAATCTTCCAGGTCTGCAGGGTTTTCGCAGCGATAGCCGTAGCGTACTCCGTCGAATCGGGAAAGGTTGGATGAACATTCCGCGGAGGCAATAACATAGTAGGTAGGTATAGCCAGTTTAGTCCTGGGCAGTTCAATGTCGTGAAAGGTACAACCCAGTTTACCCAGCTCAGTGATCGCGTCCTGAACGGTCTGTTCAATATTGCTGTCCAGGCCCTCGGCAAAGTACTGTTTGGGTATACCAATTTTCATGCCTTGTAATTTGTTATCAAGATTAGCGCTGAAATCAGGAACGGTTTGATTTGCACTGGTGGAATCTTTTTCATCAAATCCTGCCATGGCATTGAGTAACAGAGCTGTGTCTTCGGCAGTGCGAGCCATGGGGCCAGCCTGATCAAGGCTGGAGGCAAAAGCGACCATGCCCCAGCGGGAAACTCGACCGTAGGTAGGTTTTAGTCCGGTGACGCCACAAAATGCTGCAGGTTGCCTGATGGAACCTCCGGTGTCTGTGCCTGTTACCCCTGGGGCCAAATCAGCAGCTACCGCTACGGCTGAGCCTCCTGAAGATCCGCCAGGTACTCTTTGCAGATCCCAGGGGTTGCTAGCCGCTCCGTAAAAACTATTTTCATTAGACGAACCCATGGCGAATTCGTCCATATTGGTTTTGCCCAACATAACGGTACCCGCTTCATTAAGTTTCTCAACAACCGTTGCATTATAGGGTGCAATAAAGTTATCCAACATTTTGGATGCACAGGTCGTTTTTATGCCTAAGGTGCAAAATATATCTTTATGGGCAATAGGAATACCGGTTAATTTGCCAGCTTGTTTGTTTTGTATGCAGGTATCGGCCTGTTTAGCAGCAGCCAGAGCCTGGTCTTCAGTGATGGTGATAAAAGCCTGGGTTTGGTTGTTAAATTGTTTAATCCGGTTCAGGTAGTACTGGGTAAGTTCGGTACTGGTAAAGTCACCCCGTGCAAGACCAAGAGCCAACTCGGCAATGGTTTTAACTTTCATTTCGTAGATATTCCTTAAATTGTTTCAAGTGGTGGAAATTTAACCAGGTGGTTAGGGGTAGATTCGGTTAATTACTCAGTCAATGACTTTAGGTACCAGATATAAACCGTTTTCAATGGCGGGGGCATTGAGTTGTAAGGAATCACGCTCATTCTTTTCACTAACGATATCCTTGCGTAATCTTTGTGTAGCATCCAGTGGATGCGCCATGGGGCTGATCTGATCAGTGTTGACTTCCTGAAGCTGGTCTACAAGATCAAGAATGTTAGAAATTGAGCTGGAATAATTCTCGAGATCTTTTTCAGTAATTGCCAGTCTGGCCAGGTGAGCAATCTTTTTTACATCAGTATGGTCGAAAGCCATGTTGTATTTCTCCGAATCTTACATTTAAATGCGACTTTAGTTATAAATGTATAAATTAGCATACTTCTTCACTTGCCCATAATCTTGGTGGTTGTTACATTTAACTCCTAATACTTCATTAAGTTAGGTAAGATTCTTCATGTTGAAACGTTTACGTGGCCTGTTTTCCACGGATTTATCGATAGATTTGGGAACTGCGAACACCCTTATATATGTTCGAGAACGGGGCATTGTACTAGATGAACCCTCAGTTGTGGCCATTAGAATGAATGGCACGCAAAAGAGTGTAGTGGCAGTCGGAACCGATGCGAAACGAATGCTGGGCCGAACTCCGGGTAATATTACAGCAATTCGGCCCTTAAAGGATGGGGTGATCGCAGATTTTCAGGTAACTGAAAAAATGCTACAACACTTTATTGCCTCTGTTCATGAAAACAGCTTTATAACACCAAGCCCCAGAGTTCTTATTTGTGTGCCCTGTAAATCGACACAGGTTGAACGAAAAGCCATTCGCGAATCGGCTTTGGGCGGTGGTGCCAGAGAAGTTTATTTAATTGAGGAGCCTATGGCGGCAGCCATTGGTGCCGGTTTACCTGTGGAAGAGGCTCGAGGTTCCATGGTGGTGGACATTGGCGGCGGAACAACAGAAATTGCCATTATTTCCTTAAATGGAGTGGTGTATTCTGAGTCGGTGAGGGTTGGGGGTGACAAGTTTGATGAAGCCATTGTTACCTATGTCCGGCGTCAATACGGTTGTCTGATTGGAGAGGGCACTGCTGAAAAAGTGAAGAAGGAAATTGCCACCGCTTATCCAACGACTGAGATTAAAGAAATTGATGTAAGGGGCAGGAATCTTGCTGAAGGTGTACCGAGAAGTTTTGTCTTGAATAGTGCTGAAATACTTGAGGCAATGCAGGAGCCACTTTATCAAATTGTCACTGCTGTAAAAAGCGCACTTGAGCAGACTCCTCCGGAACTAGCCTCTGATATAGCTGAAAGAGGCCTGGTGCTCACTGGTGGCGGCGCTTTGCTCAGTGGCTTAGATCGATTACTCAGTGAGGAGACCGGATTACCCGTACTCATTGCGGAAGATCCTTTGACTTGTGTTGCCCGTGGTGGTGGTACTGCACTGGATATTATGGATCGTCGGGGTTTTGATTTATTGTCGGCTGAATAATAATCCCAGGCCAGATTGGACAAACAATTTAATGCAAGCCGACTCAAGTGAGTCGGCTTGTTACGTTAAAGGTGTTTAAAAAATGAATTCAAATAGATGCACTGCCTATTATTTCAAATGGTTTTAAAAAGTCCGGAAGATCTGTAATCGCTGTAGATTGCGAAAAAACATGTAATTAATGGGTGTATGCAGGGAATTTAAAAATGTTTGGTGCTTGAAGTGCTTGCTTGAGCACAGCGTGTGCTTTGGGTACAGTGGGTGGTACATGGACTTTCGTGATTCGATCCCATTATTAGTTGTTTATGAGTTCGGATAAAATTTTAGGAGGGCTCGTCATAGATACGTTGTTTGCGCGAAATACACCCAGTTTAATGAAATTATTTATAATTCTAGTAGTGTCTTTGGCGATCATTATTTATGACCATAAAACCGATTCTTTGGGTTTGGTAAGGTACTTTCTTTCCTATTTAAGTGCCCCTGTGCAGAACATTGCGAATATACCCGATGCCCTAAGTTACTGGTTTAAAGATACCAGTCGCAGTCGAAAAGAACTATTGGAAGAAAATGCCCAACTTCAGACCCAGGCTCTGTTTCTTAAAAGACGGGTGCAAAAATTAATTTCTTTGTCTGCTGAAAACATTCGTTTAAGAGAGCTGCTAAACTCATCTGAATTGCTGGAAGAAAGCGTCAGTGTTGGTGAAATTATCGGGGTTGATCAAGATCCTGCCAGGCATGAAATCATAATTAATAAAGGCAAACTGGACGGAATTTACGTTAATCTCCCTATTCTTGATGCCTCGGGCCTAATGGGGCAGATCATTGAAGTAGGTCCCTTAACCAGTAGAGCCATTTTAATCAGTGATTCTAATCATGCATTGTCTGTTCAAATAAATCGTAACAGTGTCAGAGCCATTGTGGTGGGTAGTGGCACACTTGACCGCTTATTATTGACCCATGTACCCGATACCGCAGATATTGTAGTAGGTGATATTCTGGTAAGTAGTGGGCTAGGGCAGCGTTTTCCGGAAGGTTACCCCGTTGGTATAATTACTAAGGTCGAGCATGATCCAGGGCAGGCATTTGCGATTGTTGAGGCAAAGCCCAGTGCCCAGTTGGATCGAAGTCGTAATGTATTAATAGTATTCAAGAAACAATCTGAAAGGCTCTTGCAGCCAAATAATAATCCCGAAATTCCAAAACTTGAAAATCAAAAGGATTCTGGAGCAATAAAAATGGCTCGGGAGATCAATAACGAGTAATTTATGCCGGATAAATGTTGGCTGCCACTCATTAAAGGTTCACTAATTAAAGGCCCATTAACTTCAAGGAATTCATTTTCATTTCCTGGACAGTTTGATCGTAAGCTTAATCGTAAGGGTCTGTTGTAATGGGGCGTGATACAGGTGTTTTAATATTTACATTTTTATTGATGTACGTGTTAATGATTTTGCCTTTGCCCGAGTGGGCTCAATGGGCCTGGCCTGAGTGGTCTACCCTGGCGCTAATATACTGGACTATGGTGTTGCCTTCGAGAGTAGGTATGTTGACAGCCTGGTTTTTAGGTTTAGGACTGGATGTGCTACAGGGAACAGTACTAGGACAACATGCTATGGCCTTAACGCTGGTTGCATATTTGAGCCTGATTTTGCATCGACGAATCAGGGTTTATCCCATCATCCAGCAATCATTTATTGTTTTCCTGTTGATCGGCTTACAGCTGTTAGTGGTTCGATTTATACAGGCCGCTGTGGGCACAGTTCCCAATTCAATATTTTATTGGCTACCTTGTCTGGTTAGTGCCTTTTTATGGCCGTTTTTTTCTTATTTTATGAATTCACTTCGTTATCGTTTTACATGATACCCCTTAAATGAAAGAATCTTTAACACAATTGTTTTTGGCCTCTTCGTCTCCAAGAAGAAAAGAGTTATTACAGCAAATTGGTGTAAAGTTTAAAGTTCTTGTCATTGATGTTGATGAATCAATATGTTCTGGAGAAAGTGCAGAAACCTATGTGGAGCGAGTTGCGCTAAAAAAAGCTAGGGCTGGGAAAAGTAATTTAGCGATGGATAATTGTGTCGTTCTGGCGGCAGATACTGCAGTTTTAATTGATGGGAACATATTGGGCAAGCCATCGAATAAGGATCATGCCCTGGCCATGCTGCAATCCTTGTCTGGTAAAACGCATAAGGTGATTACTTCTCTGGCCTTAATGGGAGATAATCCTAGAAACCGCAGTTGGACTCGCTTGAGAGTGCGTTTATTGGGTTCGATAATACAGTAAAAAAAGTGAATAATAGCCGGCTATTTCGAGTTTTTTTTTGCGAAATTAGCGGGCTCAATAAACGTGCTATCGAGTGAGGAGGCGGACTCACCCAACAGGTGAAGACTCTATTTTTAAAATAACTTACTATAGCAGTGTAAACTTCCAGTTTGGGCCGGCCAACTGCGGTTTCTAGGATAATAAAACGTGCCGTCGTACCTGTACTACTGAGGTAAGTTTCAAATTACTCAATGAAATAGAATGTGAACTTTACTGGCAAACGGGAGAGCCCCGTGATAAGGCGGGTGCTTATGGTATTCAGGGTAAAGGTGCTGTTTTTGTAGAATCTATTACTGGTAGTTACAGCAATGTTGTTGGCTTACCTTTAAAAGAAACGGCTGAACTTTTAGAGTGTTTTAAAGTGCCTTTCTGGTTGGATGAATCAGAACCCAGTGTAATTTAATAGCAAAATATCGAGGAAACAAGTTTAAAATGAAGCAGGAGATATTGATTAATGTATCGCCTTCAGAAACTCGGGTTGCCGTTGTTGAAAATGGTGTGTTACAGGAAGTCACCATTGAAAGAGAGGCTAAACGGGGCCTGGTCGGTAATATTTATCGAGGAAAAGTAGTCAGGGTTTTACCCGGGATGCAATCTGCTTTTATTGATATTGGCCTGGAAAAAGCCGCATTTATCCATGCCAGGGAAATATTCCCTCTGCAAGATGGTGAAACCACAAGTACTTCTGGAGATGTGAAAGATCTGATAAGAGAAGGCCAGGATATTATTGTTCAGGTACTTAAAGATATGATTGGTTCGAAGGGTGCCCGTTTAACCACCCACATTTCCTTGCCGTCCCGTTATCTGGTGTATATGCCAGATAATAATCATATCGGAATTTCGCAAAGAATAGATGATGAAGAGGAGAGAGAAAGACTGAGAGAGATTGTTAAACAGTGTAAAGAAACTAAGGAAGCGTTTTGTGGTGGATTTATATTGCGTACCGCAGCGGATGGTGTGACTGAAGCAGAAATAAAAAAAGAAATGGAATTTGTGACAAAAATTTGGAGTATGGTGGAGTCAAGGGTTAGCAGTGGGCAAGGTGGTGGTATTATTTATGAAAGTTTACCTTTGGTAATGAGTACGGTTCGGGATTTGGCGGAAGGTAGTGTGGAAAGAGTCCAGATTGATAGCCAGGAATCGTTTAATAAAGTTATCACATTTACGGAACAATTTGTTCCTAAAATAAAATCAAGAATCCAGCTTTATAATGGCGAAAGACCTATTTTCGATTTATACAGTGTGGAAGAAGAGATTCAAAAAGCTCTGGATAGAAAGATTGGTTTAAAGTCAGGAGGATATTTAATATTTGATCAAACAGAAGCAATGACGACTATTGATGTGAATACAGGTGCTTATGTTGGACACCGCAACCAGGAAGAAACAATTTTTAAAACCAACCTGGAGGCGGCACACGCAATAGCACGGCAAGTACGGCTTCGGAATTTAGGCGGTATTATTATCATCGATTTTATTGATATGGAC
>Ga0209345_10003773_pt1 | contig 15286 bp, 17 predicted proteins | sample Cruoilmetagenom7_FD_187294 | JGI IMG/M metagenome (GOLD analysis project Ga0209345, IMG submission 187294) | Oil polluted marine microbial communities from Coal Oil Point, Santa Barbara, California, USA - Sample 7 (SPAdes) (version 2) | ecosystem: Environmental > Aquatic > Marine > Oil seeps ... | reverse complement strand
TGTGCTATCTATTTTAGTCAATCTGGATCTTTAAAATGCCAGGTATTTAGATGTACAGTTTTATCCGGAAGTAAATTGGCATGTTTTATATATGGTTGACAATATATATGATAAATCATATATTTACTTCATGAACATCAAAACTAATACCTTATTCGCCGCTTTATCCAATGAAATACGTCTGCGATGCTTAATGCTATTACAGCTGCAAGGTGAGTTGTGTGTCTGCGAACTGACGCATGCGCTGGATCTGTCACAACCTATGGTTTCCCGACACCTTGCGCTATTGCGTAGTGATGGTCTGGTTATTGACAGTCGCCAGGGGCAATGGATTTACTACCGAATTAACCCGGATCTTGATGAGTGGGTTAAGAGTATTTTAGCTACTACATCTCAGGCTAATCAGCATGTGGCACCCTTTAATAGTGATCTGGACGTTCTGGCGAATATGCCCAATCGACCTGGTTCTGCCTGTTGTGCGTAAAGCATTGTGTATTGGAATTTAACGAATAGGTTTTTCAAATTTAATAATTACTCTGGAGTTAATTATGCCAATACGTATAGGCATTAATGGTTTTGGTCGCATGGGCCGATTGGGATTTCGCGCAGGTTGGGATAATCTGGCTTATGAAATAGTGCATGTGAATGAAATATCAGGTGATAGTCATGCAATGGCACATCTGCTGGAGTTTGATTCGGTACATGGTCGTTGGGATAAGTCACTTTCTTATGAGCAGGATGTTATTTTACTTGATGGTAAGAGAGTCACTTATTCAAGCAACTCAAATCCAGCGGATATAGATTGGGTCGGCATGGGTATAGACCTGGTTATTGAGTGTACCGGAAAATTCAAAAGTGAAGCTGCACTACAATGTTATTTTGACCAGGGAGTAAAAAAGGTTCTTGTTTCTGCTCCAGTACCTGAACCTGCGGTTAATATTGTTTATGGTGTAAATCATCATGATTATGATGCAACTAAACACAACATTATTACCGCTGCGTCCTGTACCACTAATTGCCTGGCACCCGTTGTAAAAGTCATGAATGAGCACATTGGTATTAAACATGGTTGTATGACGACTATTCATGATATTACCAATACACAAACCATTGTTGATAAAGGGCATTCCGATTTGCGTCGTGCACGTGCTTGCGGTGAGTCACTAATTCCGACGAGCACAGGATCTGCAAAAGCCATAACTAAAATTTTTCCAGAGCTAGAGGGGCGACTCAATGGTCATGCGGTGCGTGTGCCATTGTTAAATGCATCTTTAACTGATTTTGTTTTTGAGGCGCAGCGTGAAACTTCTGTTGAAGAAATTAATGCGCTGTTTAAACAGGCTGCGGAAGGTGAACTGGCAGGTATTCTTGGTTATGAAGAGCGGCCTTTAGTTTCAGTCGACTATGTTAATAACCCACATTCATGCATTATTGATGCGCTTTCTACAATGGTGATTAATGGCACCCAGGTAAAAATTTATGCATGGTATGACAATGAATGGGGCTATGTTAACCGTATGATGGAAATTGCGGAGCTTATTGGAAAAGATTTGTAATGAGCATAGCTTTGCGAAATTACCTGATTGTTACTGGCGGTTACTGGGCGTTTACCTTAACTGATGGTGCAATTCGTATGCTGGTGGTGTTGTATTTTCATTTGCTCGGGTATTCTCCTTTTGAAGTTGCCATGCTGTTTTTGTTTTACGAATTTTTTGGCATTGTAACTAACCTGGTAGGTGGCTGGTTAGGTTCACGAATTGGTTTAAATCTAACCATGCATATAGGTATGGGCTTACAGATTTTTGCACTAGCAATGTTGATGGTGCCAGATGGCTGGTTGTCGGTGGCTTATGTTATGTTTGCGCAGGCACTGTCTGGCATTGCCAAAGATTTAAACAAGATGTCGGCCAAGGCTAGCGTAAAAAGTATGGTGCCAGATGAAAATAGTGAATCGCAATTATTTAAATGGATTGCCATACTGACAGGTTCGAAAAATACACTTAAAGGCGTGGGTTTTTTCCTCGGTGCATTATTGTTGCAATGGTTTGAATTCAGAGGTGCATTGGCAGTTTTATCAGGCAGTTTGCTTGTTGTTTTAATCGCGTCCATTGTGATGTTGCCTGGAGGTTTAGGTAAATCGAAAAACAAACCAAAGTTCACACAGGTGTTTTCTAAAACACCAGCAATCAACTGGTTGTCTGCAGCACGTTTTTTTCTGTTCGGTTCACGCGATGTCTGGTTTGTTGTGGCGTTACCTGTTTATCTTTATTCGGTTTTCGAGTGGAGTTTTATGCAGGTGGGCGGTTTTCTGGCTATATGGATTATTGCCTATGGCATTGTGCAGGCTAGTGCACCAAAACTTCTTCGCCAGAGCCATCATGGAAAGGGGCCGGATGGTACAACAGCTAAAGTATGGGCGTTTGTACTTGCGCTTATTCCTGCCGGTATTGCCGCGGGACTATATGTCGGTTTTCAAACTCAGACTGTTTTAATTGCAGGTTTAATTACTTTTGGTATTGTTTTTGCGATAAATTCTGCAGTGCATTCGTATTTAATTGTGGCTTTGTCTGATCATGATAAAGTGGCTATGAATGTAGGTTTCTATTACATGGCAAACGCAGGTGGGCGACTTACGGGAACAGTACTTTCTGGTTGGCTTTATCAAACACAGGGACTAATCGGTTGTTTAATATGTTCAAGTGTTTTTGTCGTGTTGGCAGCTGTTCTTTCCATACGATTGCCTGTATCTGAATTCACGGCGTGATGCATAAGTACGTAATTAAATTGAGTTTTTGTAGGTAAACAGAAGAATAATTTTAATCTTAATTAAGCGGTGTCTAAAATATGTTTGATGCACTAGCCGATCTTGTTGTTTATCAGTGGCTTGGACTTAACCCAGCAGATCACCTAGGTGCAGCCGTACATTTTTTTGTTATGGATGTAACAAAAATCTTTGTCATGCTGATTGCCATTATTTATGTCATGGGCTTATTTCGCGCCATGTTGTCTCCTGAGAAAGTTAGAAACTATGTACGAGGTAAACCGAAATGGATTGCTCGTAGTAGTGCGGTTTCTTTAGGTGCCGTGACACCTTTTTGTTCCTGTTCATCAGTGCCATTATTTATTGGTTTTGTTGAAGCAGGTATTCCATTAGGTGTGACTTTTTCATTTCTTATCGCCAGCCCCATGATCAATGAAGTTGCCGTGGTTATTTTGTTAGGTATTTTAGGTTGGAAGCTGACCTTAATGTATGTAATAGCGGGTCTTACAGTGGCTTACGTTGGAGGTGCAATTATGGAACGTTTTAAGCCGGAGCGTTGGGTGGAAGAATATGTCTGGAAAATACAGATGGGCGAAACTTCTTTACCAGAACCTGATACCAGTTTCGCTGGGCGGCATCATTATGCCTGGGGTGAAGTAAAAGAAATTATCAGGCGATTATGGAAATGGGTGATCGCAGGTATAGCGGTTGGTGCTTTGTTTCATGGTTATGTACCGCAAGACTGGGTAACAGAGCACCTGGGCGGTAAAGATAACTGGTTGGCTGTACCAGGCGCGGTTTTGTTAGGTGTACCGTTATATTCGAACGCGACAGGAGTGATCCCCGTCGCAGAGGCGATGTTAGGTAAGGGGGTAGCCATAGGCACTACCCTGGCATTTATGATGAGTATTGCAGCTTTGTCATTACCAGAAATGATTATTCTGAGGAAGGTGATTCGTTGGCCTGCTTTAGCGCTTTACGGCACGGTGTTGGCAATTGCTTTCATGTTGGTTGGCTGGGGGTTTAATATAATAAGTTAAACGCATTATAAATTTATTATCACGCAATTTTTATGATTTGATGGTGTTGAAAACTATTCAATGATTTATGAGGAATTTAGACGATGAAAAACATTAAAGTGTTAGGTAGTGGCTGCGAAAACTGTAAGCGTACACTAGAGTTAATAGATGAGGCAGCAAAGTCAAAAAGTGTTGAAATTGAACTAGAAAAAGTCGAAGACATTGCAGCAATTATGGGTTACGGCGTTATGTCTACACCCGGTGTAGTAATAGATGGAAAAGTTGTTCATGCTGGTGGAGTGCCTGATCGTAAATCAGTTGAAAGCTGGTTTGACTAATTTGTTTTATATGTTAAAAATAATTTATAGAAATATTTAGTGTTAGCCTGTGAATGCTATTAATGGAATAGACGTACTTAATCCTATAGAAATAAAGTTTATAGGCAGTTATTAATTCTGATATGAATCAAAACGACGATGGGATTTTTTGTTACGCTATAGTTTGATCTAATGGAGAAGCGGTATGTCATCTGACTCACAATCCCGACATCAAGCACTGGATGAAAATGTGGTATTCCATGTGCATGGAGTGACCAAAGTGTATCAGATGGGTGAGGTGCAGGTTAGAGCTTTGCGCGGTGTTGACATAGATCTGCATCGAGGTGAATTTACGGTATTGTTGGGGGCATCGGGTAGTGGAAAATCAACACTGCTTAATATTCTTGGTGGTCTGGATACCCCCACTGAAGGCCACGTGTTTTACGGTGAGCGGGATCTCACACGAGCCACTGATAGTGAGTTAACAGACTATCGCCGTTTCCATGTTGGTTTTGTTTTTCAGTTTTATAATTTAATTCCCAGCCTGACGGCACGTGAAAATGTTGCCGTAGTCACCGAAATAGCAAAGTCGCCGATGCAGCCAGAAGAAGCTTTAAAACTGGTTGGTCTGCAGAATCGGCTTGATCATTTTCCTGCACAGCTTTCCGGCGGTGAGCAACAGCGCGTTGCCATCGCACGTGCAATTGCCAAAAATCCAGATGTGTTGTTATGTGACGAGCCCACCGGTGCGCTAGATTCTAAAACCGGTATCGTGGTGTTGCAGGCCTTGCAACGGGTCAATCAGGAGTTAGGTACAACCACGGCTGTCATCACTCATAATGCCGGCATTGCTCAAATGGCTGATCGAGTTATTCATTTATCAGACGGCTTAATCAGTAAGGTGTATAAAAATGAAACTCGATTAAGACCTGATGAGTTGAAGTGGTGATGTAGATATGAAAGCCATCGATAAAAAATTATGGCGTGAACTCTGGGGCATGCGTACGCAGGCTCTGGCGATTGCAATGGTAATTGTCGGTGGTGTGAGCATTTTTATTATGTCATTAAGCACGCTCGACTCATTGTTTGAAACCCGTGAAAATTATTATCGCAATCACCATTTTGCCGATGTGTTTGCTTCGCTTAAACGTGCCCCCTTATCACTGGTAAAACGTATCGAGGAAATTCCCGGTGTTGATAAGGTTGAAACTCGGGTACTGGCTTATGTGAATCTTGATGTAGAAGATTTTAATGATCCGGTGAGTGGCCATTTGCTTTCATTAAATGCTAATAGCGCCGGTCTTTTAAATCAGATTTACTTACGTAAAGGGCGTTTACTTGAGGCGGGTCGTGATAATGAAGTTTTACTCAGTGAAGAGTTTGCCCGTGCCCATGATTTACAGCCCGGTGATAAACTCGCGGCAACTATAAATGGTCGGCGAAAAGTGCTTAGTGTAGTGGGGCATGTGCTATCACCTGAATATATTTATCAGATTGCACCTGGCGCGATGTTTCCAGATTATCTTCGATACGGTATTTTATGGACGGCACGTAAGCCACTGGCAAGTGCGTATGATATGGACGGGGCATTTAACAATGTCACTCTTACCCTGAGTAAAGATGGCAACGAACAGGATGTAATAGACAGGCTTGATGAACTGTTGAAACCCTATGGAGGGATAGGGGCATACGCGCGCAAAGATCAGTTGTCTAATCGTTTTTTGAGTGAGGAGCTTAAACAACAAAAAACGATTGCCACCATATTTCCGATGATCTTTTTTGGTGTGGCCGCCTTTCTTTTGAATGTAGTGGCGAGTCGCCTTATCAGTTTACAGCGTGAACAGATTGCTGGACTTAAGGCCTTTGGTTATAGCAATTTTGCTGTCGGCCTGCATTATACAAAACTGATATTAATGATTACCGCTATTGGCGTTATTGCAGGAATAGGTTTTGGTATCTGGATGGGCAAGGGAATGAGTAATATTTACATGACGTTTTATAGCCTGCCATTTATGATCTATGTACTAAAAGCCGAGGTCATTATTGCTGCGATTTTAATTAGTATGGGCGTTGCCGTGCTTGGCACTCTGTATGCGGTGTATAACGCGGCCAGTTTACCACCGGCCCAGGCCATGCGTCCCGAACCTCCGGCAATGTATCATACCACCCTGGTTGAAAAGCTGGGACTACAACGCTGGTTCTCACAGCCTACGCGAATGATTTTTCGTCACATTGAGCGCCGCCCCTTTAAATCATTAATGACCATACTGGGTATTAGCATGGCCTGTGGAACGATGATGGTTGGTGGTTTTCAGGAGGGGTCTATTAAGCATATGGTTGAGGTGCAGTTTGGTATGAGTCAGCGCAGTGATCTAACTGCAATCTTTACTGAGCCAACATCCCAGCGTTCGCTTTATTCATTGCAGAGTTTACGTGGCGTAGAGCATGTTGAAGGTTTTCGAGTGGTTACTGCAAAATTGCGCTTTGAGCACCGTTCGTATAGAACGGCTGTGCAGGGAATTGATCCTGATGGCAGCCTGATGCGTTTGCTTGATACACGCCTGAAAGTAATTAATTTACCGCCAGAGGGCATCATTCTCACAGATTACCTGGCAGAGATATTACATATTAAAGTGGGTGATATGCTGACCATAGAAGTGCTGGAAGGTGATCGTCCTGTGGTTCAGGTGCCAGTAGTTGGCATGGCTAAAGAGTATCTTGGTTTAAATGGTTATATGCAGTTGAGATCTTTAAATCGGTTGTTAAATGAAGGTGATGCTATCTCTGCTGCCTGGTTAAAAGTCGATAAGTTACATCAGGCTCATGTCTACGCAGAGCTTAAAGGTGCGCCACGCATAGCCGGCGTAGTTGAGCAGGAATTGGCCATTAAATCTTTTTACGAAACGATGAATGAAACCATTTTATTTTTTACCTTTATCACGACTTTGTTGGGTGGCAGCATAGCATTTGGTGTGGTTTACAACAGTATGCGCATTGCGCTATCTGAGCGAAACCGGGAGCTGGCCAGTTTGCGTGTGTTAGGTTTTCATAAAGCAGAGGTGGCCTATATTCTGCTGGGTGAAATGGCCACGTTAACACTCATAGCTATTCCGCTGGGAATAATGATTGGTTATGGTTTGTGTGCATTTCTTGCGTTTCAGTTTGATTCTGACTTATATCGTATTCCGCTGGTACTTGGCTTGAAAGTTTATGCTTTTGCTGCACTGGTGGTGATTGGCTCCTCTGTCATCTCGGCATTGATGATTTGGCGTAACCTGGCACACCTGGATATGGTGGCCGTACTTAAATCAAAGGAGTAAACATATGCCTGCTCTGTTAAAAAAACATCCACTGATATTCTTTATTGCTGCCTTAATAACCGGGCTATTGATTTGGGGTTTCTGGCCACAGCCAATCATGGTTGAAGGCATTGCGGCAAAATATGCACCCATGACCGTAAGCATAGAAGAGGAAGGTCGAACCCGGGTGATTGATCGTTACGTGATATCAGCATCTGTTGATGGCGTAGCCTGTCGTCAACAATTAAAGGTGGGTGATACGGTTAAGCGAGGGCAGGTATTGTTAGGGATTACGCCATTACAATCACAGGTGCTGGATCCGCGTAGCCGTGCCCAGGCTCAGGCCCAGGTAGCTGCAGCAAAATCGGCTTTACATGCCGCTGAAGAACAGGCTAATGCAGCATCTGCATCGGCACAATTGGCAAATAACGAATTAACACGGCTACAGCCATTAATGGAACAGGCTTTGATTTCACGTGAAGCCTTTGATAAGGCCAGAACCGAGGTACAAACGACTGCGGCGAATAAACGTTCAGCGGATTTTAGTGTAGAAGTGACTAAATATGAATTGGAAGCCGCGCGTACCGCTCTGCAGTATTCGGCTGCCGTTGACAGTGGAGAACCGGCAGAGCGAGTGCCGGTTCGATCACCGATAGATGGAAAAATTCTTAAACTCGTTCGTGAATGCGAAGGTCCCGTACGTACTGGTGAGCCATTGCTGGAAGTGGGTGACCCTTCTGCACTGGAAATAGAAGTTGATGTGCTTTCAGCCGATGCGGTGAAAATAAAACCCGGCATGAAGGTTCTGTTTGATCGCTGGGGAGGTGACAAACCTTTAGAGGGGCTGGTTCGAATAGTCGAACCGGTTGGGTTTACCAAAGTGTCAGCACTTGGTGTTGAAGAACAACGGGTGCTTATTATTTCTGATTTTGTTTCTGAGGCTGAACTTTGGAGCCGACTTGGAGATGGTTACCGAGTTGAAGCGAATTTTGTTTTATGGCAGCAGGAAAATGTTCTGCAAATACCGGCGAGCAGTTTATTTAGATATAACGGTGGATGGGCAGTGTTTATTATTGAGAATGACCTGGCAGTAAGGCGTGAAGTTAAAGTAGGTCAGCGTAATGGTTTGACTGCACAGATTCTTGAGGGAGTAAATGATGCTGAGCTGGTTATCAATCATCCGAGTGACGAAGTGGATGATGGTAAACGTGTAGAGGTACGGTCATTTGATTAACATAACTTGTGTGATTCATAGATATGGTTTCAATCGTCTAAACTCTTAATCTACCTTGTAATTAGTATTTTGTATACGCTCGGCTGCAGAGTTGTAATCTTATGATTCGTTCATGGATTAACTCATTGTCGTATTAAGTAGTATTACTTCAATTTCCTCAATAATTTCTTCCTGGCGCAAAGTATTAATTTTACGATTCAATTCATCTTGTTTTTCGTCAAGATAATGCGTTGCGTTTTCCAGGTGTTGAATACGGCGCTGATTTTCAAACATAAGAGAAACATAAAGGATTCGATTCAAGGCGCTAAACAGGTAGTGATCGGTCAGTTCCAGAAAAAAATCTTTGTAAGTTAAATTTAATATCGGTGGGTTGGTTAAAAGTACGTTTTCATGATTTGTTTCTTCGAAAGGCGGCAGCAGTTTCTTTTTGATCAGGTCGTTATGTTGATTATTATGATGTAACACATATAACGAGGCGACTTGTTCATGAGATGCGAGTGATTGCGCCAGTGACTCCACTACGCTGGCAATTTCTTCAGCAACATTAGCGCCTTCAATATAAACAGTGTTGTGATTATTTTCTTTTAAAAGAGGATGTAATTTTCTGCCAACTGCTACGATCATTGTGTTGTGTTGAATTTTTTTCGCGAAAGAGTAATCCAGCTGTGCAACCAGTTGCTCATTAAAGTCACCGCAAAAGCCGCGCTCAGAACCAATGAGTATAATAATATTAGCTACGGGTTCAGCTTCAGGTAAAACCTGGGGATGAAAGTGTAGAAAATCTGCAGCCATGTTTCTAATTGATTCAATTATCAGCTTTTGTGCTTCTATATAACGGTCCAGTTTATGGGTTTCCATTACTGCCAGTGTTTTCATTGAGTGCATGATGCTGCGAATTTCACTGAGTTTGCGGCGATGATCATCAAGTTCGTGGCGTTGTGTCATAACATCACTTGTCCGGTTTCATGCTCAACCAATCAGTAAGCGCGGTATGCCATTGATTGCGTGGGCTATCGAGACTCAAGGATGATAAGCGAACCCTTGAAGTTATTGTTTTAAGTAATGTCGGTAAATCTTCTATTTCGACTTCAGTGAATAAACCATCATTGAAAGCGATCAACCAGGCCAGCTGAAACTCAATACTGTGTGGTGCCAGACGGCCCTGTTTGAGTAACTCACGTAGGATTTGGCCATTTTTAATCGCGGCTTCCATGGTCGCTTCCAGTCGCGCACCAAACCGGGTAAATACTTCCAGTTCCAGAAACTGCAGATAATCCAGTTTCATGCGTCCGGCTTCTTCTTTGATTCGCGGGTGCTGTGCTCTGCCACCTATGCGGGATACCGAGCGCGCTATATCTATTGATGGGCGGAAACCGGCCACGAACAGTTCACGATCAAGATAAATCTGACCATCTGTAATGGATATTAAGTTAGTGGGTATATAGGAGGCAATTTCCCCTTGCTGGGTTTCAATAATCGGTAGCGCGGTCATGCTGCCTCCGCCATGAGCAGCGTTAAGGCAGGTGGTTCTTTCCAGCAAACGGGCATGCACATAAAAGATATCACCGGGAAAGGCTTCCCGCCCAGGAGGCCTGCGTAATAATAAAGATAATTCACGGTAAGTTTTTGCGTGTGTGGAAAGGTCATCATAAATAACCAGTGTGTCGCGTCCCTGTTGCATCCAGAATTCTGCAATAGCACAACCGGCAAAAGGTGCCAGGTGTTGCAGTCCGGGGAGGGCGCTGGCTTCTGCAACCACAAGGGTGGTGTAACTTAATGCATCGTGTTTACGAAGCAGCTCAATTGTATTAACCACAGTGGAGCGTTTCTGCCCAATTAGTACATAAACACAAAAAACATTTTTACCTTTCTGGTTAATAACGGTATCTAAAGCCAGTGCACTTCGCCCCAAACCTTCGTCACCAACAATCAATTGTCTTTGCCCTTTGCCGATGGGAATCAGGGTGTCGATGACTTTGTTGCCCGTGTACAGAGGTTGATGAATATCTTCACGGGCAACGATGGCGGGAGACAGATTTTCCAGGGGATGTCGGGCTTTTGTAGTTGGCGCTGATTCACCATCCAAGGGCAGGCCGAGTGGGTCAATAGTGCGACCCAGTAAAGCATCACCCACTGGGATATCAATGGTATGTTTAGAACGGTAGGCATTGGTGCCAGCGGTGAGGTCTGCTGTCTCATGTAGAAGCACGGTACCAATCAGTTCGTCGGTGAGTTCAAATACAACCCCGTGACTGCCATCTTCAAACAGCATAATTTCATCCATGGTCGCTGTAGGCAGACCGCTGATCCAGACAATGCCGTCGCCTACTGATACGACGTTGCCAAGTTCTGTTAATTGAGTTTGCAGTTGATATCGATCGAGCCAATCATCGACGCTGTTTGAAAAGCTGGGTGTTGTGTTAGCCAATGGGAAGTTCATTACTCAATTCCGCAAAACCATTAAGTTCATCCTGTAAATTGATGCGCAGTACCCAACCGCCGATGCATATACGCAAGCCGGCAACTAGACTAGTGTCCTCCATGTAGTTAATGTTTATTGACGCTTCTTCACATAATGCAGATAACTTTTGTTGCAGTAGTTCTTGTTGTTCATCTAATAATGGGTAGGCGCTGGTCACCGTAATATTGCCATTAGAGGATTCGCAGGCATTGCGCAAAGTTGTTAGTCGTTCTTCATCCAGTTCATCGAAAGTTTTGACTAATAAGTTAAATAAACGGGATTCCAGTTCTGGCCCAGCCACAGCATTAAGCAGCCTTGCTGCAAATCGCGCACCCTGGGCATGTGCTTGAAGCTGAAAATGTTTTAAGGTTTCTTTTTTATGGCGTTGTTCAATTGCATCTGCTTTTTCGCGTTCAATAGAGAGCTCTGTTTGTAGTTGTTCGAGTTTTTTTGTTCTTTCTGTTTGAATTTCCTGTTGTAACGATTCCAGAATATGTTGTTTTTCTAGCGCCCAGTCATCTAGTCGTCCCTGGTATTGTTGTTGTAAGCTGTCTGCTTCAGTGCGTAATGTGCTCGCTTGTTTTAATGTTTGTTCAATTTTTTCTCGGCGCGTTTCCAGTATTGTCATTACTGGGCGATAAAGAAATCTTTTCAATATCCATACCAATACCAGAAAGTTGAGTATCTCCAGCAAAAATGTTGACCAGTTAAGTTCCACCGTGTAACTCCGTTATTTGAGTTTCTTTATTTCAGTAAATATTCCAGCAATGGATTGCGGAACAGAATAATTAGCACAATGACCAGCACATAAATCGCCAGTGATTCGATCATAGCCAAACCAATAAACAGAGTACGCATAATGGCACGTTCTGCCTCGGGCTGGCGTGCAAGTGCATCCATGGCGCGACTGATAGCCCAGCCCATGGCAATAGCGGGCAGCATTACGCCAATTGCAATGCCTATAATGGCAGCAACCGTTGATGCCATAGTAAATGTGGATAAGTCGGCCATGGTTTACTCCTTATTTTTATTTTGCTGAAGTTGTTGTGATTGTATGCCACCGGCAACATACACCAGAGCTAGCATGCCAAAGATATAAGCCTGCACCAGTGCCTCGATAATATGCAGCATCAGTATGGGGACTGGCGCGAGAAATCCGGCGACCAGCAATATGAGTAAAGCCGCCATTTCTAAACTCATCATATTGCCAAACAGGCGCACAGCAAGTGCGACTGTGCGGGTAATTTCACTGACTAGATGAAATGGCAACAAGATAGGGCTTGGGCTAAGGTAATGACTTAAATAAGCCTTGATACCCTGAATACGAATGCCGTACCAGTGAACCGACAGGAACACCACAATGGCCAGGGCAGCAGTAGCGGAAAGGTCCCGAGTCGGTGAGTGAACACCGGGGATAAGACCACTGAGGTTGGCAATAATTAGAAAGATCCACAAACTGCCAATAAAAGGCGTTAAGAGTTTGGCCTGTTGCGGTGCGACACCGGCTACGGCATCTTCAATGATAGTGACGATGGTTTCTACTGCGGTTTGTGTCGAACTGGGATGTTCAGATAGGCGTCGTGTTATCAACCATGACAACAGTCCCATAGTGAACAGGATAACCCAGGTGGTAACCACAGTGTTGGTCACAGCTAACGGGCCCAGATTAAAAACCGTGTTGATTTCCAGTGCAGAATCACTCATTAAACTTACTCTCTTATGTGTAAATAAGCGTTAATACCACCAATAAATACACCCAACAAAATCAAACTAACTGTCCAGCGCACTGAATAACCCGTCGCCTGAGCATCCAGCCAATGACCAAGATAAGCGCCTAAAACCACGGGTAACACAAATAACAAACCCAGGGTGCCAACATAAACCGTTTGCGCAAGCAGTGTAGGTTGTTCATGCTCGGCCTTTTTCATGCGACGCGCCTGACGCTCTATTTGTTGTTTTAAATCTTTTTTATCAGTCATCGTGCTCAGGCTCCTCTGCGACCCATTTCCCACAAACGCTTCAGCACTTCTTCTTCCATGCGCCGCAGCCCCTGTTTTTGGTTATGTAACTGGGATTCTTCTTCCAGCAGTTGCTCTTCCAGCGCCGTACTGATACGCATGTAATCTGCATCAATTAAAAAGTGACGGGTCGATAAGGTCAGTCGGTCATTATTAAAATAAAGTAATGCACCAGGCGTGGCAATGTACTGCCATTTCTGCTCTCCGATACGGAATCGAGCAAGCCCCATCACCAGTGAAGTCATCAGACGAGCATGGCCGGGTAAAATACCGAAGCTGCCACTGCAATCTTCACCCACAAATGAAGTGATGCCTGGGTATTCTTCAGCATGGGTAGCATCTTGTAATAACAGATTAAAAGTGTTCATGGATGGCTCATACTGCCGCGCATATAACATTGTTCTTCTGGTATTTTATCGTATTGTCCCTGTAAAAAAGCCTCGCAGTCGTTCAGTGTTTCACTCAATGGTACTGATACACCGGGTATCCCCGTGTGTGCGGCAGTAACCCACAACGGCTGAGTTAAATAGCGTTGTAATCGGCGTGCGCGCATGACCACGCGTTTATCACTAAGAGAAAGCTCATCTATACCCAGCATGGCAATGATGTCTTCAAGTTCATGATAGCGAGCCATATGTTCACGCACACCTTCGGCAATTGCGTAATGCCGTGAACCTAGTGTATAGGCATCCATCATTTTACTACTGGATTTTAATGGGTCGACAGCAGGATAAATACCCTTACCAGCCTGGGCGCGGGTGAGGATAACTTTAGTGTCGAGGTGACTGAGTATTGCATTCACAGCGGGGTCGGTCATGTCATCAGCTGGTACATAAACGGCCTGCACGGAGGTGATGTCACCGTGTTGAGTTGATATTATTCGGTCTTCAAGTTCAGCCACTTCTGTAAGCAGAGTAGGCTGGTAACCAACGATGGCTGGCATTCGGCCTAGCAGACTGGATACTTCGCTACCCGCTTGCACAAAGCGAAAAATATTGTCCACAACAAACAGCACTTCTTTCTGCAGTGTGTCGCGCAAATATTCGGCATAAGTTAAGGCAGATAAACCCACTCTAAAACGTACTCCGGGAGATTCATCCATTTGGCCAATGACCATCAATGATTGCTCCATAACACCGGCATGTTTCATTTCATGCCATAACTCATGAGCTTCGCGCATGCGTTCGCCGACACCGGCGAAAACTGAAGCACCTTTATACAATGCTGCAACAGCGTGCATGAATTCCATGATTAATACCGTTTTACCAACGCCTGCGCCGCCAAATAATCCTGTTTTTCCACCCTTACCAAAAGGGCATAGCAAATCTATAACTTTGATGCCGGTGGCTAATATTTCTCCACTGCCCGTGGCTTCAGAAAGTGGGGTGGGTGTTGCATGTATGTTGCGAAATGTTTGTGTATTTAAAGGGGGGCCATCATCTAGTGGTTCGCCAAAAATATTCAGTACACGACCAAGGCAATCAGGACTAACCGGTATATGTAAAGGTGCACCTGTATCATAGACAGACATGCCTCGATACAGACTGCTGGCATGATGTAGAGTCACCGCTCGAAGATGTTGTTTATCAAGATGCTGGTGTACTTCAAATAGACAGTAGACGTCATCAAAACGTGCAAACAATGCTTGCCTCAGAGGAGGTAATTGTGGACAGCAAATAACAACCACGGGACCATGTACTTCTGTAATGGTACCGATAACGGTGTTATGTTTACTTGAATGCAGATTTTTCATTTTGTGTTATATTTTATTTAATCAATAAGCTTGCTTGTTACTTAATCTATACAATAAGTCATTTTAATTTAAGGGGTATCGGGGGTAGCCGGTCCAGCTGGCATCCAGAGACCATAATCACATTTCAGCAGGGATGTGCCGCTTTTTACATTAAGTACCTGTTGCAAAGTTCTGGCCGTTAAAATAACAAACAGGCTCCCCCGGTATCTTCTGGTGCAATACATCAGGTTCATTATCATTTTCTTCTGCAATGGGGGAAGTGTTTAACTCAGGGGCAGGTGCTCCAACATCATGAGTATGTTTAGAATCAGTCATTACTTTAACCTCCTACGCATATCTGATTTACAGAAAAATAAACAACACCTTAATTATAATCTACTCTCATTAATAGCTCCCGTCAGCCATGACTTGTCAATCTGATTGA
>Ga0209345_10003772_pt1 | contig 15290 bp, 28 predicted proteins | sample Cruoilmetagenom7_FD_187294 | JGI IMG/M metagenome (GOLD analysis project Ga0209345, IMG submission 187294) | Oil polluted marine microbial communities from Coal Oil Point, Santa Barbara, California, USA - Sample 7 (SPAdes) (version 2) | ecosystem: Environmental > Aquatic > Marine > Oil seeps ... | reverse complement strand
GCGGCCCATTTTTATTGTCTAAAAGTGATATCGGCCTGAAGTCCTAAAAAGAAAACAGGAAAAGAAGATTATGGAACGTCAAAATATACGCATCCGGCTCAAAGCCTTCGATCACAGAATCTTGGATCATTCGACCCAAGAGATTGTGAACACGGCTAAACGGACAGGCGCGCAAGTTCGCGGCCCAATTCCGTTGCCAACGCGCATCGAAAAATTTACGGTTAACCGTTCACCACACGTGAACAAGAAATCCCGTGAACAATTCGAAATTCGTACGCATAAACGTATGCTCGATATCGTCGATCCAACACCACAAACAGTGGACGCGCTTATGAAGCTCGACCTTGCTGCTGGTGTTGATATCGAGATTAAGTTGGGAGCATAGTTATGCCACAACAAGTTCAAAGATCAGGAATTTTAGCTAAAAAACTCGGTATGACCCGGGTGTTTACGGAAGAGGGTGCTGTTGTGCCTGTAACCGTATTAGCGCTAGAAGGCTGTCAAGTTGTTGCCCATAAAACTCAAGAGCGCGACGGTTATACGGCGCTACAACTTGGTTCGGGTGCTGCTAAGCCAAAACGTGTTTCCAAAGCTGAGCGCGAACGTTTCGCCAAAGCCAAAGTCGCTCCTAAAATGAAACTCGTTGAGTTTCGTGTGCCGGGTGACAACATGATTGAAGTTGGCGCTGCTCTGAGTGCAGACCATTTTGCAATCGGCCAGAAAGTTGATGTTGCTGGTACGTCCATTGGTAAAGGTTTTGCCGGTGCCATGAAACGTCATAACTTTGGCGGTTTGCGCGCGACCCACGGTGTGTCTATTTCTCATAGATCTCATGGTTCAACTGGTCAGTGTCAAGATCCGGGTAAGGTTTTCAAAGGTAAGAAAATGGCCGGTCATATGGGTGCTGTTCGCGTAACCACTCAAAATGTTGAAATCGTTCGTACCGATGTTGAAGATGGTTTGATCCTTATTCAAGGTTCAGTACCGGGTTCAAAAGGTGGTTGGGTTGAAATCCGTGATGCTGTTAAAGGCACCAAGGTAGACGATCTGCCAATGCCGGGTAAATTCACTGTTGGTGCGCCAGAAGTTAAAGAAGCGGTCAAAGAAGAAGCTAAAGCGGCTCCTGCTCCTGAAGCTGAAGCGGACCAAACTAAAGCTGGTAAGGAAGAATAGTCATGAAACTTGATGTGCAAACATTAGCAGCTAAGAAAGACGGGTCTGTGACCTTGGATAAAGCTGTGTTCGGCTGTGAGCCGCGCAAAGACATCCTACACCGCATGGTGCGTTATCAGATGGCAAAACGCCGCTCCGGTACGCATTTCGTGCAAGAGCGTGGTGATGTAAAGAAAACAACCAAGCGTATTGGTAATCAAAAGGGCGGCGGTACTGCGCGTCACGGTAACGGATCTGTTTCCCAGTTCCGTGGTGGTGGTAAAGCTCACGGCCCTCGTGTTCGTGATCATGCTCACGGTTTGCCGAAAAAAGTTCGGGCTATGGCATTGCGTCACGCATTGTCTGCCAAAGCTAAATCTGGCGAGATTATCATTCTTGATGATGCCGTATTAAAGGCGCCTAAGACGTCTGATCTTAAAGGTTCTTTGGTTAAACTTGGCCTTGAAAACGCATTGCTTATCAGTGGTTCAGCCGTTGATGAAAACTTTTCAAAAGCTGCCCGCAACATTCCAAACTTTGACGTATTACCGTCACAAGGTGCGAATGTTTATGATATTCTTAAGCGTCACACATTGGTGCTTACGAAGCAGGCGGTTACCGATTTGGAGGCTCGCCTAGCATGAGTATGAAAGCAAAATATTACGATGCGATCGTTGCGCCGATTATTACGGAAAAAGCAACGATTTTATCCGAACACAATCAAGTGGTTTTTGAGGTGCCTGTTAAGGCTACGAAACCTGAGATTAAAGAAGCCGTCGAGCAACTTTTCAAAGTTACCGTCGAAGCCGTCAATACCATTCGCCAAAAAGGTAAGACTAAGCGTTTTCGCGGTCATGCCGGGCGCCGTAAAGATATCAAAAAAGCCATCGTTACTCTTAAAGACGGTGACACAATTGATATTGCTAGCGGATTGTAGGAGGAATAAATGGCACTGAATACATATAATCCAACATCTCCTTCGCGTCGTGCATTGGTGCAAGTTGACCGTAGTGAGCTCTATAAGGGTAAGCCGGAAAAAGCTTTAACTGTTGGTTTGAACAAAAGTGGTGGTCGCAACAATGCGGGCCGTATCACTATGCGTCGTCAAGGTGGTGGTCACAAACGTTCTTACCGTATTGTCGATTTCAAACGTAACAAATTTGATGTTCCGGCAACTGTTGTAAATCTACAATATGATCCGAACCGGACTGCATTTATCGCGCTTTTGAAATATAAAGACGGCGAAAAAGCTTATATTCTGGCACCACAACGGCTTGCGAAAGGTGATACTGTTATCGCCGGCGCAAAAGTCGACGTTAAGCCGGGTAATGCAATGCCAATCCGCGCTATTCCGGTTGGTACAATCATCCACAATATCGAGATGAAGCCTGGTAAAGGTGGTCAAATTGCCCGCTCTGCCGGTGCCTATGCTCAACTTGTTGGTCGTGATGGTGGATATGCTCAAATTAGGCTCAAGTCCGGCGAAGTCCGCTTGATCCACCAAGAATGTATGGCGACTGTCGGTGCGGTTTCAAACCCGGATCACATGAACATCAATCTTGGTAAAGCTGGTCGTAAACGCTGGCTTGGTAAACGTCCACAGGTTCGTGGTGTTGCCATGAACCCGGTTGATCACCCGCATGGTGGTGGTGAAGGTCGTACGTCTGGTGGTCGTCACCCGGTTACACCTTGGGGTAAGCCAACAAAAGGTGCGCGTACGCGCTCAAACAAAGCTTCGGATAAATTCATTATTCGTTCGCGTCACAAGAAAAAGAAACGGTAGGAATTAGATATGCCACGTTCTGTATGGAAAGGTCCGTTTGTTGACGGGTATCTGCTGAAAAAAGCAGACGCTGCTCACACTGAGGGCTCTAGAAAACCAATTAAAACATGGTCGCGCCGTTCGACCATTATGCCGCAATTTATCGGTCTGACATTTCAGGTCTATAATGGTAAGAAATTTATCCCAGTTTTGGTCAATGAAGATATGGTTGGTCACAAGCTTGGTGAATTTTCTCCTACGCGTACTTATAATGGCCATGGCGGTGATAAAAAAGCGAGCCGGAGCTAGATATGTCTAAAGAGAAAAACAAACGCCGCGTTGCGGATAACGAAGCTATGGCAAAAGTCCGTATGCTCCGTACCAGCCCGCAAAAGCTAAATCTTGTTGCGCAAATGATCCGCGGCAAGAAAGTACAAACTGCGCTCGACGATTTGACATTTAGCCGTAAGCGGATTGCAAAAGATGTTTACAAATGCCTGTATTCTGCTGTTTCCAATGCCGAAAACAATCACGGTCTCGATCTTGATGATCTGATTGTTTCAGAAGCATTTGTTGGCAAAAACTTGGTCATGAAACGCTTTAAAGCTCGTGCTCGCGGTCGTGGTGCTCAGATTTTGAAGCCGTTTTCCGAGCTTACAATCATCGTTCGTGCGCCCGCCGCCGAACTTAGTGCCGAACAAGGGGAGGCTTCCTAATGGGTCAGAAAATTAATCCAATTGGCTTGCGCCTCGGTATTAACCGTACATGGGAATCTCGTTGGTACGCCAACTCCAATGATTACGGTGATTTGGTTCATTCCGACATTGCTATGCGAAATTTCATTTTAAATGAATTAAAAGCTGCATCTATCTCTCGTGTTATTATCGAGCGTCCGCACAAAACATGTCGCATAACAATTCACACGGCACGTCCGGGTATTGTTATCGGTAAAAAAGGTGCTGACATCGAAACTCTGCGCAAGAAATTGACGCAATTTACAGACAGTGAACTGTTCATCAACCTAGTTGAAGTTCGTAAACCTGAAATCGATGCCAATATCGTTGCTGATAGTATTGCTCAACAGCTTGAACGCCGCATATCTTATCGCCGCGCTATGAAGCGGGCTATGCAAACAGCTATGCGCATGGGTGCTCTTGGATGTAAAATTAAAGTTGGTGGTCGTCTTGGCGGCATCGAAATTGCTCGCTTTGAACAGTATCAAGAAGGCAGTGTGCCTTTACACACACTTCGTGCTGATATCGATTACGGAACGGCTCGCGCTATGACCGCAATGGGTATTATCGGTATCAAAGTGTGGATCAATAAGGGCGAGATTATGGAACACGATCCATATGCCCACGACAAACGCATTGCCGAGCAAAGTGGTAGCGGACGTCCGCAAGGTCAACGACCTGGTGGTCGCCCTCAAGGCGGTCGCGGTAGATAGAGACCCACATAAAGGATAAGGGCGGGAGAGAAATCTTACCGCTAATTAGGAAATAAAGACATGTTACAGCCAAAACGTACAAAATTTCGCAAAGCCCATAAGGGCCGGATTAAAGGCATGGCCAAAGGCGGCACTGCACTTAATTTTGGTTCATACGGCCTGAAAGCTCTTGAGCCTAGCCGCGTAACTGCGCGCCAGATCGAAGCGACACGTCGTGCCATTACCCGTCATATGAAACGGGCTGGTCGTGTGTGGATCCGGATTTTCCCAGATGTACCTGTGACGAAGAAACCAACCGAAGTCCGTATGGGTAAAGGTAAAGGTTCTGTAGAATTTTGGGCTGCTAAAGTTAAGCCTGGTCGTATCATGTTTGAGATCGACGGCGTAAATGACGAAACCGCCCGCCAAGCTTTGGCTCTCGGTGCAGCTAAATTGCCGATCAAATGTAAAATCGTCACAAGACCTGGCGAGTAAGGAAAGTATCATGAACACGATAGACTTACGCAATATGAGCGAAGATCAACTGAGCGAAGAGCTGGTTAATCTTAAAAAAGAACAATTCAATCTGCGCTTTCAGCAGGCAACTAGCCAGCTGGAAAAGCCCGCCCGCATACGTATTGTGCGCCGCGCAATTGCTCAGATAAAAACCATCATGCGTGAACAAAAAAACGCTGAAGTGAAGAAGTAGGAAAAGCCATGCCAAGACGAATATTACAAGGTGTTGTGGTCAGCGATAAAGGCCAAAAAACAGTCGTGGTACGGGTTGACCGTACTTATCTTCATCCTTTGCTGCAAAAAACTTTGCGTAAATCAAAGAAATATCATGCGCATGATGAAGACAACCAATTCAAAACCGGTGACCAAGTGCGTATTCGCGAATGTCCGCCGAAATCAAAGTTAAAACGCTGGGAAGTGGTTACTGCTTAGGTTTTTGACCCCAAAAATTAATAAAGCAGTATATTAAAGAGGCCTGTTATGATTCAGATGCAAACAAATTTGGAAGTTGCTGACAACTCCGGTGCAAAACGCGTTCAGTGCATTAAAGTGCTGGGTGGTTCTCACCGTCGTTATGCCAGCGTAGGCGATATAATCGTCGTTTCTATTAAAGAAGCTGCACCGCGCTCACGCGTGAAAAAAGGTGAAGTTCGCCGTGCCATCGTAGTGCGCGTGAAAAAGGATATTCACCGTGCAGACGGCAGCGTTATTCGCTTCGACAGCAATGCTGCAGTTATCGTCAACAATAATGGCGAATTGCTTGGTACACGGATTTTTGGCCCAGTTCCTCGTGAACTGCGCGGTAAAAATCAAATGAAAATTATTTCCTTAGCGCCGGAGGTTCTATAATGTCTGCGAAGATAAAAAAGGGCGATTACGTCCAGGTTATTTCCGGTTCTTTGAAGAACGGAAAAGGCAAAAAAGGTGAAGTCCTTCGTGTCTTTACAAATGAAAACCGGGTTCTGGTTGCGGGTGTTAATATGGTCAAGCGCCATGTGAAGCCTAGCCAGGCTGATCCTGAAGGTGGGATTAAAACATTTGAAGCGCCTATTGCGATTTCAAACGTAGCCCATCTTGACCCAAAAGACGGCAAGCCGACACGGGTTGGATTTAAGACGTTGAAAGACGGCAAAAAAGTGCGCGTTGCAAAACGCTCGGGAGAAGAAATCGATGTCTGATACATATGAGCCTAGACTGCAAAAAAAGTATCGCGAAAAAATTCGTGCTCACATGCAGGAAAAATTTAGTTATACCAACGATATGCAAATACCTAAGGTAACAAAAATTGTTATCAATATGGGTGTTGGCGATGCGGTTGGTGACAGCAAGAAAACCAAAACGGCTATAGCTGATTTGGAACTGATTGCTGGTCAAAAACCTGTTATGACAGTTGCTAAGAAATCTGTCGCGACATTTAAATTGCGCGAAGGCATGAATATTGGCTGCAAAGTCACATTGCGCCGCGAGCAAATGTTTGAATTTATTGACCGTTTGACCAATATCGCGTTACCACGCGTGCGGGACTTTCGCGGTCTGAACCACAAGAGTTTTGACGGCAATGGCAATTTCGCCATGGGCCTGAAAGAGCAAATCGTGTTCCCTGAAATCGATTATGATAAAGTGGACACAGTTCGCGGTATGGACATTGTTGTTTGTACCAATGCGAAAACAGACGAAGAAGCAAAGGCACTACTGGCCGAGTTTGACTTTCCATTCAAAAAGTAAGAATGGGCAAAAGTAAAGCCAAACTAACGCAGTAGGCAAAGCGAGCCAGCCGCTCGCAACAACGGAGAAAAAAATGGCAAAAGTAAGCGCAATCGAGCGTAACGACAAAAGAAAAAAAATGGTCGCAAAATATGCGGCTAAACGTGCAGAATTGAAAGCAATTGCACGCAATCAGGAATTGCCTGTGGAAGAGCGTTTTGCTGCTCAACTCAAGCTGTCCAAATTGCCGCGTAATTCTGCACCAACACGGGTGCGTAATCGCTGCCGTATTACTGGTCGTCCGCGCGGTTATTACCGTAAAATGCAAATGTCCCGTATCGCCCTTCGTGAGCTTGGCTCACAAGGTATGTTGCCGGGTCTTGTGAAATCTAGCTGGTAGGAGGAATATATGTCTTTTAGTGATCCTCTTGGTGATATGCTCACCCGCATTAGAAATGCTCATCTACGTGGCAAATCTAAATGTGATACACCTGCTTCTAATCTTCGCGGTCGTGTTCTCGACGTGCTGGAGAGTGAAGGTTATATTCGCGGTTATGCGTCCATCGAAAAAGACGGTTTCAGACATTTTGAAATCGAACTTAAATATTTCGAAGGTGCGCCGGTTATCCGCCACATTTCTCGTATTTCCAAGCCGGGCCGTCGGGTGTATTCATCCGTGAAAAGCTTACCGCAAATCCGTAATGGTCTTGGTATTTCAATCCTTTCAACGCCTAAAGGCGTGATGTCAGATAATGTTGCCCGCGACGAAAATGTCGGTGGCGAAATTCTCTGCCAGGTATCTTAGAGAAAGGGAGGAGCACGATATGTCACGTATTGGAAAAAATCCTGTAACTGTGCCTGCTGGCGTTACTTTGACCCAAAACGGTCAAACTGTTAGCGTTAAAGGTTCTAAGGGTACACTTGAATTTACTATGCCGTCTGCCGTAACCGGTAAGTTGGATGGTGATAAATTTACTGTTGCCGCCGTTAAAGACGACAAAGAAGGCCGTTCTATGTGGGGTATGTCCCGCACAATGATCGCAAACTTAATCGAAGGTGTAACCAATGGTTACACTAAAGGTCTAGAGTTGCGCGGTGTTGGTTACAGAGCCGCCATGAAAGGTTCAACTTTGAACCTGCAACTTGGTTTGTCACATGACGTAAATTACGAAGCACCGGACGGCATTACAATTGCCGTTCCAAAAGCTACGCAAATCAACGTGTCCGGCATCAATAAGCAAATGGTTGGTCAAGTGGCTGCGGAAATCCGCTCCTACAGAAAGCCAGAACCTTATAAGGGCAAAGGTATTCGCTATGTAGGCGAATTTGTCCGTCAGAAAGAGGGTAAGAAGAAGTAAGATGAAAACAGCTCAAGAAAATTTGAAACGCCGCGCGCAACGTGTACGCCGCCGCCTCAAGAAAAATGCGAACGGTCAGCCGCGTCTGTCTGTATATCGCAGTTCGAAAAACATCTCTGCCCAAATCATTGACGACGCAAAAGGCATCACATTAGCTAGCGCATCGACTTTGGAAAAAGATTTGCAAAAATCTAAAGGTACAGATGTAGCTGCTGCGACTGTCATAGGTAAATTGATCGGTGAGCGGGCCATAAAAGCAGGTGTTAAACAAGTAGTTTTTGATCGGGGTGGGTATTTGTACCACGGCCGCGTTAAGGCTCTAGCAGAGGCCGCTCGCGAAGCTGGCCTCAAGTTTTAGAAGAATTTAGGAGACGTTATGGCACGCCGTGATGATAAAAGAGGTAAACGCGACCGGGATGAGCAGGACGAATTTGCCGAAAAACTGGTTCACATTAACCGGGTAGCTAAAACCGTTAAAGGTGGTCGCAATATGAGCTTTGCTGCTCTGGTTGTGGTCGGCGACGGTAAAGGCCAAGTTGGTTTTGGTAAGGGTAAGGCCCAAGAAGTTCCAGAATGTATCCGTAAGGGTACGGAGCTTGCACGTAAAAGCCTGATCCGGGTTCCAATGCGTGAAGGTCGTACTTTGCACCATGATTGCAAAGGCCGTCACGGTGCTGGTAAAGTGTTGCTCCGTGCAGCGCCTCCGGGAACTGGTATTATTGCCGGTGGCCCAATGCGCGCCGTGCTTGAGAGCCTTGGTATGCAGGACGTTGTGGCGAAATCCACAGGCAGTTCAAATCCGTACAACATGGTTCGTGCAACATTTGACGCACTTAAGGCTCAAGAAAATCCACGTATGATTGCTGCTAAACGCGGTAAGAAAGTTGGAGATATTGTTGGCCGTCGTCGTGATGGTGCCGATTCGGCAACAGCTGGTGATAGCGCGGAAACCTAATAGGTTCCGATAGATAAAGAGTAAGATAATGGCTAAAAAAGCAACAGTCACAGTTCGTCAAACAGGGTCAGCGACCCGCCGTCCACAAGATCAGCACGCCACATTGGTTGGCCTTGGTCTGGGCCGGATTGGCAAACAAAAAACATTAGAAGATACACCATCTGTGCGCGGTATGATCCGCAAAGTAGCGCATATGGTAGAAATAGTTGAAGGTTAACCTACCCGGTTATCCATACGGAGAATAAAATGCGTTTAAATGAACTACATGACAATCCAGGTGCCACAAAAGCACGTCGTCGTATTGGTCGCGGTATTGGTTCTGGCAAAGGCAAAACTGCTGGCCGGGGTGTTAAAGGTCAAAAGTCACGCTCTGGTGTGACTATTGGTGGATTTGAAGGTGGCCAAATGCCAATCTTCCAACGTTTGCCAAAACGTGGTTTTAACAAGCCTAACCGTAAGAAGTTTGCGGAAGTTTCAATCCGCCGTCTAGGGCAAGCTATTGAAGCGGGTGTTCTGGATCTGAAAAAAGACGTTGATGCTAATGCATTGGTCGCTGCGGGTGTTATCCGCCGTGCTCATGATGGTGTACGTTTGCTTGGTACTGGTAAATTGTCTACAGCCGTTAATTTGACTGTTTCTTACGCAACACCTGGTGCGCAAAAAATCGTTGAAAAAGCTAAAGGGTCTGTGACTATTTCAGAAGCTAAGCCTGTTAAGCCAGAAGAGAAGCCTGCTGCTCCAGAAGCTAAGAAGCCTGTTGCAAAAAAATCGGCTGCTGAAAAAGCTCCGGCCAAAAAGGCTGCAGCAACGAAAGCTGCTGCACCTAAAAAAGCGGCAGCTAAAAAGCCTGCTGCTAAAAAAGCTGCACCTAAGAAGAAGCCTGCGCCTAAAAAGTCATAAAGCCTAAAAGTCATAAAGAAAGACGATTATGATCTCTAGGCGGAGATTTCGAGCCGGATAATGTAAGAAAGGCCTTTAAAATTGCAATCGACTCCCCATATGAGGAGCTATTGCAAAAGGGAAAATAAAAATGGCATCTGCATCGGAACAGCTCGCACAGAATCTTAGCTTCGGCACATTTGGCAAAGCCAAAGAATTGCAAAAGCGCCTTCTTTTTACTGTTCTAGTTTTAGTTGTTTACCGTATCGGTACATTTATTCCTGTTCCGGGCGTCGATATGGCGGCCTATTCGCAAGTCTTTACGACTGGTGGTCAAGCGGGCGGCGGAGCTGGTCTCCTCACGCGTATGAATATGTTCGCCGGTGGTGCCGTTGAGCGTATGGCAATTTTTGCCCTCAATGTTATGCCTTATATTACGGCATCGATTATTATGACGTTGATGAAGGGCTCTATCCCGAGCCTTGTTGCTCTTGATAAAGACGGGGAACAAGGTCGTAAACAGATTAACCAATATACACGGTATTTGACTGTCTTTTTAGCAGCATTTCAAGCTTTTGGTATTGCCAGACTGCTAGAATCCCAAGGGTTTGTTTATAATCCGGGACCATTTTTTGAAGCCACAGCGGTGATTACCCTTGTGGGTGGGACAATGTTCCTCATGTGGTTGGGTGAACAAGTGACAGCGCGCGGTATTGGTAATGGCGTGTCGCTTATCATTTTGGCCGGTATCGTTGCCGAGCTTCCTAAAGCTATTTTCCAGGTCTTTAACCTCAACGCTATTGGCACATTATCGGCGGGCTTGATGTTGATGGTCATCTTTATGGGTGTCGGCCTGGTTGGTTTAATTGTTTATGTTGAACGTGCGCAGCGCAGACTTCTTGTGCAGTATCCGAAACGCCAAGTGGCTGGCGGTAAAATGTTTGGCGGCGACAGTTCTTTCCTGCCGCTTAAACTGAACGCTGCTGGTGTTATCCCACCAATTTTTGCTTCTTCAATTTTGTTGCTGCCTGCAACGGCCGGTACTTTTATTGCCGAAGATGCGCCGGGCTGGGTTCGTCAAATCTTGTCGCAAACCGGTTATGGTTCACCGATCTATTTGGCTCTTTATACTTTGCTGATCGTGTTCTTCTGTTTCTTCTATGTACCTTATGTATTTAAGCCAGAAGATACGGCTGATAATCTACGCAAACACGGTGGCTTCTTACCGGGTATTCGCCCCGGCGCACGGACTTCTGAGTATTTGCAATATGTCCTGAATCGTTTGACCTTTATTGGTGCGATTTATGTGGCTTTCGTTTGTGTCTTACCAGAATTTGCGATTGCACAATCAGGCGGTAAAATTCCTCCTAGTGTAGCTATGCTCATCGGCGGTATGTCCTTGTTGATTGTTGTCTCTGTGACACTAGACACAGTAGCACAGGTTCAATCTCATTTGGTGGCACACCAATACGAAGGCCTGATCAAAAAATCCCGTATGGGCAGAAGACGCAAAAACTAGAGGGCATGATATTATGAACATCGTAATGTTCGGTCCTCCTGCGGCCGGTAAAGGCACACAGGCAAAACTCCTCACAGCACAACGCGGATTGATACAATTATCCACGGGTGATATGTTGCGTGCGGCACGGACATCAGGCTCAGATCTGGGTAAAAAAGTTGCCGGTATTATGGATAGAGGTGATTTGGTTTCGGATGAAATCGTTATTGCGCTCATCGAAGAACAATTGGACTTAAACAAAGATGCACCGGGCTTTATATTTGACGGGTTCCCGCGCACGGTGGAACAGGCCAAAGCTCTGGATATTTCGCTCTCAACACGAGGTCAAGAAGTAGACGGCGTTGTCCGTCTCTGTGTGGATGATAATGTACTTTTGGGTCGTATTGAAAAACGTTTCAAAGAAGAGGGCCGCAAAGACGATAACCCAGAAAGCTTTAAAATACGGCTTGGTAATTACCATGAGCAAACTGCGCCATTGCTACCTTTTTATGCGGCGCAAGGTAAATTAACCGAAGTCGACGGCCTTGCCGAAATAGATACAGTCGCAGCCGCCATTGCCCAAGTGTTGGATATGCAAAAGACTGGTGTTGAGAAAACCACAAAGTCGTGGTGGAGAAGGATTTTTGGGGGCTAAACCCGGCCACGCGTTAGGCAAGGGGATAGTCATGAGAATAAGAGTAAAAAGTGTCGTTTAAGGTCAATTGTAAGGTTGACCTTGGCGGCTAAGAGGATATAACTACCCGCTTTCGCGGAATCTGTCGAAATACGGGTCTCCATGTGATTTGTCATGTGGGATGCTTGTTTTGTTTTGCGAATAATGAATTACTAAAGGAGAGCCGTTGTGGCACGTATTGCAGGTGTAAACATACCAACTAATAAGCGCGTAATTATCGCGCTGACATATATTCACGGCATTGGCCCGGCGAAATCCCTAGAGATTTGCGCAAAGGTCGGCGTTGAAGACACACGTCGTGTGCAAGATCTCAGCGATGCTGATATTGCGAACATCCGTGATGCGATTTCTGATGATCATATTGTAGAAGGTGACCTGCGTCGCCAGACATCTATGAATATCAAACGCTTGATGGACATGGGTAATTACCGTGGCCTGCGTCACCGTCGTGGCCTGCCCGTTCGTGGTCAGCGTACACATACGAACGCACGTACCCGCAAAGGCCCTGCTAAGGCCATTGCCGGTAAGAAGAAATAAGTAAAAAGAAATAAGGTAGGTCAAAATGGCTAAAGAACCGGGTCGCGTCCGCCGCGCTGATAGAAAAAATATCACATCAGGTGTGGCACATATCAATGCGACATTTAACAACACTATGATCACAATTGCAGATGTTCAAGGCAATGCAGTTGCTTGGTGTTCCGCAGGTGCAATGGGCTTTAAAGGCTCACGTAAGTCTACACCTTATGCAGCCCAAGTTGCTGCCGAAGAAGCTGCGCGTAAAGCGCAAGACCACGGCATGCAAACTTTGGAAGTCAATGTAAACGGTCCGGGTTCCGGCCGTGAAAGTGCAGTTCGCGCCCTTCAGGCAGCAGGCTTCACCATTACAACAATTCGTGATGTTACACCTATTCCGCACAATGGTTGTCGTCCACCTAAACGCCGCAGAGTCTAAGAAGAGTCTAAGAAGCGTTTAGTCCTAATTTAAACCTTTAATTTTAAGAGGTATTCAAGTGATTGAAAAAAACTGGCAAGAGCTAATCCGTCCGATCAACCCCGAAGTTGAGCCTGGAAAGATTCCTGAGAGACAAGCAACCATTATTGCAGAACCGCTAGAGCGTGGTTTTGGTATGACGGTTGGTAATGCGCTTCGCCGCGTATTGCTGTCATCTCTGCAAGGTGCAGCTGTGACATCCATCCAAATCGATGGTGTTGTTCACGAATTCACATCTATTCCCGGTGTGCGTGAAGACGTCACTAATATCGTTTTGAACATGAAGGGCCTAGCTGTGCGTATGCACTCTGAAGGACCTAAGCGTTTACTCTTGAAAAAATCCGGTTCTGGCCCCGTAACTGGTGCAGATATCGAAGAAACTGCAGACGTAGAGATTTTGAACCCTGAACATGTTATTTGTACCATGGACGAGGGCACGGATTTGCGTATGGAGTTGACCGTAAATACAGGCAAAGGCTATGTAGCTGCGTCTGAATTGCGTCCTGAAGATGCGCCCATTGGCCTCATCAGCATAGATGCTCTTTACAGCCCGGTTACACGCGTAACTTATCGCGTAGAGAACACCCGCGAAGGTCAAGTTCTTGATTATGATAAACTTCTAATCGACGTTGAAACTAACGGTGCGGTTACACCGGAAGATGCGATCGCTGTTGCAGCGCGTATTTTGCAAGACCAGTTCCAAGTGTTTGTTAACTTCGACGATCCAGAAGATATCGGTCGCGGCGAAGAAAAAGACGAACTCGACTTCAACCCTGCTCTTTTGCGCAAGGTCGACGAGTTGGAATTGTCTGTTCGTTCTGCAAATTGCCTGAAAAACGACAATATCGTTTATATCGGCGATTTGATTTTGAAATCAGAAGCAGAAATGCTTCGCACACCGAACTTTGGCCGCAAATCTTTGAACGAAATCAAAGAAGTGTTGGCTGCTATGGGCTTGCACCTCGGTATGGACGCGCCAAACTGGCCGCCTGAGAATATCGAAGAGCTTGCTAAGAAATACGACGACCAATATTAAGTCGCCACGTTAAGAAAATATAGGCCCGGTAACGGGAAACAGAATAAGGAATATCGCCATGCGCCACCGCATTGCCCATCGGAAACTAAATAGAACAAGCTCGCACCGTAAAGCGATGTTTGCCAACATGTCTTCCAGCTTGATCGAGCACGAACAAATCGTGACAACTTTGCCTAAAGCCAAAGAACTTCGCCCATTTGTGGAGAAGCTCGTTACTTTGGCCAAAAAAGGGGATCTCGGTTCACGTCGTCTGGCGATTGCCCGCACACGTAACCAAGACATGAGCAAAAAATTGTTCGACGTTTTGGGCCCGCGTTATAAAGACCGTCAAGGTGGTTATATCCGTATTATGAAAGCTGGTTACCGCTACGGCGACAACGCGCCAATGGCCGTTATCGAATTCGTAGACCGCGACGTAAATGCCAAAGGCGCAGGCGACCACGCCCGCACCGCTTCCGAGGAAACGGCTGAAGCCTAAATTTCCTTCTAGCAGGGACGCAAATTAGTAATAAAAAACCCGCCCTTAAAGGCGGGTTTTTTTGTTGTGGGCTCGGAAAGTTCTACGCTTCAATGACCAAGGTTTTAAAGGCAATGCTTTGCACCGTTTTAATATATTTTTGCTGCGACCATTTGCAGTCGTACCGAAATTTTTCCCAATTCTCTACTGACAGTAATGCCCACAATATGTCTGCGGCTTGTTTCATGGAATAATCAGGCGATAACACACCGTCTGCTTTCAGGGCCTTTACCGCAGCATCACATCCGTGCCTTACTGCTTGCATTCTGCCGTTCCACGCTGCTGCGGCTGCTGCATCCGTTTCCATCATAGCCCAAAACGCCTTGGCCATCCCGTATATTTCCGGGATATAATTACCCCACGCATCAATGAAGTTATTGAGCCGCTCAACGCCGGATGATGAATGGCGGCTTTTATATAGACGGTCATCAACATTGTGGGTGTCATCAATAAACCGTGTTGTGGCTATCAAAAGCTCAGAGCGAGTAGGGAAGTGCAAATAGATGGCTTGGCGGCTCAGGCTGCTTGCCTTGGCAATATCCGTCATACGGACACGATTTCCCGCCCCCGATTCTAGGAGTTTCCACGTTGTTTTAAGAATGTGATTTCGTGTTTTCAAATTTTTACTTGACATAGTGTAAACTTAACAGCTATTGGGGCATTGTCAACTTTACACCGTGTAAAGTTACTCGAACGCGGCGCAGTATGATTATCTGAGGCGGACGTGTTTATGAAAGGAAACGAAAATGACAAAACGTATATTTATCTGGGTGGCACATCCAAAGGCAGGTTCGCTCGGTGC
>Ga0209345_10003771_pt1 | contig 15290 bp, 10 predicted proteins | sample Cruoilmetagenom7_FD_187294 | JGI IMG/M metagenome (GOLD analysis project Ga0209345, IMG submission 187294) | Oil polluted marine microbial communities from Coal Oil Point, Santa Barbara, California, USA - Sample 7 (SPAdes) (version 2) | ecosystem: Environmental > Aquatic > Marine > Oil seeps ... | reverse complement strand
TGGGGGGTGTGTGGTGTGGGAACTGGCTGGGGGGTGTGTGGTGCAGGAACTGTTGGGGGATGCGTGGTGTAGGGACTGGTGGGGGGGAGTGCGGTATTTCCCAAGAGGACTCGCGCTCATCCATTATTTCGGCTCATGTTCTTCTCTATGCTGTGCGATGCAGTCGGTGCAGCTTCTGGGTTAACAAGCCGGTCAAATTGAGCGAGACGGGCGAAGTTTCTGACATCGGGATCGTGTGCTTTGCGGGCGAAGAGGTGTTCTTTTCTGATGTCGCAGATATCGAGAAAGTCGCAATGGCTGCAATGTCCGTGGGGGTGAGGAACAGGGTGGAAATCCCCGCGGGAAAGATGATGAACAAGCTGTGTGATGACCTGTATGAAGGGATTGGAGAGGACTGTGAGCGGAGCTCCTTCACAGCGAATCTTGGTAAAGCTGCCTTTTCGGGTTGTGTGGACGTATTCTCCTTCTCCCTCTTCGACCTTGTGCCCAAGCAGGTTTGCGGCTGCGTGTAAATACACGGGAAGTTGGAGAGCTCGTCCCCCTGAGATGGCGTTATTGCGGTGCAAAGGGTTGTGTGTCCCTGTTTTGTAGTCTGTGACGCGAAAACGAGTCGGGGTCTCTTCGCAAGTTGAGATGTCAATACGGTCGATTCGGCCGGTAAACCGCATGCGGTACTCGCCATTGCTAATGGTGAGGGGTGCGTCGCTTGAGAGCGGGTCCTCCCCGGTCTCTTTTTGTGTCTTTCCGAATCCGACTTCAAAGGCAATAGGTTTCCAGGTGGCATCGTAGGAAGCTGTTTCGATGTCATGCCATCGTTCGAGGTCAGTCAGAAGTGCGCGTTTTGTTTGTTCCCACAGGAGGGGGTGCCCTGTTTCTTTTCTCTCTTCCCATTCCGAGAAAACCTGGGTGGCAGTGCGATGCAACAGAGACAGGCGTTCCTTCCTTGTTTCTGGTGTCAGGGGTTCACCTTTGTTGGCCCGCATAAACTTTTCCAGGATTTCATGTATCAGCGTGCCTTTGTCTCGGTTGGAGAGGTCATGACACGCTCTTTCGACATTCTTCTCTTTGATTCCCAAAATATGTGCAAGAAAAAAGCGGTAAGGGCAGGCTGCGTAAGTCTCAAGGCGGGTTGCCGAGAGCGGTTGACGGAGCGGATGCTTGAGAGAAAGAGATTGTACCGCCTCGGGGCCGACCATGCCGTCATATTCAGTGAGATGTGGGCTGAGCCAGCGTTTTGCCCAAGACAATCGGGCTGAGGCTACTTGGGGATGCCGGCGTGCAAGGGCAGGGAGTGTCTCGCTCGGGTTCTGCACGAGAAGATGGCGTAAGAGTTCGTTTCCGTTCAGACAGGCATTTGGTGTTGCGGGGGAAATGGTGTCAAGTGGGGCGTTGGTCTCTGGTGCAAACTCTGTTGCGTCTTGCAGAGTTTGCCCTGCACAAGCGGCGATTCTGGCAGCGTTATAGAAGGGAGAGGGAGGGAGCGAGCGTCCGGTCTTCCTGTCGGTCAAGGGGCGGCTCAAATGGAGATGTTCTCCGGCCGCGTGGAGCGCGAGTACGAATTTCTGCTGTTGGGAGGGAAGTGACGGCGCGCGTGGAGGAAACTGGATAGAGAGGGATTGCGCAATCTGGTGGCGTTCCCTGTCGGTAAGAAGGGGCATGTGGGGCATTGCAAGTGGAATCCAGCCTTCCGCAAGGCCCAGAATGGCGAGGGTTCGTATGTTGGCGAAGGCTGCCTGGGAGAGATCTCCTGCTCTGACGGCATTCTCTGGTTTTTTCGTGGTGGGTTGGGGTACGACGTCCAAAATCACGGGTAGGCTTGCAGAGAAGTCCGCCCATGTTATCTTCTCTGTTTCCTTGTTTGCTGTGCGGGCGGCCCTGCCCACGCTCTCGAGGATTTCTACGATCTCGTCTGCCCTGTGCACGTATCGTGTGAGGCGTTTTCCAAACCAGCTGAGATGCTCGTGCCAGAGGGCACGCGAAGGCGGACTGCCAAGATCGGGTATGAACTGCTCGAGAAAGTTTTGCAACTCCCGTAGGGCAGCCTGTTCGGCTTTTCCGAGGGCAGCGTCGAGTTTGCTGTTCGTCTTTGGTGTCATTCTCCCAAGTCGAGTCGACCATTCTTCGGAACCTGACTCGATCCCGGCTCTTTGTGCAAGACCCTCCCAGCGCCACACTTGTGTCATGGGAAATTTTTCGAGTGTTGCGGGTGGAAAGTCGGTTTCAGAGAGGAAGACCATGAGGTCTTCGCGTGGGAACGTGGATCCTGCGAGTGACGCGAGTTGCAGGCTCTGACGACCGAGCGCAGAATGTGCGACCGGATCAGTGTCGTGCAGCCAAAGCGGGATACCGGCTTGGCTGAACGTCTCACGCAAGAGCGCACTGTGTCCTTTACGAGGCGGGAAAACCACCATCATATCCGAGAAGGAAACGCCTGCACCGGCCCAGCGCAGACAGGCTCGTGCCGCTTCCCGTGTTTCCTGGAGGACATCGGCTGCCTGGACAAAAACAGTTGAGTTGTCAATAGGAATGGGCTTGGCTGGTTTTTTTGTGTCCGTGTCGTTTTCTTCACTGAAGATGTGTGTGCGCAGCTGTTGTGCGCTGCTGCGTTCTTTTGTGCGTGTCGTCATACGTGAGATGGCGAGTTGTGGGGTTTCCGGCCATTCAGCCCCAAGGCTTTCAAGCCAGACACGTGCCTCGTGAAGCGCGTCATCTGCTTTTGTAGCAGTAAAAGGCAGAAAAACCTGCAATGTTGTCACGGTGAGAGCACGAGAGAGGAAACGTAATTGGACTTTTGTTGTGGGGGTGAAACCATAGAGAAAGAGGGGCACGTTGGTGAGTTCCGTGATGTCTGCATGCTCAAAAATGTCATCCGGGGAAGACAAAGTGGGGCAAGTTTTGTCGACCCTTTCATAGAGTGGCGCCAGACTCGCAAGTTTTCGTCGAGTCTCAAGTGTGACTGCAGCGCGCCGTAGCGCGTCTGGGTTGATACGAGCTTGGCGAAGATCACTGAAAAGAGAGGCTGCTTCTTGGGTAAAGCCGGGAGTGTTCGCGATAGGAGCGAAGTATCCGCTTGTTTTACGGGCAGCGTGTGCGATGATGGCGTGTTCTGCCCACGGCGTGAGAAAGTCCCGTGTTTTTTGCTGCGTGTCCGTGGGACGCAAAAGGTTTGCGAGTCGGGCCAAGGTCACTATTTCGACATTGGCCATACCCCCGAGCTCGCGTGCGAGGCGGAGACGGAACTGTTCGCGTAAGGTTTCTGGGGGGAGCACAATAACGATGCGTTGCAAAAGGTCGACGTTTTTTACTGTGCGGATTTCCCGAGCCACAGAATTCGGCAGTCGTTCCGGTGCGCGCAGCACAACATGACATGCTGTTTCCGACGATCGTGCAAATCGTTGGGCAGTGTCTTTTCGGCCTTGTGCTCGCATGGCGTGGGCCACTGTCGACTTCCTTTTGCTGTGGACAGTCTGTCGCTTTGCCAGGTTTCCCAGTTCGATGTCCAAGGCGGTCCAGTATGGAACGGTAGAGAGAGAAAATTGTGGCAGTGTTGTTGTACTCTTGTGGAATTTTTGTTGACAGCACTGTCTACATTGCTGTCCACGGCGCTGTGCCGAGAGACCGTAGATCTGTGAGTCGAAAAGCCTATAGGTATGTTGCATGGAGAACAGAAAGCATAAAAAGAACAGCGAACAATGTGGGAGAAGAGCAGGGGGCGTGCATCGGCGTGTCAGCTTGAAGGAAGAAAACGCCGGATGAAAGAGTCATGTGAAGCAGACTGATGCGACCGTGCCGGCGTGTCAGGCCAGTCTGTGGCGTAGTCCGATCTATGTATGTCCTGAATGAGGATGAGGGCTTGGCGGAGCGAAGAGAGAATATCCTGTAATCTGGTGGCGATATATTCTGGTCCTGTTTGGGAACAGATTATGGCTTTTCTTTCGAGCATTCCGATCACACGCGCGAGTTCTTCGGCATTTCTCTCTGTTGATCCAAGATTTTTTACTTTTGTTGCCAGTATCCCTAATTCGTTGTCAGAAGGAAATTCAGATTGTCGGTTTTGCTCCGCGATTGTGTTCTGGAGCAGAGTGAGCTGGTGTCCTGCACTATGCAGAATGCGGCGGGAGGCTGTGATTTGCATGCGGAGAAGGGGAACTGTGTCGTTTGCGGGATGGGAAGGAGGAACAGCTCGTTTTGTTTTTTCTTTTCGCCGCTTTGACATCACAGATGTTCTCCTCGGATGCTCTTCTCCTCATAAGGAGTGCCTCGATAGGGTCTACCTGTTGTCGACCCTGGGCCGGCCCTTTATTGTCGCGTGGCTTGCGATCACGCGCTCCCCGGAGGGTCTCCATGAGTATGCCTTTTTGGTGGCATGTATCTGCCTCGAGTGCCGCGCTGAGAGAGGTGTGAGAACCTATTGACGCATTGGAGACGCCTTGAGGCGACTTGACACATTGAGGACTGACCGGAAAACTCTTCAAATGGAAGCCGGCCGAGGCTTGTTGAGATTCAGATTGGGCGTCAGACGGTAAATCAGCGGACAAATCTGTGTTCTCTTGATAAGATTCTCTTCTTCACGTGTGTTTTTTCTCGGTGCCCATGCAGATTCTGTGAGAACAGTGCTATGTCGCGCTTGTTCCTGTCTTGGCTGTTCAGTACTGAGGTTCTCGTCTTGGGGATCTTATTTATGTCAGGAGGAAGACGGGAAGTGCAGGTGAAACCTGTTTCGCACCTGTTTGTCGCTAGTCTTGGATCTAGGGAGCGCAACTGGGAGCACACCTGCCCTGTTGGTATTTGTGAAAAGGCGCCATGCCATCTCGGATGCTGGTGTTACTGGGAAAACAACACGCGGCTCTCCTGAATTGATCGCCGAGGAGCTTCCGCGAGGCAAGACGATGGACACCACAGCGGTTCGCCGCATATTTTTGGATTTTTTCAAAGAAAGAGGGCATGAGGTTCTTCCCTCTTCTTCCTTGATTCCGCTGGACCCTACTCTTTTGCTTACAACAGCAGGAATGGTGCAGTTCAAGCCTTATCTGACAGGTGAAGAAGAGCCCGTTTTTTCGCGTGTTGCATCGGTTCAAAAATGTGTCCGTACCACGGATATTGACATTGTCGGACTCACCTTGCGGCACCTCACTTTCTTTGAGATGCTCGGAAATTTCAGTTTTGGGGATTACTTCAAAGAAAAAGCGATTCCCTGGTCCTGGGATCTTATGACCGAAGGGTTTGGTTTCGACCCTGAGCGGCTTTGGGTCACGGTTTATCACGAGGATGATGAAGCCGCGGAAATTTGGCTTGACAGCGTGGGAGTGTCACCGGCTCGGTTGCAGCGCAGCGGTGAGGACAACTTTTGGTCTATGGGGACGTCGGGGCCATGTGGCCCTTCAAGTGAGATCTTTTATGACAAAGGGCCTGCCTATGGTGAAGCTGGTGGGCCGCTCGTGGACGATGAGCGCCATGTTGAAGTCTGGAACCTTGTGTTCATGCAGAGCCTGCGTGATGAGGCCGGCGCTATTGTCGGAGAATTGCCCAAGAAAAATATTGATACAGGGGCTGGCCTCGAACGCCTTGTTGCGGTGCGGAACGACTGTAAAAGTATTTTTGAGGTAGATTCCCTGCGCGACGTGCTTGATGTTGCCGAATCGGCCTCGGGCTGTGTGTACGGGCAAGACGATCGCTCTGATATTTCCCTACGCATCCTTGCCGAACATGGCCGTTCTGCAACTTTTCTTCTTACTGATGGCGTCTTCCCCTCAAACGAAGCTCGTGGCTATGTGCTGCGTCGCATCATTCGCAGGGCAGTGCGTCATGCCTGGTTGCTTGGCGTGAAAGACCAGGTCATGACCTCTCTCGCCCAGCGTACGATCGACTTGCTTCGTGGGGTTTATCCCGAGCTGCAACGTAACGCGGCAGTTACGTTGGAGATCCTGGATAATGAGGAAAGTCGTTTTCGTTATACGCTCCGCCGTGGGCTCACCAGCCTGGACAACGAATTTGCGACATTGCAGGCAGGGGAGCGATTAAAAGGGAGCGCTGCTTTCGCACTGCACGATACCTATGGTTTTCCCATCGAACTCACAAAAGAGATCGCTGCCGAGCGCAAGATCCAGGTCGATATGGATGGCTTTGACGCGGAGATGACGCGCCAAAGAGAAATGGCAACAGCAGCGGGAGGCGCGAAAACCGAAACAGGAGGAGGCGCTGCGGCCTCTTTGCTTGCGGATCTCAGCTCGACGCTCTTTCTCGGCTATGAGACCACAGAAGCAGATGGACAAGTGGTCGCTCTGCTGAAAGACGGAGAGTTTCTCGCGCAGGCTGATGCCTCCGAAGGTCCCGTGAAAATTGAGGTGATCGTCGATCGCACTCCCTTTTATGCAGAATCTGGTGGGCAGGTTGGTGACACAGGACGGATCGTTGCTGCTGACACCTTGTTTACCGTGTTTGATACGCAACAAGTGCGTAGTGGACTGACTGCGCATCAGGGGGAATTGCAGGCGGGCAGGCTCGCTGTTGGTGACCCGGTCACCTGCAGTGTGGATGCGTCTCGCCGTGCCGGGATTTGTCGTCACCACACTGCGACGCATCTTCTCCACTGGGCGTTACGCAAGGTACTCGGGGAGCATGTGCGCCAGCAGGGTTCTTTCGTCGAACCGGATCGTCTTCGTTTCGATTTCAGTCATTATACCGGTGTGACTTCCCAAGAAATGGCAGAGGTTGAAGCGCTCGCGAATAGCGAAGTCCTCACGAACGACCCGGTGTGTTGCGTGGAAACTTCAAAAGCTGAAGCTGACATGAGGGGCGTGATCGCTTTTTTCGGCGACAAATATGGGGAGACAGTGCGGGTTCTCGAAGCAGGAAGCCATTCCGTGGAACTCTGTGGTGGTACCCACGTTCGAAGTTTGGGAGAAATTGGGCCGATTGTTGTGGTGAGTGAGTCCTCTATCGGTTCAAACATTCGCCGTATGGAAGCCTTTACCGGGGAAGCGGCGCTGTCTTATCTGCAAACCCGGCGCTCTTTGTTGCACGATGCCGCGGGGATGCTCCGCACATCTGATGAGGAAGTCCCAGAGATCCTGGAAAAACGGCTTGGCGAATTTGCTTCGCAGCGCAAAGAACTAGAATCTGTACGTTCGCAGCTTTTTGCGGATAGGGCAAAGCATATGGTCGATGATGCTTTTGCCTTGTCTTTTTTTGGAGCGAAGGCCCTGGTGTCAGTTTGTCGAGGAGTTTCTGCTCCAAAAGAACTGCAACAAATGGCAGTGGAGTTGCGGGGCCGTTTGGGGAGCGGAGCCGTCGTGCTCGGCGTTAACTTTGGCGGGAAGGCCTCGCTTGTTTCTTCAGTTTCGAAAGACCTGCAGAAGCAGGGACTTGGGGCTTCCGACATTTTACAAGATGCAGCCAAGGCAGTTGGCGGTGGAACTGGCCGCAACTCTGATACGGCTATGGCTGGTGGGCGAAAAGGCGGAGAAGTCGGACGCGCTCTTGATTTGGCTCGGACCTTTCTTGAAGACTGGAGACCGGAAACCCAGGTGTCGAAGTGAAATATCTTGGGCTTGATCTTGGAAAGCGGCGAGTTGGCGTCGCGGTGTCCGATCCCGATGGCAAGGTCGCTGTTCCTCTGACGGTGATTGACCGCCGTGTGGTTTCTTCTCTAGCGCAAGGACTTGTTCCTATTATTGCTGAATACGCAGTTGACGCCCTTGTTGTAGGATTGCCCATCCGTACTGACGGGACAGAGGGAGTGGAAGCACAAGAGGCGAGACGTGTTGCTGGAGAACTCGAGCGTTTTCTTGGATGTCCGGTTAGTCTGTACGATGAAAGACTCACGACGCGTATTGCGCATGCTGCAGGCCGAGAGGTTGGTGTGCGCAATAAAAAGAGGAAAAAATCGGTCGATATGGTGGCAGCTAGTCTGATTCTGCAAGGCTGGCTGGATCGGCATCAAAACGCAGTGTCGTGACTGTAGCGTCTGTAGCGTAACTATCGTCAGAAGTCTCAGAAAGTTTGGACATGGTTGCCAGAGGGACTTTCCATATGGCAGGGCAGTGGCCCGGTAATGAGGGGGGAACGGACCCCTGGCCTGGGTTGCCTCCATCCTATAGAGACTTTCCTCACCAGCCGGATCCGTTGGAAGACACGCTTATCTTGCCGCCGGCCCCCTTGGCTGTAGAGCCTTCTTCTCCTGCCCGGCCTGTTCCGGCGGATTCCCCGGATGCTTCTGCTTTTTACGCAGAGCATGCCAATGCTTTGGTGGGTGACGGGCTATGGGATGAACTCGCGGAAGCAGCAGAAAAAAACGCTTCAACTGGGAAGAAAGGTTCGAGAAAACGCCGTGTGTTGCAGATTTTTGCGATGCTTATTGTAAGTTCCGTCCTCGTGTGCGCAGGGGCAGGCTTCTGGTTTTTTCGACAGTTGTACCCTGGCAATCCCGGCTCGGAAGTGATGATGTCTGTTCCTGAGGGAACATCCCTGCTTCGCCTCGGCACTTTATTGGAGGAGGAAGGCGTCATTACTTCGGCCTTTGCTTTTCGTCTCTATACGCGGGTGCGAAGTATTGGTACTATTTCGTCTGGCATGTATGCCTTGCAGGCGCATTCCGATATAGATGACGTGATCGATGTTTTGCGTCAGGGGCCGATCCGGATTTCTTCTGCGATCACCCTGCCCGAAGGCACGGTCTTGTCGCAAATGATTGAGCGAGTTGACCAAACGGACTTGCTGGGTGGCGATGCCTTTCGTGGTGCTTTGGAATCGGGGGAAATCCGATCTGTGTACTTGCCCGATGATGTAGGCAATTTGGAAGGGTTTCTTTTTCCGGACACTTATCAGATTGATGAGACGGTGAGCGAGGAAGATTTTTTGCGCCGTCTCGTGAGTACCTTCGATAGGGTAGCCGGGGAAGTGGGGATTGTAGAGAAAGCTGCTGATCTTGCGCTTACTCCATATGAAGTGGTGATTGTGGCTTCCATGGTTGAAAAAGAAGCCCGGGTTGATGGGGACCGTGCGAAAATCGCCAGGGTAATCTATAACCGTCATGCGCGTGGGATGCCGCTCGGGATTGATGCCACGCTTCTTTATTCTTTTGGACCGGACCCTGATTTTTCCGCAATTGACTGGGAATCGACGGATCCTTATAACACGCGCCGTATGCCGGGGTTTCCCCCCACCCCAATCTCGAATCCGGGTCGAGCTTCGTTGGAGGCTGCTCTGAATCCGGCCGAGGGAGACTGGCTGTACTATGTGCTGACTGATGCGAGCGGGGAGCATACCTTCACTTCCTCTTATGATGCGTTTTTGCGTGCGAAGGCCGATGCCAAGCGGCGAGGGATATTTTAGTTCCATGTCGGTTTCTTGCGCAGGGGAAGAGGACGGGGGCGCAGCGCTGTCCGGAAGCACTGTGGGGCGTTTGCTGGGAAAAGTCTCCGGTGCCACGAAAGTGGCAGGTGTTGTCGGTTCTCCGGTAACCCAGTCTCTGAGCCCTACTTTACATAACGCGGCTTTTGCCGCGCTTGAGCTTGACTGGGCATATGTTGCTTTTCCACTTTCCCTCGAAGGTCAGGGAGGGGGCGCAGCTGAAAACGCAGAGACGGAGAGGGTTGCGGGCGTGTTGCGTGCCGCTTTTTCGCTTGGGATGGCAGGTCTGTCGATCACAATGCCCTGGAAGCAAGCGGCCTGTCGTGCTGCGGTGCAACACAGTGCTGCGGTGCGCGAGATTGGGGCGGCGAATACGCTTGTGCGTGGCGAGATGGGATGGCGCGCAGCGAATACTGATGCCACGGGTTTTGTGGCTTTCCTTGAAAAGGACCTTCATATTGAGTGCGCGGGTCTTCGTGTTGGTTTGCTCGGGGCGGGGGGAGCTGCCACGGCGCTTGCGTATGGGCTGGGCGAAGCAGGGATCGACCTTTTGCGCGTGTGGAATCGTACGCCCGAGAAGGCGCATCGTGTCGTTTGTCATGTTGGAGAGCGGGGAGAGGTCCTGACCTCTCCGGAGCTGTTGCGTGAATGCGATATTGTCGTGAGCTGTGTCCCCGCGAACGCTCTGCCGGAAGGGCTGGCTTTTACTGCGGGACAGGTTGCCATCGACCTTGCCTATGCCCCGCTTGTCACTGGATTTTTGGAACGTGCCGCGACCGCAGGCGCTATTGTACACAATGGTCTTGGTTTGTTGCTCCGGCAGGCTGCAGAACAATTTTCTCTTTGGACGGGGCTTCCTGCCCCGCTTGCAGATATGCGACGTGCACTTGAGGACGTCGCTGTCGGGTGATGAGGTGGAGGTAGCATCGCCTGCTACTCCATGAGTACACGGTTGGTGCGCCGTGCGGGTTTTGTCTCGACATATTTGGTAACTGGATCCTTTGCTGTCCTGTGCGTTTTTCCTGGAATATGAGCTTCTCGTGCTGTTCTCGGCTTGGTTGTGGGCGCTGTTCGCGGTGGCTGTTGTGGGCTTGGTTGTGGACAAATCTTCCAGGGCAAACTCGAAAAAGGGCAGAAGACCTTGGCTTCGATAAAGACAGAAGAATGCCGGGAAAGATGCTGTTCCGGTTTTTTGGGATGCTGCGTGCGGCTGGAATCGAACGCTTAAGCGAGCCTGCTTCTTTGCCGATGTTGAGACAGATGGGCGACACCCACATTGTTCGACAGGATGAGGAGGCGGGATGCCGACCCGCGGGGAGTTGATCGCGGAAGCCTTAGACTCGTTTCTACAGGCTTGTCACGATGTGGAAGGTGCTGCAGTTGTTTCTGCGGATGGTCTCCCAATGGCGTCTGCTCTTCCATCTGATATGGAAGAGGACCGTCTTGCTGCAATGAGTGCAGCCATTCTCTCTTTGGGAGAGAAGGCCAGCGACGACTTGGGTCGTAAGCAGATGGAACATGTCTTCATCGAAGGAGAAGAGGGGGCTGTCCACTTAATAGGTGCTGGGCCGACTGCCGTACTTGTGGCAGTGACCGGGAAAGGGTCAAAAGCTGGGCTTGTGCTCTATGAGATGAAGGGGACAGCCCGCGCAATTGCAGAAGCCCTGGTGAAACCAAAACGAGACCGTCAAGATCTCGTTACAGATAATGCTGCAGGGACATCCGGGTCTCTTCGAGGGGAAGACCATGAGGGTTCCCGCAGCGAAGACGCTGACAGAAAAGCAGAAGCTTCTGCGGGCCGTTCTGGTGTGGTCGGATGAAAGCGAGATGCTTGCGGTGTACCCGCCGGATTGTGCTCCTGAGCGTTCCGCTTTTCTTTTACTGAGCAGGCAATTTCCTTTTTGGCATGGTTGTATGACGCGGTCTGTCAAGACAAAACGGCAGAAAAACTTTTTACACAGCGTTCTCATGGGAACTGCTTGGATGTGAAGAACCGGGTAAAGACTTTCAAAAGCTTGCCCAAGCAATATGAAAAAACAGAGTGCAGTAGAGCGGAGTTAAAACGAAAGATGGGGGAATGGAGACGTCATGTTGCAGGGGTCGCTTGATACTGTCACCATCGAAGACATTTTCCAGCTCTTTTCCATCAGTAAGAAATCGGGCGAGCTACATCTTGAGAAGGAGACTTCTCGTGGTTCTGTCTATTTTTTTGAAGGCGAGATTTACTATGCCACTGTCAAAGAAGAAGACGGTATTGGTGCTCTTCTTGTAAAGTCAGGCATTCTCGAGCCTGAACAGTGGCGAGAAGTGCTGACAAAAACGGGAGAGGGTGTTTCGCAGGGAGATGGACTGCTGACTCTCGATGGTGTGGACGCCGAAATTCTCGAAATTTTTGTACGTGAATGGATTGAGGATACAGTTTTCAAGTTGTTGCAATGGGAAACTGGGGAATTCCACTTTCTGGATGAGGCACACGCGTTGGGTCCTGTGTGGGTATTTCCTGTGCCTGACTTGCTCGAAGAGGCGAAACGCCGTCTCGGCGAATGGAAGCAACTACAAGAACGCATTGCTTCTGTTGCAATGGGTGTTGAGCTGTTGCGCGAACTACCAGAAGACCGCCAGCTAGTAGAGTTGAAGCGGGACGAATGGCGTCTGGTCGCTTCTCTTACGCCCGGCATTTCTATTGAGGAACTTGCCGGAAAAATGGGAGAGACAGAGTTTCGTATCTGTCAGGTACTGGACCGCATGCTTGGTTTGGGCGTGATAGATCTCGTCAATGAAGAAAAACTCGCGGTGATCCGGGATTTGATGCACAGCGAAAACGCCGGCAGTATCGCTGCTTTTGCCGGACCTGTTTTTACTGACCTCGAATCCAACCTTCAGGGAGCTGCTCTTGGAACGGACGGCAGGGATGTCGCTGATTTTGTGGGAGCGGGAGGGTCTGAAGAAACTACTGAGGAAGTTCTCCCGCCTTTTGAGGACATGCCCGGCGACTTGACAGTCAATAGTGCCAATATGAGTTTTGCGGAACTTGCTGCTGAGGCTGAAGCGGAAGCTGTCGTGCAAACCAAAACCGAAGTTGTGTCAGGTACCGAAGTTGTGTCAGGTACCGAAGTTGTGTCAGGTACCGAAGTTGTGTCAGGTACCGAAGCTGCACCTGAAGCCGGAGTTTTCGCGAGGGGCGCGAATGGGGCAGAGAACGCGCAAGAAGATGTTTCTGTCGTGAATCATGGGAGCGATGATGCGAGTTTTTCTTCAGATGCCCCGGCAGAGGGTGGTGCACCCGACGGTGTAACCCCGCGCCACCTGGAGAAGGATCTCTTGGAGGCCGTGCAAGAAGGAAAACTTACCGAGAGAAATATTGAGGGTGGGAATATTGGAGCCGATCTCGATAAGAGTCTTGTTCTCCGCCTTATCGCTGGCGTGAAGAATCTCTGAGTGTTTTTTGTGCGATAAATGCTCACCGGTCTGAGGAGGCGACGCTTTGTCTCAGGAAAGCGAGCAGCTTCTTTTGTTTCTCGCCCAGAAGGGCATTGTTACTGATGAGCAGGTAAATCAGGCTATGGCGATGGAACGCTCCGGCGTCGATCGTCCTATCACAAAAATCCTTGTTGATCTCGGAGTCTCCGAAACATCTTTGATTACGGCACTCGCGTCAGCGGCAGGCCTGGAGTACGTAGATCTGACCGAAGTCCAGGTTGATCCGTTAGCGGTGTCCTCAATTCCCGAGTCGATGTGCCGGCGATTGCATTGTTTCCCTTTTGATTATGAGGGCGACGCCTTGATCGTGGCAATGTCAGATCCGGGAAATGTGCTCGCCAAGGATGATTTACGGGCAGTCACGAGATGCGATATCAAGGTCGTCCTGGCGACAGAAACCGATATTGACGAGGCGATTAACCGTTTCCATCGTATGGAAGACTCGATGGGGACACTTTCTGGTGAAGTGTCCGAGGATTCGACACTCGTCGAGACAGTAGACGAGATTGGGGATGGGGGGCTTGTCGACGAGGCTCCCATCGTAAAGCTTGTGAACCTCATTATTACGCAAGCGGTGAATGACAGCGCGTCTGACATCCATATTGAGCCGCAAGAACGGGATGTGCGAATACGTTTTCGGATTGACGGTGTCTTGCACGAGATCATGCGCTCTCCCAAGACTATTCAGGCGGGAGCCGTAAGCCGTCTGAAGATTATGGCGGACCTCGATATAGCGTTGCGGCGTGTGCCTCAATCGGGCCGCATCTCTGTGAAGGTGTCAAATCGGCCGATTGACCTGAGAGTCGAGACTTTGCCGACGGTCTTTGGAGAGAAGATCGTGATGCGTGTTATCGACAAGAGTGGTGGGGTGACCTCTGTCGAGGATCTCAGTTTCTCCGACTATAATATGCGGCTTTTTTTGCGTTTTATTGCTTTGCCCTATGGGGCAATGTTGGTGTCGGGGCCAACAGGATCAGGAAAATCTACTACTTTGTACGCCGCGTTGAATCTGTTGAACAAGACAGAGACCAATGTGATCACCGTGGAAGATCCGGTAGAACAACGGTATCCCGGTCTCAACCAAGTACAAGTTCACGCGAAAGCGGGCATGACGTTTGCATCGGCTCTGCGGTCGATTCTGCGCGCAGACCCCGATGTGGTCATGGTGGGTGAGATGCGTGACACCGAGACGGCACGTATCGGTGTGGAAGCGGCGTTGACCGGCCACTTGGTTCTTTCAACGATTCACACAAATGATGCGCCCTCGGTTTTGACGCGTCTTATTGATATGGGGGTCGAGCCGTTTCTTGTCGCTTCGGCAGTTGACACCGTGTTGGGTCAGCGCCTTGCTCGCCGTCTGTGCCGCAAGTGTGCTCAGGACTATGAGGCGTCGCCGGAAGAATTGCGAGAAATTGGCTGGCCGAACGTGGCAGACCTTGATCGGATGCCGCTCTTGAAGCGAGCAATTGGCTGTTCTACCTGTGCCCATACGGGATATAAGGGGCGGATTGCTGTGCAAGAAATTATGACACTCACAGAGGAAATCGGACGCCTTTGTACGAACCGGGTTGGGTCTGAGGACATCAAACGTGTCGCGATAGAGCAGGGCATGAAGACATTGCGTCATGACGCCTTGGAGAAGGCTGCGATTGGTCTTACTTCCCTGGAAGAAGTCATGCGGGTCACCGTATAAACAGAAAATGAGCTTTCGGGAAATGGTGTTCGAAGGAGAGATCTGCCGGTCAGGGCAGAGAGCACCATAAAAACCTTTAATCTCCTCAAACTTCTCGATATTCAAGAACGTCTTGAAAAAAGTCGATGCGAGTGATCGATACGAATGCGAATGCGAATGAAGGAGGGGGGTCCTCATGCTGAATTCCCACGGCCTGGCTCAGATGTTGCGCGAACGTCAGATTCTCTCTGCGGAAGAGGCCACGAGTTTCCTTCAACGTGAACAAACTGGACAGATCCCGCTTGCGCAGATTCTCCTGCAAGAAGGACGTGTCACCGAGAAACAGCTTGTGGAGGCGCACGCCAGCCAGATCGGTTTGCTGTTTGTAGATTTTGCACGGGTTTCTTGCCAACCTCAGGCGATGTCGGGAATACCTGTTGATCTGATCAGGAAGCATCGTGCCTTGCCCTACCGGCTCGCGAGAGACGGCATTCTCGTGGCGATTTCTGACCCCACGAACAAAACTGCGCTTGAAGAGATCGCCAGGGTGTCAGGGAAGAAGATCTATGCAGTTCTTGCTGAGCGCTATGAACTGACTGAAGCAATCGAGCGTATGTTGCATGCGAGAGAAAATGGGCAACAGCCGCACCCATCGGGTCAGGTGCCTCAAGCGGGTCAGGCGAATTCCGCTGGTCAGGTGCCTCGAGCGGGTCAGGCGAATCCGGCTGGTCAGGTGCCTCGAGCGGGTCAGGCGAATCCGGCTGGTCAGGTGCCTCGAGCGGGTCAG
>Ga0209345_10003769_pt1 | contig 15300 bp, 12 predicted proteins | sample Cruoilmetagenom7_FD_187294 | JGI IMG/M metagenome (GOLD analysis project Ga0209345, IMG submission 187294) | Oil polluted marine microbial communities from Coal Oil Point, Santa Barbara, California, USA - Sample 7 (SPAdes) (version 2) | ecosystem: Environmental > Aquatic > Marine > Oil seeps ... | reverse complement strand
AGGCGTTAAATGATCCGAAGGGGTTGGAGAACGCTGCCCGAGCAACCGATTTGGTTGATTGGCTGCTGGTTGCGAGTGGTACATTTGGCTCAGAATATGATGCATTTGCAGAGCACCTTTTCAAGTCTGGATATCAGGACCCGCTGTTTGCAGTGTCAGAGTGGCTGGAAGAAATTTCGCGTGTGCTGTCAGCTGCGGAAGCCAGCGAACGAACCTCTGATATTCGGCCGGTTTCTGTGATTCAGGATGATATCGACGAACTGCCGGCAGTGCCGAAAGATAATGCTGAACAAGAGGCCCGTGAGCGGTTGCTTGAGGAATGGGTGCTTTCGACAGTTCCGCAGGAGGCTAGACAAGCGGCATCAGCGGCGCAAATTCGGATCGATGCTTTGCGCGAGATTTTCCAGCGGGAGACGAACAAATGAGCCGTTTCGTTGGAGTATTGTTGGCGCTTGCATTTGCATGGTTCCCTTGGGCGACGTCAGCGCAGCAATCCGGAACCGTAAATGGCCAAACATTTGTTCCTGTGAGTGGATGGGAGCCGGGTGATTTCCGAATTTCGTGCGGTAATTATACCGGCGTTATGTCGCCGAATAAATTGTCATTGTCTTGCCTTGGTCAAAATCAAGCAAGTATTCTCGAATTTGAAGTTTCCCTGATTTCAGCGGCCTCGTATTTAGAAAACAAAGGCTTTGTAAAACCGTATCATTTTGGACCGGTAATCAGCGGCTTTGAAAACAACAGCCAGCCGGCAGTTCGGATTTTTACGGTAAACGACCCCACCATTTTTGCGCTTGTTGAAGATTTGGCGTCATCAACAACGGTAGCTTGTAATCGTGAAGGCTACAGAGTGATGGGAATTGATCCTTCCACGATTGGCACTTCAACGGCTGCGCAAAAATCATTTGTGGCGGCGCACGAGCTATATCACACTGTCCAACCTGCAGTTCCGAACGTGATGGTTCCTAGTGCCGCACGGTATGTAAATTGTTACCCGCCCGAATGGATTACGGAATCAATGGCTGACGCCGTGGGTATTGATTTTATGCGGCGCGAGCATTCGAATGCTTTTCCCCCAAGACTGGGTCAACCATCCGGATCGAACATAGCGGGCCTACGGCCTTATCAGTGGCCCTTGCACTTCCAGCATTCGACCACTGATTATAATACAAACTCTTTTTGGCTATACTTGGGCGACAGGTTCCACAACAAGACCTTCAAGTTTTTGGATGAATATACTTCGAATTCAGCGCCCTTTTTTACTTCAGGTGGAAAAGAGGATTGGCTTCGTTGGTTGGACGACAGGGTAAAGGGTGACCCCAAGATCAGCATGCCACTTTATCTGGTATACCCTAGGTTCCTAACCCATTTCGCAGGCGAATGGGCAAAAGGTGGCGTGGGTCAATATATTGGTCGCCAAAAATGGTTAACACGGGCATATGGCGGATGTTCTGTTGTTAATATTTCACCGCAAAACCCATATGCTGAAACCGAACTAAAGATGAATGTGATGGGCGGGCGTTGCCTGTCGGTACGAGTGTCCGGTCTTGACGCATCAGATCTGGCTTCCGTCAAGGTAGGGGCGTTGACTGAAGATCTTCAACTTGCGGACTCTCTCCATTTGGGGTTGGCGTTTACGACGGACAAAACTGGGTTCAACTGTGCGCAAGCGACGCGTGAAGGAAAGCTCCCAAAAGGACGGGTAGGGTGTTTATTGGAACCGAGCACGGGCGGATTTGAGACAGATGTTGCGAGCATGCCGGCAGCAAGAATGTGGCACGCCTCTTCGTTGGAAAAAGGTGCTGGCGCACAGTCCGAGGGCGCTGATGGGGATGATATCGAAAACGTCTATATTTTGTCGTATGTGCCCGTTGAACCTTGGGAGGAAGCGATTATCGGCCGAGAGAAATATATTGTAAATGTCGGAGTCGGGCTGGACTGGTCAACGTTGTCGGTTGATGGTTCGAACGTGAATAGTGGTTCGTCGGACGGTCGGCGCAGTTCACCGCGGACGCGTTCGGCAGCGGCGATGGGTATTAGTCCACTTGAAACCGATCGCATGATACCCCCCTCAATCGGGCATGTTGATTCAGGTCCATTACAAACGCTCCTAGGTAATATTCAAACACCTGGTGACGGTGATTACTCCATCAGCGACTTATTACAGCGGAAACTAGGGGGCAACTTTGGCACCGAGGTAGGGTTATTCCGCTTGGCAAAAGTCGACGTTATTCCAATTGATGATGTAATACCCCAAGACCAACTTGAGGTCGTCAGCGAGTTCATGGTGATGACGGATAATTTGCTCCCGTTAGGGACTGTCGGCACATTTGATGCTGGTATTTCTGGAACCCGTAAAGATGATCCATTCATCTTGTATTATTCGCCAGAAAATGCACCGGCAAAGTTGACGGTGATCGAAAATTCAAACGGTGCATTCCATGCCAAGGTAGACGGCATTGTATGCGAGATGAATATGGCAGGTGCTCAGTTTGGAAAGATAGAGGAATGTAGACAATCATTTTTTGTGTCTGGTGAATTCACCAAACCTTTCGCATATCTTTATCGTGCTGAAACCGAACTGAAAGCAGAACTGACAAGGGGCGAGGAGATTTACGACGAGTATAGTGGAGGCAAGTTAGGTTTGGCGAATTTATTCTCTAACCTAACGGGTGGAAACAGTTCTTCAAGCGCGAGTTCGCCAACTAGCACTAGTGAAAGTTCGGGCGGTGCGGTTCAATGCCAATGTGCGTGCCCGAATGTGGTAACGCCTGCGAGTGATCGTTGCGTTGGTCAATGCTACGCACAGCTCCAAAGTTGCGAAGCTGTTCCAGAGACGATGTCGCCGGTGGATCAAATGGAGAAATTCACGGATTTACTGAATGAACAGGAACTTCCGAGAGATGTAAGCGAGATGTTGATTTCAGATTTCTCGAACATGTCGAGCGAGACTAGGGAATACATCATCGAGCAATTTAGCCGCGGGAATATGTAGGGGCGCAATGGAATGATTATTCACGAATTCGAACGGCTGGTAGGCCTGTTGATCGTAACAAGATTGGAGACTTTGACTTGAATAGAATTACTATCGCAGCAGCGTTACTTGCCTCAGTGGTATTTACCACTGTGCCGCCTGTTTTTGCGCAGGATTATTCCGAAATAATTTCTGAAGACATGTTGCGCGAGATATTTGTGTTCGACGAGGCCGCTACCCTGAAATTTTCTTCATGCGAAAAAATTACTTATCCGTCTTGTGCGTACGTATGGGGGGAGCCTTCAAAACGGGATGCGGCGCGAGAAAGCCTCGGGTTGAGACCGGAGGGGAGCAAGCTTTTGGTGATTTTTGCGCAGGCTACTGGGATGAAGGATTTTGAAACTTCGATATCGGTTTATTCTGATCCGGAAGTTGTAGAGGGGCTAGGCGTTCGGTCTGTCTGGTCGCCAATACGCCAACAGCTTTCTCTAATGACAGACGCAAACCTAATCGTTCAGTTGAATATCGAAGACGAAAACAACGGCGATTCAAAGACTGCAGCCATCGCGGTTGCTATGAAGGTGTTAGAGGGGGTGTGACCCCCCCAACAAATAAGCTGACTATTCTTCGCGAAATTCGTCGGGGATCACAACGAAAATGTGCCCTGACATGATGACAGGAGCGAGACCTTCTTCTGGTTTTTGTTCCCATTCCTCGTCCAGTTCGAAACGGATAAGCTCCGCTGTGAAGTCGAGTTCTATCTCGCCGTTTTCAGTGATCGAAAAGTTTGTCATCTCACTAACCCCGTCAGGGAACACAGCCTCGGTCGGGTGCTTGAAATCACGCCCCGCTTCGGTCATCGAAACACTAGCCAGCCCGCCAAGCACACTGCTGGAAAGACCGATGGTTAGCGAAATCGTAGGTGAATCCCACCCGCCATCGTCGGTTGCCGTCACGGCCGTGATATTCAATATTTTTCTGCCGTAGAAAACTTTGATGTCGGCAAACGAAGCGTCTCTCTCTAAATCAATTGCAATTGGCATCAGCATTTCTTCACCATCAACAATAGCATTGAGCTGACCAATAACATCGTATCTGGATGAGAGCTCGTTCGCAGATGCTGGAAGGGAAAAACAAATTAGGGCGGCGATAGTTAAGCGCATAAAAATACTCCTTTGGGATCCTCTATGTTGCGATAAATAAGTAGTCACAGATCGTTACTCCGTGACCTGAATTGTAACGCGGGTGATACAGTTTTGTCCTGACGCATCACATAGCGCAGCTCGTAAGTTCCGGGTTCAGGTGGCATCTTGAGGGTCAGAAACGCCCCTTCGCTCGTATAGGTGTAGTTTACGTAATCCGCGTCCTTATTACCAATTTCGGCAACGGTAATATGATCGTTTTGGTCCGACGAGCCTGTCCAGTTTACTGAAATGGTGGAGCCAGCAACGGCCGTATCCACAACCTCTAACGTGGCTGCGGGGATCGCGAATGGCACAATCAGGGTGATGTCTTTTGAACTGCCCCCAACGACGAATCCAAGCTCGGCCATTGCTTCATCACGTGAGCGTAGAACCTCGGCGAAATAGGCACCCTCTTCGAGTTCTTGCAGTATTTGTGCTCTCAGCACGTTTTCCAGAACGACGACTCCGCCGTCTTGATTAGTCAATGTCCAGACGAGGTCCGCATCAATGATCGGGGCATCTGCACCATCGCGCGCGTTTAGATCAATTTTTAGAATGGCCGTCGCTTTATCTTCTTCATAGCGCAACTGCACAGCGGCGGCGATACCCGCGGTGGAGAGCGGCGTTTTACCTTTTGGCGAGATCGCGTTGACCGCGTTCATAATGGCCTGCCGTGTATCCGGCCCTGACATCACTATTGTCTTGATATCCTGACAATTGCCTTTTTGCCTGTATTCGTAGGCGGTAAGGCCCAATTGCAGCCCTTCGGGCAGAGTAGTAAGAAGTTCCCCGATCATGCGCTGAGCAATATTTTTTTTGCGTCTCCGTCGATCTGACCCCACATCGACCCAGAGTCATCCAGAACCAGAATAGATTTTTCGGGGGATCGGCTATACGACGTTGATTTGGTAACCAGAAGGATTGCGATAGCGACAAAGATGCGCGGGAATAGTCTGGTCATTAAAAGCCCCTGATGAAGTTTTCTATACCTAGAATTCCAAAACTAGTAGTGACTGTGCACTAACTAGAAAATTTATCAAGGATTTTTTTAACCACTTTCGGTTACCTGCAGTGTATAGCTGGATGTTGGCGTAATTTGGGAGGGAGGGGCAGCCAAAATACTGTTCGTTTAAACGAAAGCCGTCCATTTGTAAGGTTGCAAAAAAGTTGCACGTGAACATGCGTACATTCTAACTATATATATTTGCGGGTTAATTCACGTCCAACATTACTATCATAATCCGCGTGTCGGGGGGTAAATCCCTCTCCCGTTACCAACTCTTTCAGAAAACTATCTTTTGGTTGAGTAGCATTGCACGCAGTTCAGCTGCCATTTGTTGGGTATCTGCCGGAGTCAAAACGCTGATCCAGAGTGGCCAGTACGATCGCTTTGAGCCCTTAATTGATCGTTGGTGTCGCGACTGCTACGACTACAATGGGCGGTGAATGCGGACCTTAGTCGCAGGAAGTTAGATCTCTGCTTCGGCAAGCAAAGCAGATTTTCGCAGAAGAGCTCAGAGCCTTGCAGGTGTGAACGGATCTACCGCGCTGCAATTAATCTGACAGATTACCGACTACCCATTGAACCACTGGGTCACGTCTGGTGTCCTCAATGCCGCGGCGTGGTGCGAATCGTGCCCCCCCCCAAGATTGCGAGTATCGAAACGCTTTCCTTTCCCGTTCAAAAAAGATCGCATCCTCAAAGACTTGAAGCGAGGCATGGGCATCCCGAACATGAATACGGTCGCAAACATAAGACAGGCCGATATTTTGGAGCGCTGTGTTTCCATTGACCTCGAGGTTGAGCCCGAAAAAGTGCGAATCTTTGCCTTTGCGGCTGTAACGCAGGATCCCGAGACACCGATCCTGGTTGTGAATTCCACCGTCAAATCTGACTTTCCAAGGCTAGACTCGTTCTGCCATGGCTTCGACCGATGTCATCGGGCACAACATACTATGCCATGATTTGCCCCATCTGGCTGCAGTCTCACCGAAGTTCGTGGCTTTAGCAGATGCGCCCATTGATACGCTTTGGCCCAACCCTCTGGCATTTACACGCAATCCCTACCACCACTTAGTCAAACACTACCAAGACGGGCGTCTTCTGACGGGGCGCGTGAATGACCCGGAATTTGATGCCCAACTCGTATTTGAGGTGCTGGAGAACCAGATTAACGCCTTTTCGGAGCTCAACGAATGATCGCCAAATGCTCTGACGGCTTACCAATACCTCTGTTGCCGTGCATCACAAAGTGGCGGTTTCGATCTGCTCTTCGCACTTATTCGGGACGCGGCGAAACCCGAAAGAGAAGAGGCCCACGACGCGATCCTTCGACTACTCGATACCGCAGCATGTTCTTCGATGGTCAAACGTACACTTGAGCAGCTTGACGGCACCAGTCTCGGTTGGCCCATGGCGTATGCCCTGTCTTGGATATCAGTAGCAGGCGGAGACTCGGTCATGCCACCCTGGGTGCGCGCTCAGTTTCGAGATGCGGCGCGCAAAGTGCGGGACCTCCGCGACACGAATTGCGGAGATACCGAGTGCAGCTATTGCCGCATCAACAACGACCCGAAACAAGCCTTGAGCCGCTGGTTCGGGTTCGCGAGTTTCCGCCCTGAGACCATCGGCGAGATTGGACGCCAGCTTCAAGAGCGTATCGTTGAAGCTGCGATGGTGGGGGGAAGCCTGCTTGGTATCCTACCAACGGGTACAGGTAAATCCATCTGCTACCAAATCCCAGCGCTCTCCCGGTTCGATAAGACCGGAGCGTTGACGGTGGTAATCTCTCCTTTGGTGGCGCTGATGGCGGATCAGGTACAGGGATTGGCATGAGTCGGTATAGCCTCCGCGGTGACAATCAACGGGCTATTATCGCTGCCTGAGCGCCAGGATGCATTGGACAAGGTGCGTCTGGGAGATGCCGCGATCCTGCTGATTTCGCCCGAACAACTGCGCAGCACCTCTGTGCGTTCGGTGCTCGCACAGCGCGAAGTTGGGCTATGGGTCTTGGACGAAGCACATTGCGTCTCTAAATGGGGGCACGATTTCCGACCCGACTATCGCTATGTTGGCCGTTTCATCAAAGAAAGCTCTGGCGAAGAGATAGCCCCAGTCCTTTGCCTCACGGCCACGGCAAGCCTGATGTCGTTCAGGACATTCGCGGGCATTTCAGTGAGCGCCTCGGGCTCGACTTGATCCTGCTTGACGGAGGGGCATCGCGCACGAACCTGAGTTTCAAGGTGCTCCCGACCCAGCGAACCACCAAGATGGCTGACATTCTGGACGCGCTGGAGACAGATTTACCCGACACTGGAGCCTCGGGCGCCATTGTCTATTGCGCCACGCGAAGTGCGACCGAGCGGGTGGCTGAGTTTCTGAAGCAACAGGGCCTAGCCGCCGTCCGCTATCACGCGGGCCTCAGCGCTGAGGAAAAGCGCGATATTCAGGAAGCATTCAGGGTCGGCGACCTAAGGATCATCGCGGCAACTAATGCCTTCGGTAGCATCATCGAAAAACGCAAGCTCAACATCATTTCGATAAAGTTCGCCAAGATAACTATTTTGATCATCGGAGCCGGCGGAGTAAACAGCTTGCGAGAGGGCACCCGTTTCCGTCGCCCCGTAAGCTAACAGAATTCTTGCAGAGCTAACCTCAGCAAGACGGTCCATCAGGCCCGGCGGCGCGTATGCTCCGGCAATTAAAACTTCCCTAACTGGCCTCAAAAATTGCTGTGGGTTATCAAGTTTCAATGTGTCGCTGATAAGCGCTGGCGTGGTTGCCAGGTGGGTTACGTTGTGGAGGTCGATATACTGCAGAAGCCGGTTGCTGTGTTCACCGAGGGAAACGACACTGCCGCCGCCTAAAAGAACCGGCAAATTCGTGTTCATCGCCCAACTGGTATTTACACCCGACGAAGTCAAAAACCGCATATTCGAAAATTCTTCTGTGGTGTAGTGTGCCATTGCAAACATGTCATGTAGGCGTGCGGCCTCTGAAGACAGGATAAACTTTGGAATTCCGGTTGTTCCTGACGATTGGACTACAAAATTGCCACCCACACCTTCTACTTTAGTGTAGTCAGTCGCGGGCGCTGTTCCCATCGACGCAAACCACTCAGGCTCGATAACTATTTGTTTTTCAGGCGGAACCAAGTCCGTAGCTTCTGTCAAAACAACTTTATCGAAGTCGATGTCGCTTTCAACGACACGGCGAACTTTGGCAAAAATAACAGTCCATGACCGCAAACTAAGAAGCAGAGCAAAGGCGATGCTGAATTCGCCACGATTGCAGGATAATACAATCGTTTGCCCATCACGTACGCCCCTTGTGCGCAACTGCATGTCAAACGTTTGAACCAGCGCCAATATATCTTCAAAGCACAGTTGGCTCTTTTCAGTAATTAGTGCAATTTTTTTGGATTCTTAGCGGATATCCGGGCTAATTCTGCAATTAGTCGCTTCTGCATTCAATTTTCCTTACCAGCGAGTCAAACTTAAACAGTGTGATGCAGTTGCACAGATAGCATGACTACCTCCGTTATGCGACAACCGCCGAAGTATTATTTTGTATCCGATACGCGAACTTTTAATCAGGTCAACTGGGGGCCGCCTTCAGATTATCAGTTGCAGGCGGTGTTAGGATGAAGGAAAAACGAAAACCGTAATGTGTCCGGGAAACCGAGGGCTAATCATATGATTTTGATAGCTTTAGGACGCAAAATAGATTAAATACGGCACGAGCCGCGTTGGGGTGGGCAAATATATGAATATGGACCTGAGACGTTAGCAAAGTGTTAAAGACTCAAAACCAATCATATAGTTTTCAAAAACATATTAGTGAGACCTAAACTGATGACACCTTTTTGCATCTATGTTCTCAACTTGGAGCGTCACAAAGAGCGCTTGGAAAACATGCAAAAACAGCTAGGCGAATTTGATCTTAAGTGGGAACATGTGGTCGCCGTCGATGCGATGAATGCCGACGAAAACGAACTCGGCGAATACACGGATATAACCGGACCCATTCCTAGAATGGGATCAGGGGCTCGCGCATGTACGGCTGGGCACTTTAAAATATGGAAGCGGTTTCTTGCAACCGATGCTACTGTTGCTTTCATTCTTGAAGATGACGTCAGAATTTCGAAACAGTTTCCGGCTTTTGTGGAAGCAGCGACCGCTTTCGCAGACAATGTGGATATTCTCAATTTTAACCGGCAGAATTCAAAGCGAGAGTTCAAGAAGTTAATAGTTTCAAGAATAAATTCACACATTAACGACGTTTTTGAGGGAAAGCGGTTATTGGGCCCTCATTACGGGACGGCTGGCTATATGATAACCCGCAGTGCAGCTAGACGACTATGCTATCAAATAAAACGTACAAACATACCTATTGATCATTTGCTTTTTAACCCAAATGTATCCAGTTTTAATAGATCGTCACGGATATATCAGGCATTTCCCGCAATGGTAGAGCCGAATGTAGGGAAATTTCAGACAAGTATCCAGGAAGAAGCTGTTCCCACATCGATCCACTGGCGCAAGAAACTTTTACGAACGTATTATGAAACTAATCGCATACCCTTTATATTGGGGCAATACCTGCTTGGGCGAGCCGAGGTTAAAATTTTGAATTTCGACGCAAACGGAAATTGTTAATAAAGTTTTAACTGCGCGCGCCAATCAGATCTGAAAATGTAAACGGCTGAAACAGAGAGACAGGAAAATCAATTGAATTCGCAAGGAAGTGTTCCACATATTTTAGCGGAAAAACTGAATAAAATAATAGAACCGCTTTGTAGCGGTTATTCTGATTATGCTTTACTTGATTTTCCAGCGCATTCAAATGTCGGGGACAGTGCTATCTATCTTGGTGAACTTGTTTTACTTGAAAAGATCTTCAACAAACCTCCAAGCTACGTGTGCACAAAAAAGAACTCGGTAAATGATATCCGAAAGTTCAATCCGGAAGGGATGATATTTTTGCACGGAGGCGGCAATTTTGGTGATATCTGGCCAGCTCATCAAAAGTTTTTCGAAAGAATATTGCGGCTGTATCCGGAAAAAAAGATTGTGCAATTGCCGCAGTCGATACATTTTTCCTCTAAAGATGCTATCGCAAAAACCGCAAAGGCAATTCGTGGTCATAGTGACTTCACGTTGCTAGTTCGTGACCTCAAAAGTTTGGAGTTCGCCAATTCACATTTCGACTGTGAAGTTAAATTGTGTCCAGATTCGGCGTATGCATTGGATATCCTTCAGGCCAGCGAGCAGCGAATAACACGGGATGTTTTATGTTTATTGCGCACTGACAAAGAACGCTACTTATCTTTATCCGATCGTATCACATTGGAGCGCCTCGGGCCGGTTGAAGATTGGTTGACCGAAAAGTCCGTCAAAACCAGCACCGACAGAATGGAAAACTTTTTATTCAGGTGCTTCCCGCAGATGCGAACAGACTTAATGCCGAAAAAAGAACGAATGTTCAGACGCCATGCCCAAATTCGTCTTGATCGAGGTATTGATCAACTAAACTCGGCCAAATGGATTATCTCCGATAGGTTGCACGTCCACATTCTGGCCATGCTACTACAAAAACAGCATTTCGTATTGGACAATTCCTACAATAAAATTCAAAACTACATAAATTCTTGGCCAAAAGACGAGTTCACACATATCGTTGATAAAATTGATGACCTGAAACGAAGAATCAAGAAAGTTTCCTAATATATTGGTGTATAATCACCACGTTTAATGGCGCTGGAAAAACCGCTAACGGTGTTGGTTTGACCAATTAACTGGAAGTGTATTAAGTCACTCTACAAATCAGAGTACACATTAAGGGAATGCTAATAATGAACGCGTCAAAACGTACTGCCGACATCGCTACGAGAAACGGCATCAAATTTTGGCAGAAAAAGCGGGTGGGGCCGCGTATATTCGGAGTAGGCGCAGCAAAAACAGGCACACACACAATCGGTCAGATGTTTGCAGATCAAGTTGCTAGTGCGCATGAAAAAGATGCTGAGCGTCTTATTCGCCTACATCTTGACCGTATTGCTATTGGCGATGACTCAAAACTACACAAATATCTACGTTCAAGAGACCGAAAGCGGCAGCTTAAAATTGATGCTTCGCAAATTAACATCTATCTCCTAGACGATCTCGAAACACTCTTTCCTAACAGCCTGTATATTTTGACGGTTCGCCCACCGATTTCATGGTTGCGATCGATGATTGACGACAGCTTGCGACGTGACACTTCAAATACATGGATTAGATTTCGAAATTATCGCTTTGGCGAAATTGCCGACCACCCAGTGGAAGAACAGGCTTTGGCAGACAACAACCTTCATACACTGAAAGGCTATCTTAGCTATTGGCAATATTCGGTAAAAAAGACTATGGAAAAGCTTCCGTTGGAAAGGCGCCTACTTATTTCGACGCATGATATTGGTAAACGGTCAAATGATATCGCCGAATTTTGTGGCATCCAAAATCAGCAAAATCCATCCTTGGTTTCACACGCTTTTCGAAATCCAAGTAGATTTGGCATTTTGAATGAGTTGGACGAAGGCTACCTATTGAACATCGTCGAAGAGGTCATCGGCGACACTGCGCGCGCCATATTTTCTGGGTGGACGCCGCAATTGGACTTAATTCAAACTAAGAACGAATAAACTTTTGCAAAAAACAAACGCAAACATTGCGCGTCGCACTATGTACAAAGTCTAGACAAATGAAAGCAACTACAATGGACGAAGCAAAAGTTATATGGATGTATTGGGCACAAGGTTGGGATAATGCGCCTAGTCTTGTTAAAAAGTGCAGACGTTCCTGGGAAGATTCCAATCCTGACTACCAAGTAATAGCACTAGATGACTTGTCGGTGGGCGAATATCTAAATATTCCGTCCGAAATCAGAGTAAATAGACCCGATATTACAGTTCAGAAAATATCCAACTTAATTAGAATTGGGATCCTGGCAAAGCATGGTGGCGTATGGGCGGATGCTACTTTGATGTGTTCGAAACCTTTGCGTGCTTGGTTGCCAGAATACTTTTCTACTGGATTCTTCGCATTTAGAAACCCTGGTAAAGATCGGATGTTTTCTAGCTGGTTTATGGCTTCAGAACCCGGGAACAAATTATCTGAACAGCTTTTTGCCGAGTATTCCACATTCCTTGCTACAAATTCATTCACGAACCAAAACAATTCTCTGGGGCTTATGCTTCGCTCAATTTTTCGAAAGAAGTGGAATCGAAATGTAAATACCACAATAAACTGGCACTCAGATTTCGCCAAAAATGTATTAAAAACATATCCATATTACATTTTTCACTATACTTTTAATAAAGTGATTATGGAAGATGCTGAATGTCGGCATATTTGGGAAAGTGCAAAGCCGTATTTGAAAGATGATCCGCGCATTTTGAAAAGGCTTTCGCGCCGCCGCAAGAACAAGCAAAAAGCGGTTGATTTCGTATTCTCCGAAATTTCACCGATGCATAAATTAAATTGGCGTAAAGACATGGATACTGAATTTTGGAAGGAAGTGTTGGGCGCACTTGAATTGGCGCGCCAACCGTACATCTAGTGTCGGCAAATCTATTTATCAGCGATAACGCCTCCATACTTTTTCAAAAATCTCGATCTAATTTACAATTATTTCGGAATCCCATACTTCACTAATAATAACTGCATTTTTAATATTCTACTGGTGACAATTTTACAGGAAAACTGTTCATGGAAAATGAAATAGAAGTAGCAATTTTTTCCTATAATAGAGGCAAATATCTTAGAAACTGTGTTGAATCAGTATTACAAAACATGCTGGACGTAAAAATTACTGTGTTTGACGACAATAGCGACGACAAGGAAACGGTTGCTTATCTGAGTACACTAACTGATCGAGGTGTGACTGTGGTGACGACGCGAGAGCCTAGTGTGTCTAGACATGGAAACCTATACAAAAACATGCAAACCGCATTGCACTATGCCACTAGCCGTTTCATGCTTTTTTTACAAGACGATACGCAAATTGTGAGGGCAGTGGACGGCGCAGATTTGAAAAATATTGGGGCTGTTTTTAACGACCAAGATGTCGCCTTTTTACGACCTCAGTTAATGAAGCAGTTCAGTTATGACAAATTTAAAAGTTCAATGACCGCTGATGCCAAAAAACGGGCATACATCCCGATCTCAGATTTCTTGGAGGGTACATTCGGCAATTCATACTGTGATCTGGTTTTAGGTGACGTACCCAAATTGAGAAAAGCTGGTTGGAGTTTTTCTGATGGCGAGCGAGCAAATCAAATTCAAGCTCAATCCAAATTTAAGCATATGCCTTTTATGGCAGATGGATTCGTATTTTATTGTCCAGAAGTACCTTGTTACAGAAATAAGAGAATGTTTTGGGCGAGTAAGATAGCACAAAGCAAATTGCGTGGTAGAATTTCCGCGCTAAAAATGTTGACGGAAACTCAAAGCACCGAATTCAAGATGCGAGATATAAACATTTGGCCGATTGCTGAAAACTTTTTGGAATCTACGAATCCAAACGCCGTAAAGCCGTTTGTTTATCAAGACTATAGTCAATCCAAACTTCTTTTATCATTGTATAAAATTGAAAGTGCTCTGTATAAAATTGCCTACGGAATCTTATTTCTAGCTAAATCGTCCTCGAGCCGCCGATAAACGTGTCAGATAAGTAGTGATATAGTTGGGTGCCCGGTTTCTCAAACGATCCCATGAAATCTATTCGGAATTCGTACAAGCGGGGTCGCTGGGAATCACATCTGGTTTGTTCAGAGCATAAATCGGCCAATGCCATGTTTGATATTGTCGGGCCTCGTCAAAGTAATCATAGCCGTCTATGGGTTCCGACTCAGTAATTGTTGTGAAAAGTTTCTCGCGTCGGATTAGATGACCTGTCCAACCTATCGAAATTCGATCTTTGTCAGATGTATTATTGGTCACCAACTGATAATCGACCGTTCCAAAATGAAACAAGAAAAGATTTAGATCAATATGGACGTTTCGCCCTTTGGTTCTGCGCAATCCAGAAGCCCAAGTTATGGGCTTAAATGCAATGCTTGGCTTTGTGTGTTTGGAGGAAAGGTGGGCATATTCCCGTTGACCTAGGAATGGTTCATCTAAATTAATCGTAGCTTCCAATTCCAGATGTTGCCCGACATAGAGACTGAGCGCAGAAACAGACGTTCGCGATGCCATCTGAGACATATATATTCGACCGATGAGGGTTCTAGGCTCGGCTCGACAAAAACGAACTCATCCACGTCAGTCACGATGACAGTATAAAAATCGAGAACAGCCTCTTCGCCAAATCAGACACTACTTTTGACGTTGCCAGTCAGCTGGTCCCCTTTTCAATGATAAGTGAGGCAAATGCAAGGCGTTAGCTCCTTGAACCGACAGTAGCATGATTTGATCGTGACCGTCTGAAAGTATATAAAAATTCTTAGCGCCAATCCGGTCGCGATAATACCGCGTCCATTTTTCCAGAAACATAGAGTCATTCTGGGTCGTCGTGATTGCTGTTATTCTTTTGATTTGTGTCCCGCTGGCAATGTGGCACATCAATATATCTAACACGAAAATAACTGGTCGCCAACACGCATCCAATGCGGCTAGTAGTACTTAATCACACGAAAAAATGAGCGAACCAACTTCTTAATCGATAATCGTACCAATTAATCACTTATATCGTAGCGCGACATTAGCAGGTTTTATGGCATCTGAAATAGATAATCTGCTGATGTAAATGTCGGTTTTTGAGGAAGTTATCCCTATCGAAGTACTCGTTTAAACGACGATTAATAGCTATTGTTACGCAGCACAAAGTCGCACGTATATTTTAGGTGCGGCAGTAGTTTGAAATCGTGTAGTTAAATTAGGCCAGCGTTGTTATCATAATCCGCGTGTCGGGGATTCAAGTCCCTCTCCCGCTACCAATACCTTCGATAGCTTATTAAAAAGTTTTGAATACTGCGCTCTCCCTTTTGTTGGCGGGAACGTTATTGTTGAAACCTCAGAATGTCAGAAAGTTTCGCGAAAGAGGTTTTCGCCTCTAATCCTTAGATTATCAGTGCAAAAAAAATTGGGTGGTCGGTCCAACAAGGT
>Ga0209345_10003768_pt1 | contig 15303 bp, 13 predicted proteins | sample Cruoilmetagenom7_FD_187294 | JGI IMG/M metagenome (GOLD analysis project Ga0209345, IMG submission 187294) | Oil polluted marine microbial communities from Coal Oil Point, Santa Barbara, California, USA - Sample 7 (SPAdes) (version 2) | ecosystem: Environmental > Aquatic > Marine > Oil seeps ... | reverse complement strand
AACCGTTTTTTTGTGTTTAGCATTCCAGACGGGCAAGAAACGGGGAGGAGCACCTTCTCGAAAGCCTGTTTCGAAAGACTGGAAAGCTTGCTTTTGCTACAGAGTCAGCTGCCTGGCTCCGCAACTGGCTCCCTCGGGAGGACGTGCTTCACAAAGATCTGCACATCGGACGTAGGCCATCATTTTCCATCATTCTCAAGATTTTTCTTCTGCTTCTTTTCCGCAAAATCCCAGAAAATAAGATGGCACGCTTCCCTTTTTAAAAAAGAAACTCTGGCCATCTCTGCACACAAACCACCGTACGCATTCTCCAACACGGATAGTTTCCTTCAGAGAACTGAGGGGCAAAAAGAAGGGACAATAGGCCCTATTATCCCTGTTGTTTCAGGAAATACTAAAGGCATGAGCGAGATTCTTGCATATATTGCCGCAACCCTCATCGCTTTATGGGGTGTGGCACACTCAGTGCCAACAAGGCAGGTTGTGGATGGTTTCATGCCTGTAACCCAAGAGAACCGATATGTAATTTTACAGGAATGGCTCGCCGAAGCCTTCACAATGTGGGGCCTTGCCGGAATCCTGGTAGCAGCGACTGTCACAGGAAGCAGCGATTCAGACGTAAGGGCAGCGGTCTACTTTGCTGTCGCCGCCTTGCTCACTGCCCTAGCCGTGCTTACCGCGACCACCGGAGCGCGTACATCAGTGATTTGGTTTAAAATCTGCCCAGTACTCTTGAGTTCATCGGCAATTATTCTTGTTGTTGCTGGGCTTTTGTAAAAAAATCACACTCTGCCAGCAAAATTGCGGATTTTCTCGTCAAAACAGGCAACGAGGAATCAGCGCTCCTCCCAAATACGTTTGTCTGGCAAGCAAACCACCCAAAAAGGCAAACAAAATAGACGAAGGAGAATCGAGGAGTTTGGTCGAGTGTACTACACCATATGGCCTGGGGTTTTGGTTAGGGTTTTCTCCCCTTTGGGGAGCCTTCTTCGAGGGCGAGGGAGTTCGGCTCTGGGTTGTTGTGCCGCTGTGCTTGTGCGGTTGACACACCACCGTCCTCTGAACGGACAGCATGATTTCTGGCTGTTGCGCGACTGTGGTGCGGTAGACGAAGGGAAACATCGAAGGCTTTTACTTCAAGGGGAGTCCGCTTCAAAAGCGTGCAAGTTTGACTCCGGCTCTCCGTTTGGCTCCCCTGGCCGAAAAACAGAAGCGTCCGAATGCCTGAAAGAAACAAGTTTAGGCTTGTGACCTGGGGATTTAGAAGTGGAGCCAGCCGGACTTGAACCAGCGGCTTCCTGCGTGCAAAGCACAAAAAACTCTTATTCCACAAGGCAAAAGCAAACGTTTCCCCTTGGGAGCAGGGGAAATACTTCAGCCACACTCACCCTGTTTCACTGATCGGGAAGCATGGTTGCGGACACTTCACGGACACCCGTAGGGAGTTTGCATCGCGCGAGTTTCAACCCTCGCCCAGTCTCGAAACTGGGCGCGACCGGGAAAGCCTGTTTTCGGGTGTGATCCTATGATCGCTGAGGAGTAGGACCACACGGAGCACGGCTGGTCGGTGAGTGAGGTGTATCAGGTGCTTGAGGTGTCTCGCTCCGGGTGTGGCCTGGGGTTTTGTGTGGTGGAACCCACCAACCGAATGGGAAACCACACACCACCATCACCGGACCCGGCAACCTCCAAGACACCACCATTCGTGTCGACCTCAACCTCGAAGGAACAACCCTCGCACACGGTGCAGTGGACATATCGAGCGCGAAGATCGGCGGCCAACTCGACTGTTCCGGGGGAATATTTCGGAATCCCGGCGACATAGCCCTCAAGGCCCGGAGCATCGAAACCAACGGGGACGTGTTCCTGTCCAAGGGGTTTGTAGCGGAAGGGAAAGTGTGGTTGTCCGGTGCGAAGATCGGCGGCCAACTCGACTGTTCCGGGGGAATATTTCGGAATCCCGGCGGCAAAGCCCTCAACGCCGAAAACATCGAAACCAGCGGCAGGGTGTACTTGAAAGAGGGGTTTGAGGCGAAGGGGACAGTGATGCTGGATTCGGCGCAGGTTGGTGGGCAGATGGATCTACGAGGTGCCTTTCAGGAGAGGCTTGTTTTGGAACATGCGGTGGTACGCAAGCTGGTGGATGATACGGGGTGCCGGCCAACACAGGGCATGCTTTTTTTGGATGGATTCCAATACGAGGAGATCGCGTACGAAAGTCCGGTGGAATGGAAAGATCGTGTGCAATGGTTAGCGCTTCAAGAAAAGTTTACTCCTGGCCCGTATGAACAGTTGGCAAAGGTGTTTCAGGCACGAGGAGAAGCGCGTGCTGCGCGTAAAGTCCTCATCGCAAAGCACAAACGCCAGATCCGGTCTGTGGAACTGTCTCCTGTGCGGCCGGGACCGGTCGTGGTATCTGGGGTATGGCGGGGCGGCGTCTGTCCCCGGTGTTGTGTTTGCGACGGTTATTAGGCCTGCTCGTGGGATATGGACATGAACCCTGGCGGGCAGCCTGGTTTCTTGTCTGGATCGTCCTTGTCGCCTGGGGCGCATTCACGGCAGCCGCGGGATCAGAACAGATAGTGCCGGTAGCGGAGCCCCACAATACCGAAGCACTGGAGAGAGCAACGGGAAACAAGGGCGTCCACGCAGATAAGTGCGTGTTCGAGATAGCGTATCCATGTTTTCACGGGATTTGGTATGCATTGGATACGGCAGTGCCGTTTGTGGATTTACGCCGGCAGTCCTACTGGGTTCCGGTGGGAGCGTATCGGTGGGTGATGTGGGGTGTAATCGTGGCGGGCTGGTTGCTGGTATCGGCTGTCGCGACTGGCCTCACGTTCCTCTTCCGAGAATGACCCGGGAAACAAGTGGTCACGGGAGCAAGAGACCAGGCTCGGAGTCCTGTTTCGTGATGGTAGCGATAAAAGTGGCGGCTTCGCGTCGGGCTCTTTGTGAGGCGGGAAGAAAGGGAGCGACGACAGGCCAGTTGTGTGTCATGCCGGGATAAAGAGAAAGGGTGGCTTTTGTGCCCTGCTGCTCGGCCCGAGTCACAAGGCGTTTGGCGTCATCGAGCAGGACTTCGGCGGTCCCGGCGAAAACGAGCAGGGGCGGCAAACCCGAAAGGTCACCGTACACAGGGGACAAGAGAGGGTGTTCTCGATCTGTTGCTCCGGCATACCATCTGGCACAGCGGTCCAGTGCGCCTGGCGTAAGATAGTCATCGCCCACGTTTTTTCTTCTGCTGCCATTGGGGCGCCCTAAATCGCACCAAGGCGAAAAAAGCACGGCTCCGGCGGGCAGGGCGGCTCTTTCGTCCCGCAGTATCTGCAAAAGTGACATGGAGAGGCCGGCACCGGCTGAATCCCCAAGCAAGATGACACGAGCAGGGGAGATGCCTTCGTCAAGCACACTCTGGTAGGCAGCGTGGGCGTCTTCGAGCGCAGCGGGAAAGGGATGTTCGGGCGCTGTACGATAATCGACGGCCACAATTTCAGCGCCGGCTGCCTTCGCCATTTTTGCCAGGAAACCGGTGAACATACGGGGAGCACCAAAAATATAACCTCCTCCATGCAGATAAAAAAGCAGTGGGGAATCTGCCGGTAACGTGCCTGCCGAGTGCACGCGCAAGCCCGGCACGCCACCAATTTCCATATCGGAAACAACAGTGAGCCCTGGCAAAGTCCGGGGAAAACGAGAGAGTACTTGAAGTGTTCCGCGTTGTTGCGCAGGCGGCAACGTCTGCAAAACACCGTTGCCTTCTCGGGCAACAGATGCCGCAACACCAACAGGGAGCGAGACAGCATTCTGTCCTGAACCTGAAATAATATGACGTACTACGCCCCGCGTCAGACCTCGTGCTGCGGCATGCGCAAGACGCGCCGTCGCAAGCGGAGACGGTAGTGCGATCTTATTTGGACTGCGAGCCATCCCCCGCCTCCTCTCTCCTGGCTTACTCTTTTTGGCTTGCCCTTTTGGCTTACCCTACCGGTTTCCTCATACCTGATTGGGACCCGAGGGCTTGCCGATGGAGCGGGACCAGGGGATCCATTCTCCCAGACCAACCGCCCTCCCGCTCCCCCCACTCTCCTGGCACGAAAGTTCCACTCCAGCAGCACAAAAATACACAAAAATAGACAATAGAGGACTTCCCTCTCGGCTTTTCAAGACGTTTCCCCCTGGAGGCACGCGCTAGCAGATTCTCTCAGAAAAGCGCTGCAAAAAGAGGACAGTCACGAAAACTCTGCGTCACCACCCTTCTTTTCAGGATGATCACAAGAGCAATCACGAGCGAGCATGATCACGAAAATCGGGAAGAAGAAACCACGGGATCAGCAATCGCCAGGAAAAGCTCATCCAATGCAGTCCCTCACAGAACCTGCCCAAAGGCTAAGCCTGCTCGAAGGCCAAGCCCGCCACGCCGGCTGCCTCATGACACGCCTACGCCTTTATTGCACGCCTTCAAGAAAACGCGACGCTGCCGGCGCAGTGCTCACTCACTTTTCGCTGCAACAAAGTCTGCAGTCTCTGCCATTGTCTTTTTCGAAGCGTCGAGAAAGGAAGCAACTCCGATCCAGTCGTGAATCATTCCATCGTAGACTCGCAAGGTTGCGTCTCCTCCTTGCGCTTCAACGGCGGCGACAAGGCGGACTGCGTCGTCGAGTAGTACTTCGGCGCTCCCCGCGAAGACGAGCAGGGGCGACAGGCCCGAGAGGTCCGCGTGAATGGGAGACACAAGCGGGTCACTCCGGCTGGTTTCTCCGGCATACCAGCCAGCCCACTTTTCCAGCATCTCTTTTGTGAGATAGTCGGCTTTGGCGTTGGTTTCCATGCTTGCACCGGACTGTTCGAGATCGCACCAGGGGGAAAAAAGCACAGCCCCGGCAGGCAAGGGTGTGTGTGCATCTCGTAGCGACTGCAGCAGCGCTACACAAAGCCCTCCGCCGGCAGAGTCGCCGGTCAGAACGAGACGTTCAGGAGAAATCCCTGATTCCAGGAGACCCTGGTAGGCCGCGACAGCATCATCCACAGCTGCGGGGAAGGGATGTTCCGGCGCCATGCGATAGTCCACGGCCACGACTTCTGCGCCGGCTGCTTTTGACATGGCATACAAAAACCCGACGGAGGTTTCTGGGGAACCGATCACATACCCTCCCCCGTGAAGATGAAGGAGAACAGGGCCATTCTCGTTCTCGGCCCAAGAAACTGGATGGCAACGCAAACCCGGCACGCCGCCGATAACAGCTTCTTTCTCAACTGTCATGTCTTTCGGGAGTTTCGGGTCGCGAAAGAGACCAGAAACGGCTCCGCGCTGTGCTGGGGCGTCGAGGCTGACCGTGAAGCCAATTACCTCACGCAGAACCGAGGAAAGCACTCCGTGCGACCAGGCGAGTGATTCGTCTTGCGTACCGAAACGCGGACGGCGCACTGCCCCCCGCAACATTCCGCCCAATGCTTTTCCCAGAACTTTCAGGGTCCGGCCTCGCGATGCAGACTGGACTGGGTTTGGGCTTTCCCCCATAACCTTTTCCCCTTTTTCTACGGCCTTCTGCGGACAACATCCCATGAAATATGTGGCAAGGCGCCCTATCTGTCACCATCACATTCCAGTCGCCGCTCTTCCATCCTGCAAAGTCAACAGAATATTGGGTGCAAAATCATTGTAAAATTCAAATGCGAAGATGCCTACTACCATATTTGTACTAGTTCAATGCTCCGCGTCTGCGTGCCTGCCTCTGTGCCGGCCCGGCTTCCCTTACCTCGGTTCATCTTGGCTCCACCGAAAAACCCCGCACTCCTTCTTCTTTCGCGCACTTCCCCTTCACTTCATGCGAAGCTGCATTCCTACTTTCTCAGAAGTGCTGTTTCCTGCGATTTTCCGTCGAAGAAATCCTTACTTTGACATTCTTGCTTCGGTCTCCACAGGAAAAGAAACCCTCGAGGACACGAGAGAAAACGGGCACTACATATGACTTGTATTGTGGGACTAATTGACAAAGGCAATGTCCTGATAGGAGCAGACAGCATCGCGTCAAACTATCAGAACACATGGGTACTACGCAATCGCAAGGTCTTCCGTCGCGGCGTCTACATCATGGGTTTCACAGGCTCACCCCGCATGCAACAACTTATCATGTACGCCGGGGAAGACCCACCTCGCCCACCCCAGAAAAAAACCGACCTCCACCGATTTCTCTGTATGGATTGGGTCAACTGGGTACGAGAAATTTACAAGTCCGGCGGAATCTTGCGCACGCAAGAAGGAGTAGAAAGCGCAGGCAGTTTCCTTGTCGCCACGCAAGGTCGCCTTTTTCATGTGGAATCCGATTTCCAAGTCGGCGAATCGGCGTGTGGTTTCGACGCGGTGGGATCAGGCGACGAAGTTGCGCTCGGTTCTCTTTTCACTTCCAAAGACATGCCCCCTCGCAAACGCATCCACACCGCCCTGGCTGCTGCTGAACAATGGTGCGAAGGAGTAGGCCGCCCTTTTCGTATTCTCACTCTTTCTCCCCCACAAGAAAAAAAGACTCCTCCTTCTTCCCCTACTACAACGGAGTAACCGGCCCCACCAACAATAAAAAACCAGTACCCACTGCGGAAGCATCAGCAAACACAAAGAACCCACAGAGGATCTCCATCCGCCTCTTCACACCGGCAATCCGATAGACAGGAAAGAGGAAACCAGGCGCAATGACGAGGTAAAGAGCGACAAAACCAGAGATCTCCAGAAAAAACCACGCTGCTCAGAAAACACAAAAAAACGGAAACACGACAGCGAACCACCAATACCTCAGGTGTCCCAAGGCGTGCTGTCTCTTTCCAGGTGCACATAACAAGGAGTCGAAATATGACATGCATCGTTGGACTCATTGAGAACAGTACTGTATTCATGGGGGCCGACAGCATGGCCTCCACCGGATACAATTCGTATGTGCGCCGCGACCGCAAAATCTTCTGGCGAAACAGTTATTTGATCGGTTTCACCACTTCATACCGTATGGGACAGCTTCTCATGTATGCCGGCGACGATCCGCCGGCACCACCGCGCAAAAAAGCTGACCTTCACCGTTTCATGTGTGTGGACTGGGTAAACTGGGTACGCAAGATCTACAAGGAAGGTGGTTTTCTGCGTACCCAAGACGGCACGGAGATCGGAGGGCAGTTCCTTGTCGCGGTCGAGCAGAGGCTCTTTCGCATCGGATCAGATTTTCAAGTGATGGAATCAGCCTGCTCATTTGATGCCGTGGGATCAGGCCAAGAGGTTGCGCTCGGCTCCTTGTTTACTTCAAAGGACATGCCTTCTCAGCAACGCATCCACACTGCCCTTGCCGCAGCCGAACAATGGTGCAAAGGAGTCGGTCGCCCTTTTTATATCCTGAACACTGGGCAATCCTCAGGGGCCGTCACACATTCCAGAAAAAACACAAACAGCCCAAAAAAACCCACGAGCCAGAAAAAAAGGACAAGGAAACAAGCTTCTCAGAACGAAAAAGTGGTCTCTTCTGCCAAGAAACAACATCCTGATCCCTGAAAAAAGACTTCTTTCCTCGTCATTATCCCCAATGTCCTCTTCTCCTCATGGCGACAAAACGATAGCGTCTAGAGTGCAACTCTCTCTCAAAAGAAGGTGAAACATATGGAAGGTCCTGAGCCGGCCATCGTCACGCATGGAAACGTGCTCCCTGCACACGTGAATTACGCTGTAGAAAAAATCACCGGCGTTTATCGTCTCGCACCCCGACCTCTTCTCTTCACGTCCATTCGCCTTGTGCACGAAGCCAATCGAAAAAATGATCGTCCTTGTATTGCAGAGGCAACGATTGACGCAAGCGGGCAACAAGTACGCGGACATGTAGCAGCCGCCACCATGCCTGAAGCAATCGACTTGCTCGAAGAACGTGTGAGCCGGCAAATAAGGAACCTACACGAACGGGCCATTGCCCTCGAACGGCGACCTCCGGTCGGAAAAAGACAGCAGCCAAACGAGTGGCGCCGCAGCAATATGCCGAATCGACGGCCAAACTTTTTTGACCGTGAAGCAGCAGACAGGGAACTCCTTCGGCGGAAAAGCTTCGCGATGCACGGCATGACTCCGGACGAAGCAGCCTTCGATATGGAAATGCTCGACCACGATTTCTATCTCTTCACCAACATCAATACTGACGAAGAAAACGTTATCGTGCGTCAGGGGAAAGAACCTTACGAGTTGCTCCAGCTTCGCGCGAAGGATAAGAGTCTTGATGCTTCTGCAGTGAAAGTTCAAGCTTCGGACATCACTCCCCCAGAAACCGACATTGACACTGCAACTACTCTCCTCGACGAGTCTTCTGGGCCTTTCTTGTTCTTTCTCAACAAAGACACGGGACGGGGAAACCTGATTTACCGACGGTATGACGGCCATTACGGCTTAATTACCCCCGGCAAAGAATAAACCCAAGACTTCCCTCCGCCTCGGCGGAGGGAAGTGCTCCATCGAGTGCCCTCTCCCGATATATTCGGCTACCCTGAATAACGCTCGAACACACCTCGTTTCAGATTTACCTTGTTTTCGCTACAGAAGCCCAAAAAAGACAGTCCGAGCACGTTCTTGCTACGCTTTTCTTGTTCTCGCCATTTCTCCAAAAACATAGAAAATTCATCGCGAAAACTCATAGTGCCACAGAAATCGGGAACAATAGACTTCGAGAACAAGAAAAATCACGAATCGTGCTCCAAAAACAAAAAAAACTCCCCGTAACCAGCTTTTATCTGCGATGTCTCTATTTTTGCAGCCAAAATGCACTGCGAGCGCGATATCCACAACTCTCACAGGGGGAAAGATGCGAAAACGCCAACGAGTAAAGCGCATAGGAGCGCTTTTTCTCTTGTTCAGCCTTGTCTTCACTGCCTGTAGCGACGACGACGATCAAAGCAACGGGGCACAACCTCAAAACGGAAACCAAGACCAAGCAGACAGCACACTGAAGGAAGTGAAAAGGAAAGGGAAGCTCACCTGTGGAACCGAAGGCTCCGTTCCCGGCTTCAGCACGGTGAACAGCGACGGAGACCATGAGGGTTTCGACGTGGATTTCTGCAAGGCAATTGCAGCAGCAGTGCTCGGAGATCCTGAAAAAGTCGAATACCGCGAACTCACCGCTTCGAACCGATTCACCTTGTTGCAGGCATCCGAAGTTGATGTTTTGATCCGCAACACCACCTGGACAGCAAAACGAGACGGGGCAGAAAGCGGAAACTTCGCGGCAACCACTTTTTATGACAGCCAAGGCATCATGGTCCATACAGGAGAATTCAAGACGGTCGAAGACCTCGACAATAGCTCCATTTGTCTGATCTCTGGAACCACAACCGAAGCCAACATCGCAGCCTACTTTGCGGCCAAAAACCTCAAATTCGATCCGCGTTCTTACGAAAACAGTGACAGTGCACAAGAGGCCTTCCAAAGCGGAAGCTGCGACGCGTGGAGTGCCGACCGTTCCCGTTTGGTCGGCGTGCAAAAAAACTGGCTACCTGAACCCGGAGCTCTCACCATCCTCGACGATGTCCTGTCGAAAGAACCGCTCGGGCCAGTCACACGTGACGGAGACACCCAGTGGTCCGACATTGTAAACTGGGTCGTTTTCGCCACGATCAATGCCGAAGAGCTGGGCATCACGCAAGAAAATGTCGACGACATGATAGCGGGTAGCAAGGATTCCGAGGTGCAGCGCTTCCTCGGTATCGAAGTTGACGGAACAATATTCAATCCGAAGCTTGGTCTTCCGACCGATTTCAATGCTCAAGTCATCAGAGCAGTCGGGAACTACAGCGAAATCTACAAGCGGAATATTGGCCATTCTGGCCTGGAACGGGGTCTCAACAACCTCTGGACAGCAGAACCAAGAGGACTCCTCTACAGTCCGCCTTATATCTAGAAAACGCGACCAAGATTTCTCCGCATTCTTGAAAATTATATTGACATGACCTCATCCTCCGGTACGCACCCCCCGCCATGGCGCAATGTCCGGGTCTTGCGCGCCGGAGGACAGACCTTTTTTCTTCTTACAGTTGGCACGCTCATCTGGTTTTTTCTCTCCAATTTAAGCCAGAACCTCAATGACCAAAACCTGCCAACCGGCTGGGACTATCTCGAACAACCCACCAATTTCCGCATCTCTGGAGCAGAAGATTTTCGCCCCACCCAGCCTGTCTGGAAGGCCCTTCTCATCGGGCTAAAAAACACGGCGCTCGTATCTTTCGCGGGAATTGTACTGGCAAGCGTGCTCGGGCTCTTCCTCGGCATGGGACGACTCTCAAACAACTGGCTCATCCGCAAAGCCGTCGGGTTTTACACGGAAACAATCCGCAATATCCCGCTCCTTGTCCTCATTATCTTCTTGTATTTTGCGATTGTTCTCCGGCTTCCCAATATTAAAGAACCCTTCATCCTCTTTGACACTGTGGTCGTATCACAGCGAGGTATCTGGCTTCCCTGGACAGAAGGAGACGCAATCTTTTGGGGAGCAGTTCTTCTCGCTGCGACAGCAGCAGGAATCACGGCCCTCTGGCGCACAAAACGCAGCGAACAAACCGGGATACCGCACCACCGCGTGCTCTACGGCGCAGGGGCCTTCGTTTTTTTGACCATTGCGGGCTACTTTCTCATGGGCAGCCCGGTTTCTCTCACCCTGCCCGAACACTCCGGGAGACATGTCGACGGCGGCATAAAAGTACTGAGCGAATATCTTGCACTGCTCCTTGGGCTTACTCTTTATACCGCCAGCCATATCGGCGAAATCATCCGGGGAAGCATACAGGCCGTACCAAAAGGACAGTCTGAAGCGGCAAACACCCTGGCGCTCAGCGCCTTCCATCGCATGCGCTTCGTTGTGCTCCCACAAGCCGCACGCATCATGCTCCCACTTCTAACAAACCAATACTTGAATCTAGTGAAAAACTCCTCGCTCGCGGTCGCCATCGGCTACATGGAAATCACGCAAATCACACGCCTCGTCATGAACCAGGGGAATCCTGGAGTACCAAATATCGCGCTCCTCATGCTGTTTTACCTGGTATTCTCCCTCTGCATATCGGCGCTCACAAATGTTTTGAACCAGCGTCTGCAATACGTGGGGCACTGATGGCTGCTATACAACCATCACCATCAAGCAACGATCTACAACCACCATATACGCGCACCACACCTCTCAGCTGGGCCCTGCAAAACCTCTTCAACAACTGGCACAACACAGTATTTACTCTTTTTTTCGGGGTCATACTCAGTTACGCCGCATACCGGGGTCTGCGTTTCTTCTTTGTCACTGCCCGCTGGGAAATTGTCGAAACCAACCTCACTAATCTCATGGTCGGACAGTTTCCCCGAAACGAGCTCGAACGTGTCTGGGCCGCGCTCTTCCTGCTCGGCGGGAGCGGCGGGTTCATCGCAGGTCAAGCAAAACAGCTCTCCACGCAAGATCCCACATCCCCCCCGCCCAGTCCAGGGCGCGAACAAATCCTCGATTTCGTGCGCCGCGCCTGGCCCTTCACCATTCTCGTGCTCTTTCTCTTGCGGCTCTCTCGCAGCACGACAATAATGTTGCTTATACTTGCGCTCGTCGCCCTCACCGGAGCAGGGCGTCTCATCGGCGCAAGAATCCCCGGAGCTTCCCCCAAACGCATCACCATTTTTGCCCTGGCAACCGCCTGCGCCACCTTGCTGCTACTCCTCTTCAATGGACCTCCATCACAAGAATGGGGCGGCCTTCTTCTGACCGTTTTTCTGTCAACGGTCAGCATTCTCGCTTCTTTTCCCCTCGGCATCCTGCTCGCGCTCGGACGCCGCTCAAGCCTGCCTGCTATCCGGTTCGTATGTGTTGGGTATATCGAAGTGATCCGGGGTGTTCCCCTTATCACCCTGCTTCTGCTCTCCACAATCTTGAAACTCTTCCTCCCCCCAAACAGTTTCGACCCCAATGACATCACACGAGCAGCAGTCGTTCTCGCTCTCTTCACAGCAGCCTACGTCGCAGAGATCATGCGCGGCGGATTCCAGGCAATCCCACAAGGCCAAATCGAAGCTGCCCAGGCACTCGGTCTCGTCCCGATACAAACAATCCGCCTGATCGGGCTCCCACAAGCAATACGGAAAGTCGTTCCTGCCCTTGTCGGGCAATTTATCAGCCTTTTAAAAGACACTTCCCTCGTTTCAATTATCGGCCTGAGTGACATCTTGAAAGTGTCACGAAGCTTCACCTCCCAAGACGACTTCGTCGGCAAGGGACTGACTGCCGAAACTCTCGCAGCCGCCTGTCTCGTTTATTGGGCACTCTGTTTCACCATGTCCAAAGAAAGCAAACGGCTTGAAGAACGTCTTGGAGTGGGAGAAAGATGACATGGGCGACAAGGAAAACGAGACGACGCTGCCCGGTCCTTTCCCACTCCAAGGAAAAAAACCTCTGCAGAAAGACAATCAGCACATGTCCCAGCCAACATCGGGGAACACTCCCACGAACACCCCCATGATTGTCTGCGAAGGCATTTATAAATGGTTCGATGATTTTTGTGCCCTTCGCAATGTGCACCTCACTGTCGCACGCCAAGAAGTCATTGTCATCCTTGGACCATCCGGCTCAGGAAAATCAACACTAATTCGCACCATGAACCGGCTTGAAAAGCACGACAAAGGCCGCATCCTCATAGACGGGACCGAACTCACCGACGACATACGCAAAATCCAAGAAGTGCGCAGAGAAGTCGGCATGGTATTTCAGCAATTCAACCTGTTCCCCCACTTGACAGTCCTTGACAACATCACACTTGCCCCACGTCATGTGCGGCGTATGCCAAAAAAAGATGCCGAAGCACAGGCAATAGAACTACTCACTCGCGTACAAATACCCCAACAAGCGCACAAGTATCCAGGGCAACTCTCAGGCGGTCAGCAACAGCGCGTCGCCATAGCGAGAGCTCTCGCCATGGAGCCCAAAGTGATGCTGTTCGACGAACCTACGTCTGCGCTCGACCCAGAGATGATCAAAGAAGTACTCGACGTCATCACAGACCTGGCAGAATCAGGAATGACAATGATCGTCGTCTCCCATGAAATGGGGTTTGCCCGCGCTGCCGCCAACAGAGTCGTTTTCATGGATGCTGGGGAAATTGTCGAGGTCAACACTCCAGACCGCTTCTTTTCACAGCCACAAGAGGAACGCGCGAAAACTTTCCTATCCCAAATTCTCTAGACAAGTCGTATTCTCTGAACCGGCCATCACCACAGTTGGCGTTGGACTATCCCCACTTTTCAAAAAACGTCCGCGGAGACTGTGCACCCGAAAAGCCCTACTGCATTCAAAATCGGTCTGATCCGGCACGTCTCGAAAACAGGGCCAAACGAGCAAAAGACAAGATAGAGGAGGCCGCTGATGAGTACGGGAGCCGAAGCCGTTGCAACAGCTTTACAGGCTGCCGGCGTAAAACTGGCATTTGGCCTTCCCGGAGCGCACAATCTTGCCCTGTGGCCTGCATGTGCCACTGCAGGGATACGCATTGTGGGCACCCGACACGAACAAGGCAGCGTTTACGCCGCTGACGGATATGCCAGAGTCACCCGGCAAGTGGGAATAGTTTTTGCCACTACAGGCCCAGGAGCGACAAACACCCTCACCGGAGTAGGCGAAGCCTGGGCAGCAAAAAGCCCCCTTCTCGTGATTGTCACCAATATTTCCACCCAAGTGCGGCAAGAAAACGTGTACCGAGGAGCACTTCACGAATGCTCCGACCAATCTGGAATATTCGCGCCTCTCACCAAACATCTTTTTATCGTGACAAACCCTGACAAAATTTCCTCTACGATCTCTCATGCCATCACAATCGCCGAAACTGCACCCCAAGGGCCTGTGTACCTGGAAATCCCCACGAATTTTCTCCTCGAAAAAACCACGCTCCCAGAAAAAACCTGGCAGTCCTCCCGCCTCAGAAAAACTGCAGAAACAAAAAAACCAAACAGCCCCCGCTCCACAGCCGCCTCGACAACCTCCTCTTACGACCTCACCAAGAACGTCTCCAAGAATCTGTCCGACGACGTCTCCAATAGCATCTCCAACAACGTCTGCAATGACTTTCCCAGTGACCTCTCCAATAAAATCGACGACTGTCTCGCGCTGATGGAAGCCTCCGAACGGCCGCTCATTTGGATAGGAGGAGGCGCACGCGAATGCGGCTCTGCCGTGGCAACACTCGCCGAAAAACTCCACGCACCCGTTCTCGCAACACACCAAGCACGATGCGTGCTTCCCGCCTCACACGAGCTGCTTGTCACAATCCCGCCACACGAACCAATCGTGACCGACCTCGTTACGCACGCCGATCTTGCCATTGTGATCGGGAGTGACCTTGACCAAATGATGACGCAAAACTGGGCACTGCCGCTGCCTCGCATCAGAGCAGCAATCAATATTGATGAAGCAGACGCCCGCAAAAACTACGAGATGGACCTTGTACTCTGCGGTGACGCCAACTTGCTCACGCAGACTCTCGCAACACGCGTCACAGCAAAAAACCCCACCAACTGGCCTCCAGACCTGCGCGCCTTAGCAGATAGAGCAAAAGAAGCGTTGGCCCGTCATACAGATACAGCTTCAGCAATGCGTTTTATCGAAAACACAGAACGTGCAATCCCCGAGGATTGTCTTCTCCTCACAGACATGGCCATTTGCGGATACTGGATACTCGGATACCATCGTCCTCCTCTCCAAGGAGCGATGTTTTCTTCTCTTCCCTGGGGCACTCTCGGCTGGGCACTTCCCGCTGCTATTGGCGCGGCACTCGGCACAAAACACAAGCATCCCGTTGTAGTATTTTGCGGAGACGGCGGTTTTCTTTTTTGTCTTGCTGAACTCGCCGTTTTAAAAGAAGAACATCTTCCCGTCACTGTTGTTGTCTTCGACAACGGTGGCTATGGGATGTTGCGTGCGACACCAAACGGCAACACTACCGCCACAGAACTACGACAACCCGACATCGCCCGACTTTCTCGCGCGTTCGAGTTACGCACACGCGAAGCCACAGGAGTCGAAGCTCAATACAGCGTGGCTTTAGCCGAAGCAGTGCGCTCGGGAGAACCGAACGTCCTGCATGTCATAAGTGATCTTCACCCCCCTCGCACCACATCGCCTTATTGGCCTTTACGATAAACAGCAGAAGGCTTCCCTACACCCCAAAACCACACTTCGGATCCCCACAGATCTGGGATAAGTCTTGCCGTTTTCCCAGGTAACAGTTGGGATTATGCATTATTGACAGCGCGCCTTCGGTCACAAACAACCCAAC
>Ga0209345_10003767_pt1 | contig 15303 bp, 17 predicted proteins | sample Cruoilmetagenom7_FD_187294 | JGI IMG/M metagenome (GOLD analysis project Ga0209345, IMG submission 187294) | Oil polluted marine microbial communities from Coal Oil Point, Santa Barbara, California, USA - Sample 7 (SPAdes) (version 2) | ecosystem: Environmental > Aquatic > Marine > Oil seeps ... | reverse complement strand
AAATATCACTTAAAACGCTTCGCCGGTTTCGTGGCGAAGCGATTGAGATATGGCCAGTGGTGATCGCTACAGCTGTGGTGTCCTGCTTGAATCCGAGTCCTGCTAATTCCGAGCCGGGCGGGGTTCGCCCGTTCCGTCAGGCATCCGGTTGTTTTGTGAACCTGAGATACGGCTTGGGCTGTGTGTAGTTGCCAAATTTAGTCTTGGCTTCCTCGTCGGAGACGGCGGGTGTGATGATTACGTCATCACCCATTTTCCATTGCGCTGGCGTTGCAACCTTGTGCTTTGCGGTTAGTTGCATGGAATCGATAACGCGCAGGATCTCATCGAAATTGCGGCCGGTTGTCATCGGATAGATGAGAGACAGTTTTATCTTCTTGTCTGGTCCGATCACGAATACAGAGCGCACGGTCGCATTATCAGCTGGCGTACGGCCTTCTGACGTGTCCCCTGCACTGGCGGGAAGCATGTGGTAAAGTTTCGCCACTTTGAGTTCTGGGTCGCCGATCAATGGGTAGTCAACCTCATGCCCGGTAACATCTTTGATATCCTGCTTCCACTTATGGTGGCTCTCGATGGGATCGATCGAGATACCAATGACCTTGGTATTACGTTTGGCGAACTCGTCCGACAGGCCGGCCATGTATCCAAGCTCCGTCGTGCAGACGGGGGTGAAGTCTTTTGGATGCGAGAAAAGAACCACCCAGCTGTTACCGATCCATTCATGAAAGTTAATGGTTCCGGCTGTTGTTTCTGCAGTGAAATCAGGAGCCTCGTCATTGATACGTAAAGTCATGTCGTCCTCCTTACTCGCGGTAAATTGGCAGCTTGCGACGTTTTTCATATCGTGAAATTGAACCGCAGAACACCTATCATGTCGATAACACACGACGCAATGGACTTCCCCCGCAAAAATGGAGGGCTTTTCTGATGGATTTTACGAATCAGAGGAGCAGAAATGGTTATCAAAGGTGGTGGCAAACGGCGGGTTTTCGATGAAGTATCCCGTCGGGAAGCAGTTCGGATTTTAGCGTCCAGCGACCGGACGAACGGCAAGTGACGAGCGATCTTGGGGGGCGTGTCGTCACTTGGCAAATGGAAACGGCAATATGATGAGGCAGCCCCGACGCACCCAACATTCCTGATCAGAGGATCAGAAATGGGGTCGCCGGATACGCAATATGGATGAGCTGTTTGCTGAGTTGCAGGCAGAAGGGGGATAACCCGCTAATTTTGTGAAAAATCGACAGTAGGCCGAATTTCGATAGCGCCAAAGCCTCTATCAGCCAAGGGCATTTTTGAGGCCCATTTGATTGCTTCATCGAAATCATCGACTTCAACGAGATACCAGCCAATAATTATCTCCTTGGTTTGTGCAAATGGTCCGTCATGTAATTTCACCTCACCCATTTCTTTGCGAATAGTTTTGGCAACTTCGGGTGGTTGTGTCGGCTCCCCACCTCTATGAATCCCTGCCTTGGCGGCCTGTTCATTCCAGGCACCATATTCAGCGGCATAGCTTTTCCATTCATCAGTTCCATAGGCAGGCTCAGCACCGGGTTTGGCGACTAAAAAATAGGTATATTTCATGATCAAATTTCTCTTGTTTTCAAAAATTCCCGCCCGAGTATTCCCAGGCTTGTAATTAAGGCGGTTCAGCGAGAGCAAATGCGTTGCTTTATAAAAAAGAAAAAGAGAGGCATTTATGTTGCCGCTGATCGCAGAGCGGCAAGATGTTTGTCCCAACCTGTATCGAGCGCCATGAGCAAACCCAGTGCCGCATCACCTGCCGCCGCACCAATACCCTCATGCACCAATGACAATTTTGTGCCGCCATGCGCTTCTTCAAGCGTCCAGGTAACGGTTGTCATCTCGCCACCGAGTGGCTTGATCGTGAAGGTGTAGACAAGGCGGTATGGCTTATCCATTTCAAGGACGGTGCCCCAGCACTGTTTTGTCACAGAGCCATCCTCTGCTGTGTGGATCAATGCGTAGTCTTGGCCTTTGACCAGATCCGCTTCAGCGGGGTGAAACCATAAAGCCAGCTTTTCCTTTTGGGTGAGGAACGCCCAGACCGTTTCGCGAGAAGCTGTAAAAAATATCGATTTGGTAATTATTGCATCAGTCATTATTGTTTTCCTTTTCACTATTTTCAATTGCGTCTCCAAGAGCGACAAGTTTGCTGTCCCAGAACTGGTTGAAATAGTTGAGCCAGTCGGCCGCAGACTTTATGCCCAGAGGCTCAAGCCGGTTTATGCGCTCACGCCCGCTAGGGTGCACCGAGATCAGATTGCCTTCTTCCAGGATGATGAGGTGCTTCTTGATCGCTCCTCGGGTTATGTCGAACTGATCGGAGACTTCGCCAATCGTCATATCTTTGGTGCTCAAAAGCATGAGGATATGACGTCGTGTTGGATCGGCCAGGGCCCTGAATGCCCCTTGCTCTGCTGAATTCATTGCCCTACCGGCAAAAAGTCGAACTTCTCGTCCTGATAAAGAAAAGTGATGCAATCCACATCGGACAGGCATTTGCTGACATGAGCCAGGCCAGCTGGAATTTTGTAATAGGAACCTGTTGGCAGTTTGATTTTAGTTGAGGGATCGGCTCCGACAGCGATATTGGAAATGGTGCCGCTGACCACTAGCCCATACATATTGGCTGATTTCGAATGAGCCGGGCTAACGAGGCCCGCAGGTAGTCTGACCATCGCCATATAGGATTCAGTGAATCGATCTCCTTGCAATGGAGCAAATTCAACGCCCTCTTTGGTTGTTTTCCAATGCAATTGGGAGGGTGGTATATTGGTGATTTGAGCGCTTTCAGTAGCAAATGCGCTAGTGGACAGTACTGCGGAAATAAGCGCGCTCAATATGCTGAAGTTTCGTTTCGAAAGTGACATGTTGCTTCCTTATGGAACCAATTGGTATTATTTCTATATGTCACCATATGGTATCATGTCAAGACGTCGAATAAATGAACTCAGCTAAGGGTATGTTCTGGGGTGATTGTAGGCTCCGCCATACTCTGAGCGCAGTCTTTTGACCAACTTTGCCACACTGAGAAGATTATCAATTGTCCCAATGTCCTGACCTGCTGCAAAAACTGTTTTCCAGGAGACGGGCCCGCTATCAGTCGCCAGTTCCTGTACACTGACGGCCCTGTTCTGCTGCAAGTCGTCCTTATTACAAATGGCGTTCAAATCGCCGGTGTGGTGCCACCCGCCGCGTTTCAGTTCTGCGGTCGCTTCTGGGTCGTCGCGATACTCAAACATGGACCCGGACGCACGCAGCACATTAACGATGCTTGAGATTGATCCGAAAGAAACTTCCAGGCTCCTGAAAATACATGCGCATTCTGAGTTATGCGGCCTCTAGAGCACATTGATCTTTGATGGAATCACGTGAAAGAATTTAAGCGTGCTCTAAGCTTTTGTTTTAGAGACTGATTCACGCTTTAGGTCGAAGCAGAAGTGCTTCAATCTAAAACGATCAGGCTCTAGCATAAGTGTGGAGAGATGTGATTTTCTGTTGCGTAGGAATTGCTGAAGGCGTTCCGGATAGCCTTCCGGTGGAGCCTTTGCAACGGAGGGGCGTAGGGACACGGTATTGCGCCACACCGTGGTGTTTTTAAGATCAGCCATCAAACGAAAATCGGTAATTCGGTCGATAACATCGAGATACCGGAAGATCGTGCCCCAGACGCCATCAACCATGTGAAATTTTTCGCCCTCAAAGTACGGCCCACCGATCTCCTGTTCAATCCGCGCAAACTTGTTTCGCAGAGCCAAGCGCTTTTCCTCAAAGGCTACAGCATCTTTGGCATTGTAGAAGGCGCCGATGGCATTCAGCGTTTCGGAGCCGAATTCGATCCAAGATCGGTGCCGTGCCTTTTTGAGCGGGTGGGCAGGATGCAGTGATCCTGGTGTAACTTCATTGAGATACTCCGCAATTACCTGACTTTCGAAGACAATGGTGTCACCGGCCTGAAGTATCGGCACACGGCCAAGCGGCGATAGCTTCACGAACCACTCAGGCTTGTTTGCGAGGTCGATATAGGTTTGCTTATGCGGAATTTCTTTTTCGGTCAGAACGATGGTTGCCCGTTGAACATAGGGACACAGATGGTGGCTGATGAGATGAAGGCCAGGCATCGAGCGTAATCCTCAATATAAATGCACTTGCATCTATCTAATGCCCGTCAAACTTGCATGTCAATGCACTTGCATGTATTTAACCTGCTATGGCGAAACCTACCGAGATCACTGTTAAAGCATGGGGGCGGCTCTTGCGGGCATACGGGACGGCGTCTTCAACGGTGGAGCGCGCCTTGAAGGATGCAGATTTTCCGCCATTGTCCTGGTACGACGTTCTTCTCGAACTGGAACGTTCCGGGAAGGACGGCATGCGTCCGTTTGAACTGCAAGACGAACTTCTGCTTCCACAATACGGTATATCCCGTCTTCTCAATCGGATTGGGACGGCGGGGTATATTGAGAGGCATTCCTGTGAAAACGATGGGCGCGGCCAGCGGTTGATTATCACGCAGACAGGCAAGAAAATTCGAAGACGCATGTGGTCTGTTTACAGCGAGGCGATCGAACAGGCAGTGGGTAGCAAACTCACGCCAAAGGAGGCCGAGACGCTATGCAGGCTGCTCAAAGCGCTCGTTTAGCCGATGGAGATTGGTACAGCTAAACTTCTGTTCCTGGCCTGTGACGGCGGTCATGGAATTTGGGGGCTGGCAAGCGTAGAGCGTCGGCTTCCGATGTAAGAGCCGTCACGAAGTACTCAGTTCGGCAAATCGGGCCATTGCTTTCGGACCATGCCTTTCTGAGCAGATCATCAGAGACACCCACCGAGACTGTACTCACTGGAGATGTTGATAGAAAGTGGACCTCCCCCATTTTAGTGGAGAGTGGTTTTCTACGTTATGGTCATCTCTGCTTCATAGCGGAGCGGCGATTGGTAGCCCAGTGACGAATGCCGCCGGCGCGGATTATAGAAGCCGTCAATGTAGTTGCCAATGGCCTTGGTGGCGTCCTGGCGGGTGGCAAAGCTGGTGCGCCAGATCAGCTCGGATTTGCTCGAACGCGTATTCTCTATTCTGGTCGCTGCACTTGCAGTCCAGATCCTGGTGGACGGGCTGAAAGCGCTCGGGATTGTTTAGGCGACCGGCCAGTGAATTAGCTGCATATGGATGAAAGCACCGTGACCAGCACTTTTTTGCAAGAGGGAATGGAGCCCACGCCCGGTGGTCGCTTTACCATGGGCTCGGAAGAGTTTTACCCAGAAGAAGGCCCCATGCGTCAGGTGAGCGTGAAGCCATTCCTGATTGACAGGTTCGCTGTGAGCAACCGTGACTTTGAAGCCTTTGTTCAAGATACCGGCTATCTCACAACTGCTGAAATCCCGCTCGATCCGGCTGGTGCACCAGGCATGCCCGAGGAATATTTCGCAGCTGGATCACTTGTGTTTCGGATGACAAAGGGGCCGGTCCCACTCGACGATTTTAACAATTGGTGGGAATTCGTGCCAGGCGCCAACTGGCGAAATCCGGAAGGACCGGAAAGCACGCTTGAGGGCCGCGAAGATCATCCCGTTGTTCATGTCTCTTACCTTGACGCGGTAGCCTTTGCAAAATGGGCTGGAAAGTCCCTACCAAATGAAAAGGAATGGGAGTTTGTTGCCAAGGCTGGATCCTCGAGTGATTTTCCATGGGGGGATACTCTTTCACAGCGCGGAAAGATTATGGCCAACACATGGATGGGGGAATTTCCGTGGCGTCATAATCGAGTGAAAGATGGAATATTCACCGTTCCGATTGATGCCTTTGAAGCCTCGCGGTTCGGGACCTTCAACATGATCGGTAATGTTTGGGAGTGGACATCCGAACGTTTCCATGGGCCCCATGACCCGGCGAAATCATGCTGTGTGCCGACAAGACCATTACGCGACACCGACCGATTGGTGCTGAAGGGCGGGTCATTTCTCTGTTCGGCCAGCTATTGCGAGCGCTACCGCCCGGCGGCTCGTTCCCCTCAGGAGGTTCGTGCCTCTTCAAACCATATCGGGTTTCGATGCGTGGTCCGCTAAATGCGGTTGCGCCAGGTTACAGAGCCTCTACTTGTAGCCCGAAAAGTCCTCGCCGGGTTTTATGTTCGGGTATTTCTTGATCGAGGCCCCTAACTTACCAAGAATTTGGTTCATCGGAGTATAGACCCAGGAATAGGCAAACAGTGAATGTGCCATTAATTCGTTGTCTTCGCCTGGATCGTTCCTGACATCATAGACCGGCGGAAATGTGTAAGACTGAACAGGTGCCCAAAGGTTTTCCGTGGTTTTCAGGTGGATTTTGAATGTCCGCCATTTCACGGTAAAAAGGTCGTCACCCACAAAATAGAGGATGTGGTCCCGGTCGGATTTTTCATTTTCGCCAAGCAAGAAGGTCGATTGATCCACCCCGTCGATCGGACGATCTTCGGGTATCCGATCACCCTCGCCAATTATATTGGCAAGGGTCGGCATCCAGTCCAAAGACGCAAAGATTTCATCTGAAACGCGGCCCGCTTCGATCTTCGCCGGCCAGTGGATGATGCCGACGGTGTGCAATCCCGCTTCATAGCCGGTGAAGCCGCCACGCCAGGGACCGTTTGACCCGCCGCCGATTCCCTCGGTTACGGCGCCGTTGTCGCCGGTCAAAATGACGATGGTATTTTCTGCGATGCCGGCATCTTCCAAGGCATCGAGGATCCGACCGATATTGTAGTCAAGCTCGGTGATTATGTCGCCGTAAATGCCTGTGCCGGTCACATTGTCGAAGTCGGGGTGATGCCCGAGCGGCGGATGAATCTGGGTAAGGCCGATATAGAGGAAAAACGGGTCGTTGGTCTTTGCTTGTTTCGAAATAAATGCTTCGGATCGTTCAACTATGTCGCGATCGATTGTCTTGCGTGTATCGAGATTAAACGCCTTCACCTTGCTGGATGGCTTCCCTTTTTCGCCTTCCCAGATATAGGGCTGAGGAACAACTCCGGGGTCAAATTGTGGGGTGGAAGAATAGCCTGCTTCGTCTGAGGTATTCTTGATGCCAAACCATTGATCAAAACCCTGATCCGTCGGAAGTCGGCCCTCGACTTCACCCAGGTGCCATTTTCCAAACAGAGCGGTGCTGTAGCCGGCATCAGAAAGCAATTGCGGCAATGTATATTCCCAAGGTGTCATGCCGTAAGGAAGACCGTAAGTCACCTTGTGCGTTCCCGAACGAACGGGCAAACGCCCCGTCATGATTGCGGATCGGGTCGGCGTGCACTGGCTCTCGACATTGAAATTCGTCAAGCGCAGGCCATCATTGGCCAACGCATTGATACGCGGGGTCGGAATAGAACCGCCCTGGATTTGAATATCTGCCCAGCCCCAATTGTCTACAAGAATATAGATGATGTTGGGCTTATTTTGCGCTGTCATAGGGCCTCCCGCAGTCAAATAAATGGCCTTATTAAAACGCTCAAGCGGATAATTATTTAGACTTCAATTAAGATGGTGAGGCCCTGACCCGCCCTTATTGATTGGTCCGCTTTGAACGTTAGTTCGCTGTCACCGAGTTTATGAAACGGCGGGCGAAATCGCTGATCTTTAATGCCTGATGTGTCGACACCGGTAAGAATCGAAGCCCGTCACCGTCTCTAACCGTAGCGGGTCGTCGATTCTTACCGGTTCGAAGCGCTATCGCTTCTTTTGCATCGCCGCCATTGACATGATCAGCGCCTTGGTTTCCGGACGAAGGTTTTCGATGCCGCCATAGGGCACGGCGCGCCCTGGCTGGCGGTCGGGGAACTTTTTCTTCATGCCGAGGTGGCGCTTGAGCATGGCGACAAACTGGCCACCGAAGCCGACGCCATAGAAGATTGCATCCAACGGACGGTCTTCACGCGGGTTCTTATAAAGATCGAAGATCGGCGCGCCGATCGGATTCGATCCTGGGGCTGGGAGGTGAAACTTGTATTGCTGTTTCACGACCGACCTGAGCGTCGGGCCTTCATAGATGAACACGTAATCGCGACGGCCGTGGGTCTCGCCTAAAAGCATCATCGGCGTCTGATCGAGGCCGTCGATGAGTCGGTCGCGGGGGATTTGTTTTTCCGCCCCGGCCATGCGGGCAAATGTTGTAAACAGATCCGATACATGGATGATATCCTGCGCGCGAGAGCCGGGCTTGATCGCCGCGGGCCAACGGATAAAGGCGTTGGCCCGCACGCCGCCTTCAAGATGTTGGGCCTTGCCGCCACGATAGATGCGGTCGGAGTCGCCGCTGCGGTCTACATACTGCATGAATGGGCCATTGTCGCCCATCACGACGACAACGGTATTGTCGGCGATACCAAGCGCATCGATCTTGTCCAGGATCTCGCCAATCCAGCCGTCGACCTTGACGAGAGATTCAGGGATTGGTCCGCCATTGAGCGTTTTTGCCTGTTTGATATCGCTGCGTGTAAATGTTAGCGGATGCTGCGGCCACCACTGAAGAAAGAACGGTTTGCTGCCCTTGGCGAGGCGCTCAAGCTGCTTCAAGGCACCGTTCTTGTAATTTTCCTCCATGCGGTTGTAGTGGTCCTGGGTATAGATTTCGCCAGCCTTGAAATTGACCTCGCGGAGCTTGCCGCCCTTCTTGCCGACGACGCCATAGACCATCGCATTCGGGTTGGTGCGGAAGGTCTTGTCGAGTTCGAACGTATCGGCTCGCAGTGTCCGTGATTGGCCCATGGTCAGGCCTTCGAGTTCGGCCGTTTGGTTCATGATTGCCATCTGCCCCTGCTGATGGATGGGGTGTTCGGCATAGTCGAAACCCTGGTTGGTCGCATACGACTCCTCAATATCACCAAGGTGCCACTTGCCCATATGGACCGTCGCATAACCGGCTTTGCTCAGAACTTCGGCGAGGGTCACCTCCCAGGCAGACAGGCCGTCGCCAGCAATTGTGGCCTTAGCCTCGGCCGTGCCAGTGCGGGCCGCGTAGCGTCCGGTCAGCATCGCGGCGCGGGTCGGCGTGCAGCTCGGTTCAGTGTACATGCGCATGAGGGACATTCCCTCGGTCGCAAACTGGGAAATTCTCGGTGTGCTGTAACCACGAATGACATCAAGGTCGGGCATGCCGATTGTGCCGAAGCCAAGATCATCAAGCAGGATGTAGACGATGTTGGGCGGCTTGCCGCCATTGTTCTTGCGGATTTTGGCAAGTTTGGCGGTGATGTCCGCGTCTTCTTTAGCCCATCGTTTGCCGTGCTGGGCCGCGAGAATGTTGTGCTCGGCGTCATGAATGATCGGGCCAGCGTTCTTGGGTGTGCTGGGCTTCGCCAATCGCGACTGGCTCCATGCGGGATTGGCGAAATGGATTGACGCGACAAACATGAGGCCGATCGCAAACACTGTCAGCCTCAACGCCTGCAAATTAATCCTGGAGGATGTCATTTCTTCTCTCCCATTCTCTATTTGTAAGCATGGAATAATGGGAAGCACCGATCCTTGATATCAGTGTGCCTCAATATCAGAATTAGTATGTCATAATATCAGAATTAGTATGTCATAATATCAAAAAAAGTATATCAATGAATCAGAATTGGTAAATCTGAAAATCAGAACTGATGCACTAGTTGAGCTGCAAGGTTACGCAACTTCCATGCGCGGCGAAGCGTATGTTGATCTCTGAAGCTGCAAATTCGGACACCGCAGCCACCTCACCACCGACCGCGTCCGGCAAAAATTCCATGTGATCCCTTCGCCATTCGATATACTCTCATGCGACAAGCCGCTTCCGCCTGAGTGCCGTTTGCCGTGGGATACTGTGAGGTGCCTCGATCATGATCTCGTTCAGAACGATCCGTGCGCGCGCCGAAAAGCGCAAAGGTGGCGCCAAGGCGCTGGAGCGGTTGTTGCCGCCGAAACCGAAACCGAAGGCTCTCACCAAACTCACTGATGACCGCGTACTGGCCGAAATGACCAAGCGGGTATTTTCGGCGGGATTCGCGTGGAGCATGATCGAGGCGAAGTGGCCCGGGTTTGAGGAGGCGTTCCTCGGCTTCGAGCCGAGCCGCTTGCTGTTTGAGCCTGACGAATACTGGGACGGACTTATCAAGGACACGCGGATCGTGCGTAATGCTGTCAAGATCATGTCGGTGCGCGCCAATGCCCAATTCGTCCAGGATATCGCGAGAGAGCATGGCAGCTTCGGCCGCTTTCTCTCCGGCTGGCCGTCGACCGACGAAATTGGGTTGCTCAATCTCCTCGCCAAACGCGGCAAGCGTCTCGGCGGGAATAGTGGCCAGATGTTTTTGCGTTTCTTGGGTTGGGACGGGTTCGTGACCTCCAAGGACGTCGTCGCCTGCTTGCGTGACGCGGGCGTCGATATCGCCGAGGAGGTCAAGTCGAAGCGCGATCTCGCCAAGGTGCAGGCGCAATTCAACGCCTGGTCCGAGGAAACGGGCTTGCCCTTTGTCCACCTCTCCCGCATTTGCGCAATGTCGATCGGCGAGAGCTAGGAACCCGACAAACTGGCGCGCGCGGCCGACGCATCGGTCTGACGCCGCGCCGCGTTGGGCGTCAAACTCGATGCGGGGCAGGTCAATTGTCGTTGAATTACAGCACTCTATAAACAGTGTTTCGCTATGTGCCTCTTCCAATCTGATTGGCAGGGCAGTTTCCAGGAGAAAGGGAAGGCTTAAGGACAATCAGCCAGGTCGAACAGCGGCAGCGTTTGTTCTTCTGGTTGAGGCCGGCAGGGTGCTGAGTGTCTGACCGTTGCGCAGAGACAATAAAGCCGTGAAATTGACAATAAAATTTGAATGCCGATATGGTCTTGGGGTCATCTATTGTCAGGGCTATAAAATCCCCCGGGATGGGGTTTGAAAAGTAGAAATGAGCAAACATGAGCATAGCTTCCCAGTTTGACATTGCGGTTATCGGAGGTGGTGTTGCTGGGCTGACGGCAGTCCAGCATGCTCTGCAAGGCGGGTGTTCTGTCGCACACATTCTTGGGACCGAGCCGATCGGCGGACTCGTCTGCAATGTCGGCGAACTGCAAGGCTATCCTGCCGGTGAGCAGCCAATATCCGGCATCGCGCTGGCATGCAGTCTTATGGCAGCAAATGCAGAACTTGGTGCAACCGAAATTATGTCCGATGCGACGGCACTCTGCCGTGACGGTTCAAGCTTTCGGCTGGAGACAAGCGAAGGCGAGTTACTTGCCGGCCAGGTTATTGCCGCGACGGGCGCACGCCTGCGTATGCTTGATATGCCTAGTGCCCGGGACTTGATCGGGCGCGGGGTTTCACAGTGCGCCTGGTGCGACGGTGCACTTTACAAAGACAAGGACGTTGTTGTCGTCGGCGGCGGTGATGCGGCGCTTGAGGAGGCGCTGCATCTGGCTCAGATCGCCGCGAAAGTAACATTGGTCACCCGCGGCGACGGCTTTCGCGCGCGTCGGTCATACGTCAACCGAATCGTAGACCATGAAACTGCCAATATTCGCCGGATGAGCGACGTCGTTGAGATTGTCGGCAGCAACGGTGTCGAGGCGATCCGAATTTTTGACCGGGCTAGTGGTGCAACCGAGGAGCTGGCCTGTAGTGGAGTTTTTGTCTTTATCGGATTGGAACCGAATTCCACGTTGCTCGCTGAGCATGTGAAACTTGATTCTGACGGCCGTGTTGAGACGACCGAGGTGATGCAATCTGCGACCCCCGGTCTTTTCGCAATCGGAAGCGTCCGCTCTGGTTATCGTGGCCGACTCGTGCATGCGGTTGGGGAGGCGGCAACTGCAGCGATGGCGGCTGTTTCGCGCTGCGCTCAATAGATTGCCATCCAATCACCGTCACCACGTTTCACCGTCACTATGTCGTATTCGGCGGACGCTGTAACGAGCACGGTGTGGCTGACCCGTCCGTCAGGGTGTGATCAATCGGCGAGTGATGGTTCGCGTGCCGCCGCCCCACGGGGGTAACACCGTCATCTTGATTCCCGGGCCGCCAGTAACGATAACATGGATGTCGCTGGGACTGGCCGCGACCGGACCGGAGCCTACTAGGTCGCTGCTGTCGAAGAGATAGCTCTGGATCTGTTCAAGGTCCCAACCACGTTGTGCGATCAGCCCGGCCAGCTCAGGAGGCAGCAGCAGGACCTGCTCCCCGCGATCCGGCTTTCGTGCCCCACCTCCGGCGACAAGGGCAGCACGCATCATGAGCGCCACCGGGTTGAGCACGGCCTCCGGGTTATCCCAGTTGCCCGTTTCCTGCGATGGCAGCACCTCAGCTGTGCCCGAGACACCAAGCACGGTCACGGCACTGTCGTCTGCCTGCAATCCTCTGCGGACGTGAAACAGCGGAAACGTTGAGTCGCAGCCTTCTGGAAAGCAAAAGCCATACTTGCCAGGCTGGCCCATGGTGGCCATGTCGCCGGCGCCCGTGCGCATGCCCGCGATGTTGCGCAGCACGAGGCTGATGGCACGTCCCAGTGTGGCGTTGGAGCGGTTGCCCGGAGCGAGGCAATTCACATCCGCATTCATGCCGAAGGTCTCGGCCACAGGTCCATGCACGATGGTTGCGATGGCCGGAGTACCGGTCGTTGTGGCTAGGCCCAGGAGATTGAAAGAGTCGTCCAAACATGCGGTTGCCGCGGTCAGCACAACGGGAAGCGCACCGGGCACACAGCCAGCAAGCACGCAATTGTAGGCGACGGCAGCGTTGGTCAGTTCACCAAAGAGCGGCGGGATGAGGCCGTGCGAGCTTGCCGGATCCGATGCGCCAACAAGCATCGCTTCAAGGCGCTGTTGGGTCGGTGGAACGATCGGCAGCCCGTCGGACAGCTCGGCTTCGGCGAGCGTGTCCTGCGCGGTCTCCAAGGTTACGTCTGAGTTGAAAACCGGCCAGTTACCAAGTCCATCCATTCAGTCCATCCGTTCTCTGGAGATCACGCCTTGTGGATGACGGTGCTCGGTGCCGCCGTGTCGCCAAAGGACGGAATGAAAACGGAATGCTTGCCCGCCCCGCCGGCCACGACGATCTGAATGTCGGACGGAGATTGCGCGGGAAAGAAGTGGTCGTTGATCGGAAACCGGTCCTGCCCGGCCCAGCTCTCCAGGTTCTCTTTCGAGATGCGTGAGACATGCACCTTGGAATGCTCGTGAAGGAACTCCTGCACGTTCTCGGCAGTGAAGCCGTCGCGCGCCACGGTCTTGGCATGTTCCGGTCCGAACACCACAAATGTTGGTCCGTGAAGGTAGGTGTTGTTGGAGCCGACCTGGGACATGGTGCCGGCGATCGTAGTGAGGACGCCCTTGCCGGTGTTGGAGCCATGATCGTTGATGTTGTGGGGAGGCTCGGCGGCCATCGTGGTCACAACGCTATTGGAGGCGGCAAAACCCTTGCGTACGTGGTAGGGCTCCCACGGGCTTTCTTCTTCGTTCTCGCCGAAGCAGAACGCGTACTTGCCGGGCGAACCCTGCGTCGAGCGGTCCATGATGGCCGGGCGCGCCCCAGCGACATTGACCATGATGAGCTGCAGCGCACGGCCGATGGCGGCGTTGGCGCGCCAGCCCTGTCCGAAACAGTTTCCACCGCAATTCAAGGCGATCTCATTGCGGATGGGGCCACTCAACATGACCATGTTGGTGCACGGATGCGTCGTGGCGAGGATGCCGTGCAGGTTGTATTCGGGGGTCAGGCAGGCGCGCAGCGCCGCGACCACTGCAGGGAAATATTCCGGCTTGCAGCCTGCCATAACCGCATTGGCCGCCAGGCTCTTCATGGTCGGCACAACCTGGCGGGGCGGCACGGACCCGAGCGGCTTGTTGTCACCGCGGACCGTCTCAACGAGCTTGCCTACAGCCTCCACAGTTGGAACGTACATTGGCATGCCATCACTCCAACCGAAAGCTTCGGCCATGTCGTTGAATGCCTCGATCGACATGTCCTCGACGTCGATCAGCTCGATTTTAGGAGCTTCTTTCATGCAGTTAGCCGTACTCCATGCCCAAAAATTATGCCCGATGCATCGCCTGATGCTCAAATGTCGGCGCAGCGGACGATCCATAGCGCCGACGTAATTGTTATTGTCAGATGCCCATGATCAGCGTCAGAGCCTCGTAGGCCGTGTCTATACGGTCCACGAGTTCCTCAGCGTTGAGGCCGCCGACGGGATGCGATACGACTATGAGCTTGGGCTCCAGCTTACGAGCCCTCGCCTGAGCGAGGACGAGCGGCGCGAAGGTCTTTGACGCAATGACGTAGGCAGTGACGCCCCGCTTTTCGAGTTCGATACTATCATGGAAACTCCACGATGAGCAGGCGCCTCAATCCCCGAGCGCGAGTAGGGCAGCCCGATATTTGTGCGCCACCTCGTCGATGATTGCGGCCGATGCCGGTTGGCTCGCACTGGGTTTGTAGACGTAGTCGATGTTGTCTACGGGGCGAATGGCAGAGAGCTTCGTTTTGAGACCGTCCATCAGCTCGCGGGCATTCGGTTTGGAATTGGAAAACAGTACTATCGGATCTTTCAACCAATCTAACGGCTTTTCGGCCACTGCCATGCTGTCTTCGGCACTGACGCCGTAGCTCGGATTAACGATGCGCATGAGGACTTCCTGTACGGTTCTGAAACCTGCTGAACATAAATCTACAGGTTAAGATAAGACATTGTTCAGTAGATCGCAGGTAATGTCTAGAGGTCATCGCATTTTCGATGTTGCCGAACGGCCCACAGTTCATGCACAATCAATCTTCTGCATTTAGGACACGTCAGTAATGGACTTCCCCCGGTACTGTCACAGTAACTCCAAGCATCAGCATCGTGTGCTATTAATCGCCGATGCACACGGTCTCCTATCGCCGTCACCGCATTCTTCCCGAAGTCATCCAACACGCCGTTTTTCTATATTTCCGATTTCCGCTGAGCTTTCGGGATGTTGAAGATTTGTTGGTCCAACGTGGCATCGACGTTTCCTACGAAACGGTCCGTCGCTGGTCGGTAAAGTTTGGCCTCGCCTACGCCAGGACGTTGAGAAAAACGCATCCGCGGGCAGATACGCGCTGGCATCTGGATGAGGTCTTCGTTTCGATCAATGGTAAAAGCATGTATCTGTGGCGCGCGGTCGATTGTGAAGGTGAGGTCCTCGACGTTCTGGTGCAATCGCGCCGGAACAAGCAGGCCGCGTTGAAACTGATGCGAAAGCTTCTCAAGTCACAAGGCTTCTGTCCAACCGCTGTCGTGACAGACAAACTGCCATCGTATCACGCGGCTCTGAGTGATTTCGGCATG
>Ga0209345_10003766_pt1 | contig 15314 bp, 13 predicted proteins | sample Cruoilmetagenom7_FD_187294 | JGI IMG/M metagenome (GOLD analysis project Ga0209345, IMG submission 187294) | Oil polluted marine microbial communities from Coal Oil Point, Santa Barbara, California, USA - Sample 7 (SPAdes) (version 2) | ecosystem: Environmental > Aquatic > Marine > Oil seeps ... | reverse complement strand
TTGATAGGAATAAATATGCTGAGCGTGGGAATCTGAAAAGTTTGTGGGAGTATAAAAATATTTTAAATAACACTGACAACACTGAGGATATCCTACAATATGGTCAAAAATATCCCAATAGTTTTTTGGTACAACATCTAAATAATTGGTATTAACTAAACAGACATAGAACAAATCATTGAGGGTCAAAGCATTTGGCTATTTGTTTATTTTTATTTTCTATTTTGCGCAACCTTTCGCTTTTTTGTAATTTATGACAACAAATAAAAAAAATCCCCTAACAAATAAGCTTTCTGTCATTGGTATATAAATACACTGATCAGATAATATCTAATAGTTTCTGCCAAAGATTTTGTTCACACCAATTATCTTATCTTCTGTCCCAGCAATAATAATGATATCCTCTTTCTTTATAGCATAAGATGCAGGAGGGTTGGTTATAATTTTGCCACCACTATTAACGGCTAAAATGGTTATACCAAATCTATTTCTAAAATTTATCTCGCCTATACTTTTGCCGTAGATATCACAACAATTACCAATCCTTATAGAAACAATATTAAGGTCAGGGATATTAAGCTTTAAATCACTTAAAGGGAAAGATGCCCCTGCTAAATTCCTCAGCATAGCATAAGTGTTGGATCTTATTTCTGATATAAATTTTTCAATATCATTTTTTGGTATAAGATATTTGAAAAGTGTCCTTGCCAATATTTCTATTGAGGTCTCATAATCTTCAGGGATTACCTCATCGGCTCCGTATTCCAACAAAAGTTTAGTTTCAGATGCATATGGTGTTCTTGCAATAATATACACAGAAGCATTAATATCTCTCATAGTCTTTACTATGCTTCTTGTCGCTACCAGATCTGAAATAGCAATAACTGCAACTCTTGAATCAGATATGTTTGTTAAATTTAGTATAGATATGTTTGTTGCATCACCAAATAATATAGGTTCACCCTTCTTAGCCTCCGTCTTGACTGTCTCGGGATTCATCTCTAAAATAACATATTTAATATCTGAGGCTTTTAAGGATCTGGCAAGGAATCTCCCTGTAAGCCCGAACCCAACTATAATTATATGATCCTTCAAGTCTCCAAATTTTCTATCAAAAGGCGCATCAATATCCAAGATTTTTCTTTTTATATTAAATCTATTTTGTACAAACTCAGAAAACGGTAGAGAAAAATTAAAAATAAATGGGCTGGCAGCCATTGTCAAGATAGATGCTGATAAAAATATCTGATAAAAATTATTGCTTATCAAGCCAGCATCCAAACCAATTTTGGAAAGTATGAAAGAAAATTCTCCTATTTGTGACAAAGTAAAACCTGTTAGTAAAGCCAGCCGTAATGGGTACTTCAGAAAAAAAACAATTGCAGAGGTTAGCCCAAATTTAAGAAATATAATAAAAATTGATATTGTAAAAATAGTGAAAAAATTATCAAGAAAAAGTTCTGTATTTAACAATATACCGATAGATACAAAAAAGAAGCCTGCGAATAAATTCTTAAAAGGAATAATATTACTTATGGCATAATGACTGTACTCTGACTCAGAAATGACGATACCTGCTAAAAATGCCCCAAGAGACAAAGATAGACCCATGTATGAAGTAGAAAGGGCAGTAACTAAAAATATAGAAACAATGCTAAATAAAAATAGCTCCCTACTCCTTGTTTTTGCTATTTGATGGAGTACAAAAGGCACAAGCACTCTGGCCAAAAAAATAACTGCTAAAATAATTAAAATACCTTTAAGGATCAGATAACTTATAGAAAAGAGTAGATTCCCCTCTTTTCCTGCAAGGATGGGAGTAATCAACATCATAGGTACTATAATGATATCTTAAAATATCAAAATAGCGATTACAGCATTTCCAAATGGACTTTCTACAAGTGATTTTTCCTGCAGCTGTTTTAACACTATAGCAGTACTGCTTAGACTTATGAGAAAACCAAAGAATATAGCTGTGTTTGTAGCTATACCAAACGTCATGATTATAGCAGCCGAAATAACAACAGTGAGAAAAACCTGTAAAAAACCACCTATAATAAACAATTTTTTAACATTAAGAATATCTTTCAGAGAAAATTCCAGACCAATAGTAAACAGTAACAAAACAACACCGATCTCTGCGAAAATATCTACTTCAACGATATTGTGTATCAGACCTAAACCATGGGGACCGACAATAATGCCTGTTATCAGCAAGCCCAGTATAGAAGAAACCCTTATCTGTAAACAAATAAAAAGCACCACTATGGAAAGTGTGAAAATAATTGCTATATCAATAAGGAGATTCTCTACCATAACATTAGCTTTCTAACCTATTTTTACCATTTCTTATAAGGGAGAAATTTTCCTGACATAATAATTTTAACCCTGTCTCCGTCAATATCCTTTTCTTTATCAATTTTTAATGTAAAGTTTATTGCACTCATAATGCCATCACCAAATTTTTCATGTATGATTTACTTCATGGGCATACCATAAACCTTCATTATTTCATAAAATCTATATACAAGAGGATCGGAGAGGATATCCGTTCCCAATCCCTTTACAAAGCCCTTTAATGGACATCGCGTAAGTTTATCAGTAATGTCATTATTGACTCCTAATTTTGAAACTATTTTGTCAGCTTCCTCATAAGACGCACTTGCCTGCCCGTAAAAAAGTGCAGCCACCCACACTTCGTCACGCGATATGATCTTGCCTAAATCAGCAAATGTTAGTCTCATTTTTCTTTTAGCCTCCAGTAGTTCCTCTGTTATCTTTCTAAAATCCATCTGGACCTCCTACTTTTTGTATCTAAAGTATCATATATTGAATATAAAAAATTTTTCAGATATTCAAGACCCTATAATATTTATATCATAATCATTGCCCATACAGGTTACCAGAGCGTAATTACTTTTGAATACTTTGCCACTTAATTAATTTCTTCTCAGCTTTGTCAATATAAAAATAGTGTAGAAAAATTATATCTTTTACATAAATCTAGTCCTCGCCCAGCCACCAAAAAGGCTTTCGGACCTTTTGCACACGCAATAAGCTCCTAAAATTATTGTCATTATTACATTTACAATATCAATATATTTAAGTACAATATAGCTTGTTATTTGCACCTGTTACTAAATGGAGGTTACCTTGACGAAAATAAAAGGGATTTATTTAATAATATTTTCTATTCTTTTGTTTTTTATGAATTATGGTTTATCCGCGTCAACCCTAAGATACGCCGTAGGAACTGAATTAGAAACAATAGACCCAAGCCTCGCAAGCGGTGTGCCTGAACATAATGTCCTTTTATCTCTCTTTGAGGGATTAACTAGCTATGACCCAAAAACTTCGTTGCCAGAACCTGGTGTTGCAGAAAAATGGGAATCCAATGAAGATGCTACTGTCTGGCGTTTCTATTTAAGAAAAAACGCCAAATGGTCTGATCGTAAACCGGTAACCGCTCATGATTTCGTATATGGCTGGCAGCGTATATTAGACCCTAAGACAGCCGCAAGGTATGCATACTATCTTTACGGGGTTAAAAATGCTAATGAATATAATACAGGAAAGATAAAAGATCCTGAAAAAATTGGAATAAAAGCACTGGATGATCTCACTCTAGAAATTACACTTGTAGGTCCCACTCCCTATTTCCCTAAAATATTGGCACACTACGCTACCTATCCCCTGCCGAAAGCAGTCATAAAAAAATATGGCGACAAATGGACCCAACCTGAAAATATAGTATCAAACGGCCCCTTTGTGCTGAGTGAAAGGATACTAAACCAGCATGTGAAGGTAAAAAAGAACACCCATTACTGGGATAGCAAAAATGTAAAACTAGATGAAATTATATTCAGTACAATTGAAGATAAAGAAACAAACAGAAGGCAATATTTGAGTGGCGAACTTGATTGGATAGACAGTTACTCCATAAATCCTCAATATGTCCCAAAATATAGTAAGAGAAATGATTACCACCAATATATATATATAGGGTCATATTTTTATAGGTTCAATACAACCAGAAAGCCTTTCAGCGATCCACGTGTAAGAAAAGCTTTATCAATGTCCATAGACAGAAAAAAACTTGCGAAATATATAACCAAAGGAACATATTTGCCAACTAATGCCTATGTTCCTCCTGCATTGGATAATGAATACAATAAAGAAGCTCCTCAAGGGTTGAAAGAAGATCTTAAAGCAGCAAAAGAGCTTCTTGCCAGCGCAGGATTTCCAGATGGGAAGGATTTTCCTCCTTTTGAAATATTATATAATACGCTTGAGCAGCACAGAGACATTACACAGGCAATTCAGCAGATGTGGAGGCAAAACCTTGGTATAGAGTGTAAACTTTTTAACCAGGAATGGAAGATATATCTTAAATCTGAACATACCTTAGACTATGATGTTGCAAGGGCAGGCTGGATTGCAGATTTTATGGATCCCATAAATTTTGTAGATATGTTTACCTCAGATAGTGGTTTAAATGATACAGGATGGAAAAATAAAAAGTATGACAACTTGATTGAGAAAGCAAGACATACAGGTGACTCCGCGGAAAGAAATAAGTTTTTAAGAGCGGCTGAGAAAATACTTATTGAAGAAGACCTTCCCATTATGCCTATTTTTTTCTATACTTCAAGAAATATGGTGTCTCCCAAAGTAAAAAATTGGTATAATAATCCTCTGGATGTTCATCCATATAAACATATGTATATCAATCAATGATCAAATATACGTTTAAAAGATTGTTAGCCATAATACCTGTTATGTTACTGTTATCTTTTTTTACCTTTATTATGATACATATTGCTCCAGGTGGACCATTTGATACTGAAAGAAAACTACCGCCAGAAGTTATGAAAAATATAGAAAAAAAATATCATCTGGATGAACCACTTTTAAAGCAGTACTTGCGATATGTGGGATCAGCTCTGAAAGGTGATCTGGGACCTTCCTTTAAATTCCCGGGGACAACAGTCTCCGGCATCATCAGAGAAAGTTTCCCCAAAACAATGTTACTAGGTGTATGTTCATTAATTCTGGCCTTAATCATAGGTGTCACAGCAGGGACAATAGCAGCATATTACCAGAACAGTATAAAAGATCATATTTCCATGTCTATTTCTATGATTGGAATATGCATCCCTAACTTTGTCATGGCCCCGCTTCTTGTACTAATATTTGCCTTATATCTTAATATTCTTCCTGTGGCTGGATGGGGCAAAGCAAGTAATCTAATTCTGCCAATATTCTGTCTTGCCCTCCCTTATGCGGCATATATTTCAAGGTTACAAAGAGGAGGCATGCTGGAAATATTAAGACAGGATTACATCCAAACAGCAAGAGCCAAGGGTATGTCGGAAAAAAGAATTGTTCTTATCCATGCTTTTAAAGGTGGCGTATTACCAGTCATTTCATTCTTAGGACCGGCTTTATCGGGGATATTAGTCGGCAGTCTTGTTATTGAAACAATTTTTGGTATACCTGGTACAGGAAGATTCCTGGTGCAATCGTCGCTAAATAGAGATTATACAATGGTTATGGGTATGGTGCTATTTTACAGTATAATAATCTTACTTTTAAATCTTCTAGTAGATATAATATATACTTTTTTGGATCCAAGAATAAGATATGAATAAAAGCAAATCGTTTTGGACACAAGCAATAAGAAGATTTTTAAGAAATAAAAGAGCTTTTATTGCACTAATAATACTATGTTTACTTATGCTTGCTTCTTTATTAGGACCATATTTTATCAAATATTCCTATTATGCGCAGGATTTAATAATTGGAGCTACATCACCTTCCCGTGACCATCTATTAGGTACTGATACACTTGGAAGAGATTTACTTGTAAGGATAATGTATGGCGGAAGAATATCTATTTTGATAGGTGTTTTGGCAACTTCGGTAGCCCTTTTCATAGGCGTATTTTATGGTACAGTTGCCGGATACATAGGGGGCAGAACAGATAATGTAATGATGCGTGTAGTAGATATGTTGTATGCGCTACCTTACATGTTCTTTGTAATTATATTAATGGTGGTATTTGGTAGAAATATATTAAATCTCTTTTTAGCTCTTGGGGCAGTAGAATGGTTAACCACATCAAGAATTACAAGAGGCCAAGTGCTGTCTCTTAAAAACAAGGAGTTTATTGAAGCTGCCAAAGCGTGTGGGACAAAGCCCATATTTATAATATTCAGACATCTTATACCAAATGCTATCAGCCCTGTAGTCGTATATGCAACACTGCTTATCCCTGAAATCATCATTTTTGAATCTTTTTTATCTTTCCTGGGATTAGGAGTTCAACCTCCTATGTGCAGTCTTGGTTCATTAGTGGCTGATGGTTCAAAACTGATGGAATTGTTCCCCTGGCTACTTATTTTCCCCTGCTCTGTCCTTACTCTGCTTCTTTTTTGTTTAAATTTCATTGGAGATGGGTTACGAGATGCTATAGACCCGAAAATGAAGTTATAAAATAAATGCTGAATTATTTCCTAATAAAGATGACATGCACAAATACGATCATTGTCTAGTTTCTTCAAAACAGGTTTTATTCTATGACATTTTTCCATAACATGAGGGCATCTGGATGAAAAAGCACATCCTTCAGGTATTTTTATAGGGCTTGGCAGCTCACCTGTTAATATGATCCGTTCTCTTTCTCTTTCAATAGAGGGATCAGGAATGGGCACTGCAGATATAAGAGCTTTAGCATAAGGGTGTAAAGGTTTTTCAGTGATGCTATTACTTGATCCCAACTCAACTATTTCACCTAAATACATAACAGCTATTTTATCAGAAATGTGTTTTGTAACACTAAGATCATGTGATATAAAAAGATAGGTTAGAGAAAATTTTTCCTGAAGAATGATTAACAAATTCAAAATTTGAGCCTGGATAGACACATCGAGCGCAGAAACAGGTTCATCACAGACAATAAAATCAGGTTCTACAGATAAAGCTCTGGCGATAGATATTCGTTGCCTCTGTCCTCCTGAAAATTCATGAGGATAACGATCTGAATACTTCGGGTTTATCCCTACCAGATCTAGAATCTCAGATGTTTTTTTTCTTATACCACTTTTATCATACATATTAAAATTTTTCATAGGTTCTGAAACAATAGAACCTATGGACAAACGAGGATTCAGGCTTGAATAGGGATCTTGAAAAATTATTTGTATATTTTTTTTTAAACGTCTTCGTCTCTCTTTGCTTATTTGGGATAGGTTTTCATTATTAAATTTAATACCACCCTTTGTAGGACGGATCAACTGCACTATTGTTTTACCCAACGTAGTTTTACCACAACCTGATTCACCAACAACACCAATTGTTTCTTTTTGAAAGAAATCCAGAGAAACTCCATTCACAGCTTTAAGAGTAAGATTGTGTTTAATATTAAAATGAACAGATAGATCATTTATTGATAGAAGGGGGGTATTCATGGCAATAGACCTCTTGTGTTGACGAAAATGTTGTCACTAAAGGAAAACTCTTAGTGCATATATCTCTTGAATCGGGACATCTGTTATAAAAGGGACATCCTGTTTCCTCAATTGTGAGATCTGGAGGCTGACCTTTTATTATAGGAAGAATTTTGTCAATATACTTATCCAAACGTGGTGTTAAACAAAGTAAAGCTTTTGTGTATGGATGTTTTGGAGAAAAATATATTTCATCAACAGTACCTTTTTCTACAATTCTTCCCGCATACATTATATAAATAACATCTGTAATTCCTGCTACTACACCAAGATCATGAGAAATAAAAATAATAGAAGTGCTAAACTCTCTTTTTATATTATTGATCAACTCTAATATCTGCGCCTGTATTGTAACATCTAAAGCTGTAACAGGCTCATCCGCAATCAGCAAATCAGGCTCACATAGAAGGGCGGAAGCTATCATAATTCTCTGTCTCATACCTCCGCTCAGTTGGTGTGGATAACCATTTATTCTCTCAGATGGATTAGATATTCCAAGAACATCCAGCATTTTTAGAACCCTATTTTTTGAATCGCTTCTGTTTAAACCAAGATGAATTTTTAATACCTCTTCTAGTTGGAAACCCACCGTTAAAAAAGGGTTCAGTGATGTCATGGGATCCTGAAAGATCATGGAAATTCTACTCCCCCTGATTTTTGTCATCTCTTTATTATTGAGTTTTAAGAGATCCTTCCCTTCAAAAAGAATTTCACCGTTTATGATTTTCCCCTGGGGTTTTGGCAAAAGCCTCATTACGGATAAACAACTGACTGTCTTGCCTGATCCACTTTCACCAATAATTGAAACAACTTTTCCCTTTTCTATGCTAAAAGACACATCATTCAATACATGAACAACACTATCTTCTAGATAAAATTTAGCTACAAGGTTTTTTACTTCTAAAATGTTACTCATTACAAATCATATAATCATCCATTAAAAAAATCAGGGGGTTTAAATTTTTAATATACGAAATTTATTTTCCTATATCCTCATACCAGATATCTGGGTGTTTTTCTATAAACATCTTCATCCTTTTTTTACATTCATCATTATTAAGATCAATAACCTCAACACCCTGGCTTTTCAGAAACTTCTCAGCCCCCTCAAAATTATCTGATTCACATACGACAACCTTTTTTATCCCGAATTGCACAATTGTCCCAGCACACATGTAACAAGGCATAAGTGTCGAATAAATAACAGTATCCTTATATTTTTTTATTCTTCCCGCATCTTTTAAACAAACCATTTCAGCATGTGCCAAAGGGTCATTATCCTGAACCCTTCTGTTGTGTCCCCTCCCAATTATTTTACCATTTTTAACCAAAACTGAACCTATTGGGATACCCCCATTTTTTAGACTTTTTTTTGCCTCTTTTATAGCTGATATCATAAATTCATCAAGATCACTATTAATTTCTTTAACCTCATCTATCTTCTTATCTTTCCCTTGATTTCCTACTATACGCTCTTTCTTTTCCGCTTTTATTAAAGAATTACCTGCATTATTTTCTTTTAAATTTTTTCGAACAAAAAAGAAAATAAAAGCTAATATTACAATTGAAACTAAAATAATATATGATACCTTTTTTTTATTAAACATATTGTGCTCTCTTCTTAAAAATAGTTAAAATCTTGATAACATATAAACTGCAAATGTAGCCAACCAGTGCTCTCCCACGTAATCCCCACTTGTCACATTCTTGAGTCCCTCGCTGGCATGTATATTAGCAGAGTTTATCAATATTTTTTTATAAGACGGTTCATAGTCTAATAAACTATTTGCAATATTCATCATACACCATGCCCTACTTAAATTTAGACCGTCAAGATGTACAATTTGCGGGTCAGAGCGATCGGTTAAAACCACAGGTTCCAGCAATGCATCATATTTACCTGTTTCCATATCTGGCAAAAATTTTAGAAACCATCGCACAAAATTTCTAGGTCCCAACACCCTTTGCATTAAATCCGCCTCAATAAGACAGGGAGAAAGAAAATCATTCCCTCCTGGTTCCCAATCTCCCGGACAATTATGGTCTTTATAGTAATATTCAATACTTTTTTCTACAATTAGATCTTCAATCTCTTTATTATTAGTTGTTCTTGAATAATCTAAAGCAAATGTTAATCCAAAAGCAGTGTTTTGATGAGTACCGGTTCTTATAGGATAATTCTGACTTGGGAGAAAATCGATATAATTCTGAATAATTTTATCTGTCAAAGGTTTAAGATTATCACTCCAGACCTTACCATTTTTATCGTCCCAACCATGTAACTCATCTGCGAGTTTTAAAAGCCAGCCCCACCCGTAAGTTCTTTCAAAACTTTTGCGATTCTCCTGTAGTAAATAGTTAACCTCTTTTTCAATATTATTTTTTGTAAGATTCTTATCAAGCACATTTCTTATATCATCAGCTTCTGCAATATAGGGGAATTTTTTTAACAAATAAACGAGCATCCAGTGTCCATGCACAGATGAATGCCAATCGTAACATCCATAAAAAGCAGGATGAAGGATTTCGGGATTCAATACTTCATTTATATTATTCATTACATGGTCCAGCTTATTCGGATATTCCTTGTTGATACATCTCAAAGGCAATTTTACAAATTCAGATGCTATGTCAGGTGTCATCATGATTGTTCGTTCCTTATTTATACCACGATCCTTGCTCCAGGCCGATCCCATTATATTCATCCCTTTTGTTAGATATAGTAAAAAGATCGTAATACAAACAAGTAAAATAATAACATTAATAATACTTATGTTCATACTAGATTTTGAACATTTTTTCATAACTTCCTCTTTAAGACAAGTATGTTATCTGTATATATGTTGTAAAAAGAAAACTAGTAAATAGATAGATAGTAACAATATAATTATCAGAACAGATAAACCTATATTCCAATATTTGTGTATTTCGTTAAAATAATATATTTCTCCGCTAAACAGAGCCTCTTTGAGTTCCCGCTTCTTTTCCTTCTCGATAAACAGTAACAATAACACAGCTATTGGTCTAAGGATAAAGAGATTTAGTATCCTTGGGATGATGACAAAAAACGTGTCCTTCACCACATTAGAAACCTTTACCATGGGATTATCAACAAACCATAGAAAAGCTTTTCCACCTTTCCTATACAACCAGTCACTATCAATATTTAAAGAGCGTATTTCGGAGGGATAAATTCCTGACCTTAACAAAAGTGTAAATGCCAGAGCTGAAAAAATCAATAATTGGAGTTGGGTTATTATATGAGTAGATGTATAAGGCACATAATTTATGGGATATGGTAGAAATGCATATAAATAACCCGGGAATATACCAATAAACAGACATAAAAATGCTGTTACTAACATCGCGACTAACATATTTAGAGGGGGTTCTTTTGGTCTTAAACCAGAATCATGAGAAAAAAAAGTAAAAAATGGAATTTTTATCCCCGCTTCTGCAGAAATTGCACCTGCGGAAGCAAATAGTAATACAATCCAAACTAACATTAAATGTTCATGCCCTGCTGCTGACATAATGATAGATTTACTTACAAAACCGCTAAATAAAGGAAAAGCAGAAATCGATGCAGCACCTATTATACAGCAAAGAGCTGTAATCGGCATAGATTTATAGAGACCTCCTAGCTCTGTTGCCTTAATTTTACCAGTCTGCAATAAAACTGCACCCATTGACATAAAAAGAAGGGCTTTGTAAAGAATATGCGCAAAAGCATGCGCAGCTACGCCATTTATTGCCATATTTGTACCTATTCCTATGCCCACAACCATAAAACCTACCTGGTTGATAAGACTATAGGAAAGTACACGTCTTAAGTCATTTTCAATCACAGCATAAAAAATGGGAAATACTGTCATGACCAAACCAATCCATATAAGCAGATCAACGCCTGAAAAGCCCCTCGCTAATACATAGACAGCCGTCTTAGTCGTAAAAGAACTTAAAAATACTGCGCCAGCTATAGTGGCCTGAGGATATGCATCTGGCAACCATGAATGAATAACAGGCCACGCACAATTTATACCAAAACCAAGAAAAATAAGATAAGCCCCTGTTGAATTTAATACAATATTATTAAAACTCAACGATCCTGTTTCATTAAAATATAATATAATACCTATCAGAAGAATCAATCCTCCGGTAAGATGTACAAGAAAATATCTAAAACCTGCCTTTATAGCTTCAGGTATCTTTCTTGCAAATATTAAACATGTTGATGAAACAGACATAATTTCCCAAAAGAAGAAAAGCGTCAGCAAATCTCCAGCAAAAACAACTCCTAAAGCGCTGCCTGCATATATAAGCGCTGCCACAAATTCAATATTATTTTTAAAATTCAAAGCATAAAGCAAACCAAGAAATGTAATAATATGGAAGATATATCCAAAAATCATACTCAGCTTATCTACTCTTAAAAAATCCATCTGATAATTCATAAAATGTATATTCCACAAATTACCTTCCGGAAGATATACCTGGTTTAACAAACCAAGGAGTGGAACCATTAACAAAAACACATTTTTCATTTTCCCCCTTAAAAAGGGGACTACAAATGCAGCTAATATGAGTATAAATGCAGGATGCAGATTATTTGTCATAGTAATTTTCCTGCCTCATTACCAATCTTCTTAGTAAAAATTTTGCAATTAATATGATTACAACTGAAGATACAAACCCAAAAACAGCGTAAAAACCAGACCATACTTCCATATTAAAATATATATGTTTATGCAGAAGAAAATCTAAAAGGAATAAGAAAGCACAGGACAAATATAGAATCAAAAGAATTATTTTTACTGAAATTTTGGAATCAAATGTTTTTAATTCTTTTTTCATAGAAGGCCCCACTCTTATTCATATGAAAAGGTAAAAATAAGCGCCAGATAAATAACTCCGCAAATAAACGTTATATAAAAAGCTGTCTTATAGCCAGGCACTGCTTCATGCTTTAGCTCTTTTAATTCATTTTCAGGTATATTATTAGATCCATTCATAAATCACACTCCATACTTTAATAATTGAAGAAGCAAATAAGGGACAAAAAATAAAATAATCGTCCCTATTGCCGTAATAATCATAGGTGTCAACATCAAAGCAGGAGCCTCTTTAAAAGCCGGACTCGTCCCTTCAGGAAGATCTTTAAAATATGCTATATATATAATTGGAATAAAATACGCAGCATTAAGAAAAGAGCTTGCTGCATATATGACCATTATAGGAATCTGCCCTGCCTGATATGCGCCTGTCAAAAAAAACATTTTGCTTACAAGTCCCGCAAATGGGGGCAGGCCAATCAGGGATAAAGCGCCAAGTGTAAAAGCAGCCATAGAAAAGGGCATTTTCCTGCCAACACCTGAAAGCTCACTTACATATTTTTTCCCATAGCCAACAAGTATAGCCCCTGCCCAAAAAAAGAGTGTGATTTTTGAAAAAGCATGAATAATAATATGTAAAATACTCCCTTTTATAGCCGCAGGGGTAAGCAATGACACACCAACAATAATATATGACAACTGGCTGATGGTAGAATAGGCAAGTCTTGCTTTTATATTATCCTGTCTCAATGCAACTATGGATGCAACTATTATTGTAATTGAAGCGAAATAAGCAAGATATATCCCCAGGCCTGTTGCAGAAAGCACCTCTATACCAAATATATCTAAAACAACCCTTATAACTACGAAGACTCCTGTTTTAACAACCGCAACGGCATGCAATAATGCGCTAACAGGTGTGGGCGCGACCATTGCATTTGGAAGCCATGAGTGCAAGGGCATTATAGCAGACTTCGTAATTCCAAGAATAAAAAGAACAAATAGAATGGATATAAGTACATTACTGTCGCTTTGCTGCCAAAATTCGTAAAAAATTCCTCCATTAGTAAATTCCAAAGACCCTGTAAAAATATATGTGGCTATTATAGCAGGTAATAAAAAAGCAATGGAAGTTCCCAGCAGATATACGAGGTAGATCTTCGCACCTCTTAAAGCTTCTTTTGTCTCTTCATGTCCCACTAATGGGTAAGTTGACAAAGTAAGAATTTCATAGAAAATATACATAGTAAAAAGATTAGCAGAAAAAGCCACCCCTATTGTGGATGAAAGAGAGATAGCAAAACAGATAAAATATCTTGTCTGAGCATGTTCCTTTAACGACCTCACATATCCGATAGAATAAAAGGAAGTTAGTATCCATAGAAAAGAAGCAGTGATGGCAAAAAATATTCCTAATCCATCAACTCTAAAACTAAGATCCAATCCAGGAAAAACGGAAAACAAGCTGCATTCAATTGTCTTGCCTGATAAAATAACTGGTATCATGGAAACAATGATCAAAAACTTAATAATTGAGGCTAAAATTGTCCAAAATTCCCTTAAATTAGGATTTTGTCTTGAAAAATATATAAAAAAGACCGACACAGTAGATATTATAATTGCAAAAAAAGGTAAATACGAACTAACTACCAGTGGGAGCCTCCCATGATCTCAATAGCGGCTTTGCTCGCTATTTCTACAGGGACGGTAGCAAATATACCAAATAAAATAGAAAGGAACGTTATTATAATAGTAGGAACAACCATACCCAATGGTGCTTTTATAGGTTTAATATTATTATGACTACTATTATCACTAAAATACATAAGATTTATAACCCGTCCAAAATAAATAACTGTAAGTAATGAACTGAGAAGTATCACAGGAACTAAATACCAATCACCTGACAATATAGAACCTTCTATCAAATACCATTTAGTTACAAAACCACCCGTAAGAGGTATTCCAATCATTGACAATGCAAGTAAAGTAAAAGCCCCAGCCTGTAACGGCATTATTCTAGATAGGTTTCTAAGATCATTTATTCTCGTTGTCCCCAATTTGTAAAATATAGAACCTGCAACAAAAAAAAGCCCGCATTTCATGAGAGCATGATTCAAAATATGCAGTATTCCACCAGTTAAAGCAGCACTATGCAGCACAGTCGCACCTAAAACAATATAACCTATCTGTCCTATACTGGAATATGCGAGCATCCTTTTTATATCAGTCTGGGAAATTGCCAAAATAGAACCCATAAGTACCGATATGGATGCAATTATCATAACAATTTCTGCCACAGGGATATACTGGGATATAATCTTTATATGAAAAACAGTAAAAAATAGTCTTATCATAACATAGGCAGCAACTTTTGTGGAAGTTGCTGCCATAACAGCGCTCACAGCAGAAGGAGCATAAGTATATGCAGATGGCAGCCAAAAATGCAGAGGATAAAGAGCTACCTTAAGCATTAATCCAGTAATAATAAAAGCAAAAGCCGTGAACATAACATTTGAATCGTAATATTTAACCAATAATCTTGACATATCAATCATATTAAGCGTACCTGTTATCATGTAAAGATAGCCTACCCCTATAAGAATAAACGTTGCCCCAATAGTCCCCAATATAAGATAATTAAAACTAGCCATAAGAGACCTCTTGTCGCTCCCCATAGCAACCAGGGCATATCCGGTCAAGGATGTAATCTCAAGAAAAACATAAAGGTTAAAAACATCATTTGTAACAATCATCCCATAAAGACCAAGTAAAAAAAGCATAAAAACGGTGTAAAAAGCTGGAGTTTTCTCAGCTTTTATTTCTATTGCAACACTTTGTTTTGCATATATGGTTGAAATTAAGGCAATAAAAGTAATTACAACAAGAACAAACCCATTTAAACAATCTATCCTATACTCAATCCCGATGGGTGGTAACCATCCACCAAGATGATATAATATTACATCACCAG
>Ga0209345_10003765_pt1 | contig 15316 bp, 12 predicted proteins | sample Cruoilmetagenom7_FD_187294 | JGI IMG/M metagenome (GOLD analysis project Ga0209345, IMG submission 187294) | Oil polluted marine microbial communities from Coal Oil Point, Santa Barbara, California, USA - Sample 7 (SPAdes) (version 2) | ecosystem: Environmental > Aquatic > Marine > Oil seeps ... | reverse complement strand
ATCTAGCCAATTGAACGGCGCGCTCGGCCTGGCCAAAGGGGCGGGGGGCGGTGTGTTTGAGCGGCTTTATCACGCGGCGGAAAACATCGGCGGGGTGAATGCCACCGCGATGCTCATCTCGGCGGCGACGATCCTCACCCTCGTCCTGCTGTCCCGCTTCAGTAAGAAAATGCCTGCCTATATCATTGCCTTGGTCGTGGGGACCGGGGTCGCTTGGGTACTAGATGCGCCCGCGCAGGGCGTTGCGATGTTCTCTCCGCTGACCTCTATCGTGCCGTCCTTCGGCGCGCCCGAGATGTCCTATGAAATATTAACGGAGCTTCTGCCCGTCGCGGCGACCGTGGCCTTTGTCGGCCTGCTCGAAGCGATCTCCATCGGGCGTTCTTTCGCGTTGCGGCGGGATGAGCCTTACGATTCCAGTCAAGAGATGGTGGGGCAGGGGTTGTCCAACGCGGTGGGGTCGTTCTTTCAGTGCTACGCCGGGTCTGGCTCTTTCACGCGGTCGGGGTTGAACGCGGATGCGGGAGCACAGACACCGCTGTCGACGATTTTTGCGGCGGGGTTCTTGGTGATCCTGCTCGTCGCTCTTGCACCCTATCTGGAGTTCGTCCCGGTTCCCGCCATGGCCGGTGTGATCTTGTTCGTGTCCTACCGCCTTATCAATTTTCATGAGATTCGTCATATCCTGACCTCGAACAAGAGTGAGACAGCGATCTTGGCCGCAACCTTTCTGACTGGGGTTTTCACCGAGTTGGACCTCGCCATTGTGATCGGCGTGATCACATCGCTTTGCGTCTTTCTCTACGATAGCGCGCATCCCATCGTCGCGGTCGGGTCCCCGACAGAGATCAACGGCAGACGGGTGTTCAAAAACGCGGCTAACTATGGGCTGCCGGAATGTCCGCAAATATCTGTCATCCGGGTCGATGGACCGCTGTTCTTTGCCTCTGTCGAGAATGTGGAACAGCAGTTTAGGCAAGTGGAAGAGCGAAGCTCGATCCCAAAGACCAAGCTCATGGGGCTAAAAGGTCTTTGGAAGATTGATCTGTCGGGTGCAGGGCTGTTGTTAAAAGAGATCAGGCGCGCGCGGGGGGCGGGGGCCGATTTTCACATCTTTACTACCAACGCACCCGCATTGCGGATCATGCGGCAGTTGCATGTGTTCGACGAACTTGGCGAAGACAACATGCATAACAACAAAGGCGAGGCGATCGCCGCTGCGGTTAAAGCTGCTGATGACGACATTTGCCGCGGCTGTGAGCTGAGGATCTTTATCGAATGTGCGACAAAGCCCGGGCCGGAAAAGAAGCCGCCGCGGGGGTGAGCGCGGGCGGCTCTGGGTGGCCACCTTGGAGGGTCCACCCAGATTGAGCCGCAGCCCGCTATGCCGCGTGGCGTGACGGGCGCTGCGTGCGGCAGGTGGCGCAGGTAAGGGCCGCCGCCCCCTGAAGCGGTATCGGTGCATCGCAGCGGCGACATCTGACGGATTTTATCGCCAGCGTTTCGGCGAACTGATAGCGGCAGCTGGGGCAGCGCCCGGCGGCGGCGCGGGGCCGTCTTCTGCGCCTCGGCACTGCAGGCGATCACAGGTATCGGCTTTGACGTGATCGCCGGGCTGGTGTTTTTGGTCCATATGGGAGGCGCGGGCGCCCTACAGGTCTCTATCGCTCTGAGCTTTCTGATCGCGGTATTGCTGGCACCGCAAACGTTCCCCAAGGTGCGATTTCGCCTCCTGGGACCTCTACTCATGGGAATCGCGATCAGCACGCCACTCGGTGCGCTCCTGTCTCTCGGCTCGCGATCGATGCACTCAAGCTTTTCGCGGCAGTGATTGTCGGCTTTATGACGCTGGTGGCGACCGAGGTCTTCTCACGCTTTCCACCGTTTGAGCGTGACATCAGAACTCGACGCGTTTGCATTGGGGCGATTAGTGGCACGCTTAACACGGCGCTGGCGATGCCTGGTGCGCGCAGCGACGCTGGTCGCGTTCTTGTTTGCATACCCTCTCGCCTCTGCCGCCCAAGCTGCGGTCAAAGGTATTTCGCCGGATTTTTGGGCATCGGTCAGCCCTTTGGTATTGCCGACAGTATTGGGAACTATTCTAGGTTTCTTCTGCGCAGCCAAGATCGACCAGCGCTGGTTCAAAAGACTGACTGTTATGTTCCTTTGCGCCAGCACGGTCACGCTGATCCTCGGCTGACGGATAGGCTCAGGCAATCCGATTGCCGCCGGGTGAACCTTTTGATTGACAATCAAGCCTGAGCATCGTGCGGCTCGCCGCTGAGGTTAGAGATCGGTTGCCACACGCATCAGCCTCCCAAGCACATCATTCCCATCGCCAATGTGATCGGCAGGGTGATAAAGGCCAGCGCGGATTGCAAGGTTACTATCGCGTTCATCACGGGAACATCGCCTCCCGTCTCGGCGGCAAGTGCTGTTGAGGAAGGTGCGGTTGGGACCGCGGCAAAGATTAGAAGGATCAGCACTGTTTGCGCCTCTAGTCCGTGGGCGAGGATGAGGACGAGCAACGGAAAAAGCACGAATCTTCCGAGCACCGAAAGGGTTAGCGGGGCAATCTGTGCTTTGAGACCTTTGAGCCGTAGTCCCGCGCCGACACACAGGAGCATGACCGGCAGGGCAGCTGACCCCACCAATTCTGCGGTGTCATGGACGATCGGGATCTCGTTGGGCAACAGGAAGTTCACCAGCAGTCCAGCAAGAATGGACAGGATGAACGGGTTCTTCGCAACGCTCGTGACAATAAGCGGCATACCGGCCTTACCGCCATTTCCTGCGCCGAGGGACAACAAAGCAGGAATGATCGAAAAGTTTGTCACCAGTGCCAGAACGGCCGATGCGAGCGCTGCCAGCGACAGCCCTTCTGCCCCGAAAAGCGCCTCGGCGATGGCCAGTGCCATGAAAGAATTGTGTCGCACCACGCCCTGAAGGGTCGAGCCACGTTCTGGCGCTGGTATCGCGATGATCTGCGTCACCACCAGCGTGACCGCTCCGGCGGCAAAAAAGCTGCCAGCGAGGATACCCGCGAAAGGGGCCATCATACCAAGGTCGATATCCGCGGTAGATATTTTGTAGAACAGCAGCGCGGGCAGCAGAACCCAATAGCCAAGTTTTGCGCTTTGGGTCCAAAAATCTTCTTTCAGAAGTCCGACCCGGCGCAAGAGGTGACCGAGCAGGACCAGAATGAAGATGGGGGCGATGGTCAGCATCAGGGTCACGGTCACGGAAGGAATACCCGACTAATCATGCGCCATCTCGCTGACACAAGCGGTGCTCTTTCCGCACTATAGGCGCCGTTCCCACAATTCATTCTAATCCTTTGCGCCAGCCCGCTGTACACTGTCGATCGCTGCTTAAGGTTCTTTTCGCTGGCGCAGCATTTGCTTAGTGATGTTGAGTTGGTGGATCTGGCTCGTCCCCTCATAGATGCGAAACAGGCGCACATCACGGTAATAGCGCTCGATGCTGGCGTGATCCGCAACATAGCCTGCACCGCCGAATACCTGCACGCAGCGATCGGCGACACGGCCACACATCTCGGACGCGAAATATTTACAGATCGAGGCTTCCAGAGCGATGTCCTTGCCTGCATCGCGCGACCGGGCTGTAGCCAGCACAAGTTGGCGTGCAGCTTCTATCTCGGCACGACAATCGGCAAGCAGGGCGGCAACCAGTTGGAATTCCACCACGGGGCGGCCAAATTGCTTTCGCTCGCAGGCATGGTCCATCGCCATGTCGAGCATGCGGATCGCCGGGCCGGTGCAAAGTGCGGCAAGGTGGATGCGTTGCTTGTTGAGCACCTTCATCGCGGTTTTGAAGCCCAACCCTTCTTCGCCCCCAATCAGGTTTGCAGCAGGCACACGGCAGCCGTTGAAATGCACTTCGCCCACGGGTGATCCGGCCTGACCCATCATCTTATAGGGCGCACTTGTCGACAGACCGGGCGTGTCCCGTTCCACGATAAAGGCCGACACCCCGCTGGCCCCGGTGCTGTCCGGGTCGGTGCGGGCGAATACCGTAAAGAGGTCGGCAATCGGTGCGTTGGTGATGTAGCGTTTCGATCCATCCAGCACATAGTGGTCGCCATCGCGGCGGGCGGTCGTTTCCAGCGCGCTTGCCTCCGACCCGGCATTGGGTTCGGTCAGTCCCAGACAGCCCGTCGCCTCGCCGCTGGCCAACAGCGGCAGGTAGCGTTGCTTTTGCGGCTGCGTTCCATCCGCGACAAGCGCCTCGGACCCGATGCCGGTGTTCGTCCCCACGCGCGCCCGATAGGCCACGGCGCATTGCGACAGTTCCATCGCGGCCATCACCAGCTCTTCGGTGGTCAGCCCAAGGCCGCCGTATTCTTCGGGTATGGACCAGCCAAAGAACCCGCGCGCGCGCATGTCAGAAACGATATCGTCGGGCACAGCGTCCAGATCTGCAACGAGGTCCTCGTTTGGGTGGGCGACATCCCGCACCCATGCATGGACGTCGCCCAGCAACGCGTCCAGTTTTTCCTGATCGCGGATCATGGTGCACCCTTTGCGGCAAAGTCCGGTTTGCGTTTCTCGACAAAGGCGGCAAGCCCTTCGGCGGCTTCCGCGCTAAAGCGGGCGGTGTTGATGCCGCGGGCCTCCAGCACAAGTTGCGTGGCCAGATCGTTGTGAGGTGCGGCGGCTATTTCCGCCTTGATGACGCCCTGCGCCCCAGCAGCCCCGCGTGCCAGACGTTTGGCCACGTCCTGCGCCTTTGCAATGGCCTCTCCGGCGGGCACCACGCTGTTGACGATGCCAAGCATGTGCAGGCGCTCCGCTGTCACCGGATCGCCGGTCAGGCACATTTCGCTGACAATCTGGCGGGGCAGTCCTTCGCTGAGGAAATGCGTAACGCCGCCATCGGGGGCCAGCCCAACCTTGACGTAGGCCACGACAAATTTTGCCGCCGCGGCCGCCACGATCATGTCACAGGCCAGCGCCAGCGACAGGCCAGCGCCCGCGGCTCCGCCCTCGACCGCGGCCACTACCGGCGTTGGACAGTCGCGGATCGCGAGGATCATGCTGTTGAGCGCATCGGTATTCCGCGAGACCTCGGCCATCGTGCTCAATGCGCTGGCCTTAAGGTTGTTGATGTTGCCGCCTGACGAGAAGAACCCGTGCGCTCCGGTCAGCACGATGCCCCGGATGGCGGGGTCTTGTCCGGCGCTGATGATGTGGTCTTGTATTGCCCGATAGACCGGCGGGCTGATCGAATTGCGGGTCTGCGGCCCGTCAAGTGTCAGGGTCAGGACAGCACCGTGGGTTTCGGCACGGACATCGGTTGTCGGGGTGGGCGAGGCATTCATGCGGCGGTTTCCTTCTGCAGGGGTGGGGTGCGGGTTTCGTCGGCGATCAGACGACCAAGGCGCTTGCCGTGGAAGTCGGCGCTGCCCATCAGCATGTCGGCGACAAGGACGCGTTTCACGTAGCGGCCGAGCGGATATTCTTCGGTCATGCCGATCCCGCCATGAAGCTGGATGGCCGAGGCGGCGGCCTTTCGGATGCGGGTGCCGAGAAACCGTTTCATCGCGCTGACCGCGCGCATGCGTAGCGCGTCGTCCTCGCCCGAGCACGCGAAAGCCGCCAGCAGGACGAGAGAATGGAAATGCTCGGTTTCGTGGTGGATATCGACCATCGCATGCTGCAAGGCCTGAAAGGCACCCAACGGTTTTCCAAACTGTTTGCGCTGTTTCAGGTAGTCGAGGGTCATGTCACGCAAGGCAAACATCGCGCCGAGGGCATCGGCGGCAAAGGCGGTTGCTGCCGTATCCTGTAGCCAATCAGTCATGCCGTGGCCGCCCTGGACTGCATGCAGCTTGCTTAGTTGCGCGGGTTGCACATGGGCGGCACCGCGACCGTCCAGCAATTGGCAGGGTTGGACTGCGTCCTTTTCGGCGGTGAAGATGCCCAGATATCCGTCCGGAAGGCACAACAGGAAATGATCCCCCGCATCCGCCCCCGGCACGACTGGCAAGCTGCCGGACAGACCGCCCGCGCTGCCGCGCAATCCGGTCACATCCGCGACGCCGCAGATTTGCACGTCTGCCATGTCAGGTAGATGCGCGCCTGTCCGACCCATCGCCAGACCGGGAAGTATCCCGCAGGCAATCACTGGTGCGGCAGAGGCGGCGCGCCCGGTTTCGATTAGGGCGGGCACCATGTCGGCAAGGGTCATATCGGCACCGCCCGCCGCCTCGGGCCAGGTCGCTTGCGTCAGGCCCAAGGCCTTGAGAGCAGCCCAATGGTCGCTGGGTGCATTTTGCAGGACACCGGCAAAACTATCCGCGATCATGCGCTGGTCTTCTGTCGGGGTAAAATTCATCTGATCCTCCGTCACAGGCCAAGACTCTGCTTGGCTACAATATTTTTCATCACCTCGCTGGAGCCGCCAAAAATCGTGAAGGCGCGGGAAAACAGCCAACCGTGGGTGCCGTATCCGTCGCTGTCCCTCTCGGATGCGTCGGCCCAGACCGCCGCTGCGGGACCGGTCGCCTCCATCGCCAGTTCCTGAATACGCTGCTGGATCTCGGACCCGCGCAGCTTCAGCAAAGAGGCGAGCGGCCCTACATCCGCGCCTGGCGCGAGGGCCGACAGCATCCGCAGGTTGGTCACTTCCTGTGCCAGGAAATCCGCCTCCAGATCGGCCAGTTTCATCGCCATGATCGGATCGTCGAGCAGATCGTGGGTCGCGAGCAACTGTTTGAGCAGCCGGATTTCCGCCTTGCTTTGGCCGACGTTGGCGATGCTAACCCGTTCGTTGCCCAGCAGGAATTTCGCGACGTCCCAGCCACGGTTCTCCTCATGCACCAGCAAATCGGCGGGTACTTCGACATTGTCGAGGAAGACCTCGTTCACGTGATGGTCGCCGTCGATCGTCCGGATTGGCCGCACCTCCACCCCCGGCAGGGTGAGATCAATCAGCAGCATGGAAATGCCCTGTTGCGGTTTGCCCGCGTCTGGGTCGGTCCGAACAAGGGTGAACATGTAATCGGCATGTTGCGCCGTTGTCGTCCAAGTCTTTTGCCCGTTGACGATAAAGGTGTCGCCCTGCCTCACGGCAGTAGTCCGCAACGCAGCAAGGTCCGATCCGGCACCGGGTTCGGAGAATCCCTGACACCAATACTCCTCACCACTGAGGATTCCTAGCAGAAACCTTTCCTGCTGCGCGGCGTTGCCAAACCGCATGAGGACAGGCCCGATCATTTTGAGCCCGAAGGGCCGCAGCCTTGGGGCGCCCGCCAGCATCGCTTCGGAATCGAAGATGTATTGCTGCATCAAGGTCCAGCCCGCGCCGCCGTGACTTTGAGGCCAGTGCGGTGCCACCCAGCCCTTGCGTGCAAGGATGCCATGCCAGCGCATCATCTGCTCAAAGCTATGGCGGCGAAAGGAATGGAAGGTCTCGCTTAGGTCCTGCGGTAATTCGGCTTGCAGGAAGGCGCGGACCTCGGCTTGAAAGGCGCAGTCGGCGTCCGAATAGAAAAGTTGCATGGCAATGTCTCAGCTTGGGGGGGCGTGATGGCGTCCCGCGGCACCGCTGCGCCGCGGGAACGGGTCAGGTTATTGCGCTTCTGGCGGCACGAGGTCCTCTGGTACCTCGATACCAACCTCGCGGTAGTACTTCAGCGCACCGGGGTGCAGTGGCGCGTTCATCTGGTTCAGCGCGTTCTCCGGTGTGATGATGGACATCCACTTGGCCGCTCCCACCAGTTCCTCCTGATTTTCGAAGATCGCTTTGGTGATGTTGTAGACCACGTCCTCGGGCAGTTCCTTGTGCGTACCCAGCCCGACGATGGAACTGACCATGCGCACAGGCTCTTCGTTCACCTGCCCGCCATAGGTGCCCGGCTCGAGAAAGTCGAAGGCGCGGCCCGGCACGTTTGAGGCGGCCTTGATGCCGTCGGTTTCCAGCTTGTCGTCTGGAATACCCAAGACGCGGAATTTGCCCAGTGCCGAAAGCTGTTGCAATTCGGAGCTGGGGATCGGTGTCGGCACGAAATAAACATCGACCTGACGGTCCTGAAACGCTTGCTCTGCCGAGGCCCAGTCAAGGTTTACCGTCTCAAAGTCCTCGTCAGCCTTAAATTCGGTCACGCCAGAGATAACCTGTTCGATCACAGTGCGCCCCGCCGAGGCGGGCGGGCCGACAAAGACCTTCTTGCCCGCGATGTCGGACATGTTTTCGATCCCGGAATCTGCCCATACGATGCCGTGGTAGGCTCCAAGCGGGTAGTTCATGATGCTGCGGATATTGCCGAAAAGCTCTGGCGCGTTTGCCAGATCCTTGTACATCCGCGTCCCGTCGCGCAGGTAGCTGTTAATGGAAACGGCTGTGACGAAGAGGTCCAGCTGTCCGTTGGCGGCCTCCACAGTCTGACGGGTGGCAGGTGATCCCGTGGAAAGCTGCGTTGCATACCCTAGTTCGTTTTTCAGGATTTGCGACACCGCGATGGAAAAGACGGTAGTGGGTGAAGCTTGGCCAAGCGACGCCATCCGGAATGTCTCCGCCTGGGCCGAAATGCTGCTGGCAAGCAAGGCGGCTCCGGCCGCGAGCGCGACAGCGCCTCTTCTTAGGTTGAGTTTCATAGTCATAGTTCCTCCCTTTCTTTTACTTGGTAAATTCGGTTGAGATTGCGGGGGCGTGTTTTTGTCCCCCGAGCCGCCCTGACAACAGCAGCAGGGCCGCCGCCGCGAGGATCAGCACGTATTGCAAAAGCGGCATCTGGATCATCAGCCCAATGGCCAGTGCCAGTCTCAACGCCCGCATAGGCCAGCCCAGCGGGCCGCCCGCATACCCCATCAGGCCGGTGTTCAGCAGCCAGATCGCCATGGACAGCGAGACGCAGACCCTGATGAACGAGACCGGATCAAAGTCACCAATAAGCAGCAATGAAGGCTCATAGATGAAGATGAAGGGAATGATGAAGCCGACCAATGCCAGTCGCAGCGCCACGAAGGCCGTGCGCATGGGGTTGGCGCCGGCAATCGGCGCGGCAGCAAATGCACCGATGGCGACGGGCGGCGTGATCGCCGACAGCACGCCAAAGTAAAAGACAAACATATGCACCGCCAAAGGATCGGCACCGAGTTTTGTCATCACTGGCCCCAGCACCAGAACGATGATCAGGTAGGCTGGGAGCGTTGGCATGCCCATGCCCAGCACGAGGCAGGCAAAGGCCGTGACGACCAGCGAGCCAAACAGCCATGTATCGCTGAAAGACGAGATCACGGAGGCGAAAGTCAGGCCAAGGCCTGTCAGGCTGAGAACGCCGAGGATGATACCGATACAGCCTACGGCAACGAGGATCGACGCACAGGCCTTGCCCGCTTTGGCCAGCGTAGTGGCATAAAGTTGCAGGCTGCTGCGGTTCGCTTTGCGGAAAAGACCGAGCGCAAGCGCGAGCATTGTGGCGACAAACCCGGCCATCGCCGGAGAGCGGCCCATCACCAGTACTACGACAATCGCGAGGATCGGCAGCGCGAACTGGAGGGAGGCGAGATAATCGCGCCCCGTTAACCGAACGCGGTCTTCTGATGGGACGGGCTCAACCCCTGATGCCGCCGCCTGAACGGAAATAGCCGCAAAAAGCGAGCCGTAGTAAAATAGGGCAGGGACCAGAGCGGCAAGCGCGATTGTCGTGTAAAGCTCGCCCGTGAGATCAGCCATCAGGAAGGCCGCCGCGCCCATAACGGGTGGCACGATCTGCCCGCCCGTCGAGGCCGCAGCCTCGATCCCGCCCGCCATCGCCGGAGAAAACCCGCGCTGTTTAATCATCGGAATGGTGAAGGAGCCGGAGCCGACGACATTGGCCGTCACACTGCCTGACATGGAGCCGAAGAGCGCACTGGCCACGACCGCCGAATGCGCGGGCCCGCCACGGGTGCCGCCCGTTAGGGCAACTGAGGCGCGGATCAGCGCATCGCTCGCCCCGGTGCCTTCCAGCACCAGACCAAAGACGACAAAGACCAGAACGACACGGATCACCACGCCTGTCGGCATGCCAAAGACGCCCTGGAAGCCGTACCAGACCGTCTCCATCATGCGCGACAGCGTGACGCCCGCGTGGTTGAAAATACCCGGTAAATAGGCGCCGAAGACCGCGTAGAGCAGCGCTAGAACTGCGATAATGACGATCGGAAGTCCGAACAGCCGCCGCGTTGCTTCGAGGAGAACGGCGCAACCGGCCAGCGCGATCCATGAATCGTAGGCCGTAAAGGAATAGAAGGTCTGCCCCATCAACTGCTCGACTTGAGTAAAGCGGATGCAAGCAGTGATAATGATGGCAATCAGCACGGCATCGAACAGGGTGGCTGCCCATCTCAAGGCCGGCGAAGGCTCTGTGAATCTCAACCGGAAGGGCTGCACGATCAGCACGATCACCACCGCGGCGCCGACCAGCATGTTGCGGCCAAAGGAGATATCCCATGGCCCGGAATAGGCGATCCAGACCGATTGTAGGGCCAGAATCGCGGCGAGAAAGGAGGCGATGAATAGCCCCACGGCGCGGAAATCAAGCTTTTTCATGGCGGTCATTCCGCCGCACGGCTGACGGGGGTCGCCGTCTCGGGCGCCGACACGAAAGGGCTCTCTGCCAGTGACCAGTCTGGCTGCGGTTCGGTCTTGAAGATCTGGCGCAGGTGGACCTCGTCCGGCCCATCACCGATGCGGAACCATCGTGCATAAGTAAAGGCGTGGTGGATCGGCACATCGTCAAGCCCGCCCATCGCACCGAACAATTGCAGGGCCCGGTCCGCGATTTTTTGTAGCATGTTGGGCACTGAGACCTTGATCATCGAGACGGGGCGCCAGCTTGCCTTGTCGCCGCCTTGATCCAGCAGCCAAGCGGCGCGCTGCACGGCCAGACGGTTCATCTCGATCTCGATCCGAGCCTCCCCAATCCAGCGTTGGGTCGTGTCATAATCAATCACCGAACGGCCAAAGGCCGTGCGCTCGCGGGCGCGGACAATCATCAGCTGCACCAGCATCTCTGCCAACCCAACGCAACGCATCGCGTGATGAATGCGCGCAGGCCCCAGCCGCACCTGCGCACCCTTGAAACCGCGCCCGCGCTCTCCCAGCAGGTTCTCTTTTGGCACGACGACATTATTGAGTTCGATCTGTGCAATGGGGGCGACGTGGTCTTCCCAGCCGAGATAGCTCAGGCTGCGTGTGATTGTGACGCCAGGCGCATCGGTGGGGACGATGACCATGCTGTGCCGCGCCGACCGTTCCGCGTCGGGGTCGCTAACTCCCATAACGATAAGAAACGAACAATGCGGATGCGCGCCGCCGGTGGCGAACCACTTGCTGCCGTCAATACGGATGCTGTCGCCCTCAAATGTCATTCTGGTCGCGATATTGGTGGCGTCGGAAGAAGCGACATCCGGTTCGGTCATCGCAAAGGCTGAACGCGTCGCGCCCTCCAGCAGCGGATCGAGCCACTGCTTTTTCTGATCGGGCGTGGCCAGTGCCTGAAGCATCGCCATGTTGGGGACGTCCGGCGCCTGACAGTTGAACACTTGTGACCCCCAGGGCAGTTGCCCCATGATCTCGGCCAGCGGCGCAAACTCGGAATTACTTAGCCGCGTGCCTGGTTCATCCTCAGCAAGTTCGGGGAGCGCGAGGTTCCACAGACCTTCCGCCCGGGCCTTGGCCTGCAGATCGTCGATGAAATCCGCTGGGCGCCCCTCGCGCATCACCTGCTGAACCCAATCACGGTGACGCGGCAGAACTTCGGTATCAAAGAAACGCTGGACGCGGTCCTGCATCTCCCGCGTGCGTTCGGACAGCTCGAACATAATCCCTCCCAAGATCTTTTATTCGTACAACTTGACCTACTTGTTTCAAATATCGTAACGTTTGTCAAAGAAATTTCACATGGGAGACAGGATGTGACTGATTTGGATACGGGCCGAGGCCCTCTTTCCGGGCTAAAAGTTCTTGATATTGCGACGATAATCGCAGGCCCCATGGCAGGCACGCTACTTGCGGATTTTGGTGCGGAGGTCATCAAGCTCGAACTGCCCGGCGTCGGTGACGGATTGCGCGGGTTCCCCCCGTTCAAGGAGGGCAAGCCTTTGTGGTGGAAGGTCACAAACCGCGGCAAACGGCATGGCACACTAGATCTGCGCCAGCCGGACGGGGCCGCGCTGTTTCTTGAACTCGTCGCGCAATGCGATGTTCTGATCGAGAACTTCCGTCCCGGCACGCTTGACCGATGGGGGCTTGATATCGACACCTTGTGGAAGGCTAACCCGCGACTGGTGGTGTTGCGGGTCAGCGGTTTTGGTCAGGATGGTCCACGGTCGGACCAACCCGGATTCGCGCGCATTTTCGAAGCCATGGGAGGGCTTACCCATATTACAGGAGATCCGGACCGCCCCCCTGTGCACACCGGCTATCCACTGGCCGATTCGATCGGCGGAGTCTTTGGCGCTTTCTCTGTCTGCGCAGCCCTCTTGCGGGTTGTGCAATCCGACCGAGAGGAGGGCGAGGAAATCGACCTCGCTTTGACCGAAGCGATGTTTCGGGTTTTGGAGTCACTCGCAATCGAATACGATCAACTGGGTGACGTGCGCGAACGGGTCGGCAACAAAAATACCTACTCCGCCCCCTCAGACGTCTACATGACAGCAGACAAACGCTATGTCTCGTTGGCGGGCTCGACGAACCGCACCTTCCGCTACAACGCTTCCTCCATCGGGATGCCAGAACTTTCCAGCGACCCGCGGTTTAACTCCAACGCTGCACGGATCGAGAATGGGGCTGAGCTCGACCGCATCTTCGGCGGCTGGATCGCCAGCCATACGCTAGAGGAGGTCGTCAACGCCTTTCAAAAGGGTAAGGGGACAATCGCCCCCATATATGGCGTCGATCAGATTTTCGAAGATGCGCAATTTGCCGCCCGCGAAGCGATCGTATCCGTGCCGGACGACGATTTCGGCAAGGTCCGTATGCAGGGGCTGGTACCGCGTTTCCGCAATGCACCCGGTCACATCCGCTGGGCCGCAAAAGGGCTGGGCGCTGACAATGATTACATCTATAAGTCTATGCTGAAACTCAGCGAGAAGCAGATCAAGGACCATAAGGAGCAGGGGATTCTTTGACGAACGGTCAAGACACACTGAACCAATGGGCCGACCAAGGGCAGAGTGATCTGGACGCTGGCGGCGCGGCGGCAGATCAAAGCCTTTCTTCCACGCTAATGCGGGGGTTGGAGATACTTGCGCTGTTTAATGATACAGAGGCACGCCTTTCGAACGCTACGATTGCCGAGCGGCTTGATCTTAACCGCGCGACAGTTTCCCGCCTCTGCAAAACACTGGTTCACACGGGATACTTGCGCCGTGATCCCAAGGGCGGCTTTCGCCTTGCCCCCCGCGTCCTGTCGTTAAGCTATCCGGTTCTTGCTGCTACTCGGTGGCGGCATCAGCTTGTCGGGCCGATGCGCGAGATTGCCGAAATGAGCTCGGGTAACTGCACCCTTGCGGTGATCTCAGGGGATCGGTTTGTCCAAGTGCAGACTGTGGGCGATCCCGCAAGTTTTCCACATATTCCTGAGCCGGGCATCACCGGTCCCTTGCACCGTTCGGCGAGCGGCAGAGCCCTGTTGGCTCTGCTCGAAGACCAACAGCTTTATGATACGTTGGCCGACCTTCGCAGGGGCGCGCCGGAAGAATTTATCGAACATGCTGATCTGACAACCCGTAGCATCGAACGCTGTCGCAAAGAGGGATTTTGTACCTCTTACGGGGACTGGCGGCCCAATATTGTCGCTCTGGCGACACCTCTGGGCGAGACTGCTGACGGACTGAAGGTTGCCCTTGCCTGCGGCTTGCCGCGTTTTCGGACAAAGGAAGAGTATGTCGAGAAGGATCTCGGGCCGCGCATGGCACAGGCCGCCGAGTCGATCCGCTACATGGATTTGTTCAAACCGCCCTTCTATCTGGATCGTTAGAAGACGGCAGTATCGTCGCTTGAACGCGGATATTTCGCGAAAAAGTTGATGTTTTCAACACTGGTTTACCCACCTACCGGCTCTGCCGACGCAAACGCGCAACCCGTTCCCCAAGACTACAGGAAGCAAAAATGTCTCTGCCAAACCTTCTCCAAAACCTCCGCATTCCGTTAATCGGAAGCCCGATGTTCATCGTCTCGACGCCCGCGCTGGTCATTGCTCAATGCAAAGCTGGCATCGTCGGCTCTTTCCCTGCACTTAACGCCCGCGAGAAAGAGGGTGAGCCGGTCATGCTGGATAGATGGCTTGCCCAAATCCGCGAAGAACTTGACCGTCACAACCAGCAAAATCCGGACAACCCGGCGGCACCTTTTGCGGTCAATCAGATTGTCCACCGCTCAAATGCACGGCTCGACCGCGATATCGACATCTGCGCCCGACATGAGGTGCCGATCTGGATCACCTCGTTAGGCGCACGTGCAGATGTAAATGAAGCCGCCCATTCGGTAGGCGGCATCACCCTTCATGATGTCATTCACGACGGGTTTGCCCGCAAGGCGATTGAGAAAGGTGCCGATGGGTTGATCGCCGTTGCGGCGGGCGCGGGAGGCCACGCGGGAACCCAATCGCCCTTGGCCCTTATCCGTGAAATCCGTGCGTGGTTTGACGGGCCGCTGTTTCTTTCAGGCGCCATAGCTACGGGCGACGCCCTGCTGGCCGCGCAGGCGATGGGGGCAGATGGCGGCTATATGGGGTCGGCGTTCATTGCGACCGAAGAGGCGAATGCAGTCAATGGCTACAAGCAGATGATTACGGAATGCGGTGCGTCCGATATCATTTACTCAGACCAGTTCACCGGGGTTTGGGGGAACTACCTCAAGCCGTCACTTATCGCCGCGGGGCTCGACCCCGACAACCTAACGCAGACGGGAGCAGCGGATATGAACTTCGATACCGGTGCAGATAGGCCCAAGCGATGGACAGACATCCGGGGCGCCGGCCAAGGCATCGGCGCAGTAAAGAAGGTCGTGCCAGCATCCAATCTGATAGATAGGATCGCCGCAGAGTATGTCGCTGCGACCGATCGTCTTTCTGCACAGGTTGCTCGTTTTGGATGAGCGGATCGATATAGCCAGATGTGACAATTTGACATGGTCGGCACCCGGTCGGATGCCGCCGGTGTCCGAAATCGCGATGGAAGGCGCTAGCGGACGATAAAGAAAATAACACATAATTCATACTATAAGCGATCTTTCTGTAGCTGGGGCGCGCGCTACCCCCAAGTGCGACTCTTGTTAGAAAACAGTAGTTTATCTAATGAGAGGA
>Ga0209345_10003763_pt1 | contig 15316 bp, 14 predicted proteins | sample Cruoilmetagenom7_FD_187294 | JGI IMG/M metagenome (GOLD analysis project Ga0209345, IMG submission 187294) | Oil polluted marine microbial communities from Coal Oil Point, Santa Barbara, California, USA - Sample 7 (SPAdes) (version 2) | ecosystem: Environmental > Aquatic > Marine > Oil seeps ... | reverse complement strand
TCGCCCAAAACGCCGCCGGAAAGCCCGACCGCTGGCAGCAAAACGCCACAGCCTTCATCAAATCCCTGCTTTAAGCCATTTCCCCGCTTGCATCACCCGCGCACACGCGCTATCCAACCGCTGCACTCAAGGGGTTTAGCTCAGTTGGTAGAGCGACGGTCTCCAAAACCGTAGGTCAAGAGTTCGAGTCTCTTAGCCCCTGCCAGTGTTTTCAATAAAATCAACACGTTAGCGAAAAGCTTGACGCAGAGATTCTCGCGAAATACGCTTACACAGTCCTTACACACTTTCACACAATGTAGGGCGCTGGAGCTGAGCGATGGCAAATCATCAGATATTGGGCGACAAAGTTCACGTTTATAAGCGCGAAAACAGTAGGTTTTGGCAGTGTTCGACGTTTTTGAACGGAAAGAATCACAGAACCTCAACAAAAGAGGAAAGCCTGTCTCACGCAAAGGAGTTTGCGGAGGATTGGTATCTTGAACTACGTGGCAAACATCGTGCCGGTGAGCTACACAATGAAAGAACTTTTGCGGATGCGGCCAAAAGCTTCATGCACGAGTATGACGTTCTCACAGAGGGAGAGCGCAACGAGCGTTGGGTGAAGGATCACTACCGGCGTTGCCGGATGCACCTTGTACCTTTCTTCGGCACGATGGGAATATCTCAAGTTACTGCGGGCGCAGTACAGGAATACCGGATTGAACGGCTGAAAAAGGCTGAAGGCAAAAAAATACCTTCAAGAAGCACCTTGCATCATGAAACTGTCACGTTGCGGCTGGTACTAAAAACCGCGATACGCCACGGCTGGCTGGCGCATTTGCCCGATATCTCCACGCCCTATCGGACTTCTGGCAAGATCGTTCATCGGGCTTGGTTCTCACCGGAGGAATATAAGCAGCTCTATGAGGCTACGCGCAGGAATATCCGAAAAGCTGTGGGTGAAAAGCACAGGCGGCTGGCCGCGCAGCTGCACGACAAAATTCTGTTCATGGCCAATACCGGTATCCGTCCTGACGAAGCCAACTGGCTTGAATACCGGGATATCGAGATCGTCAAAGATGACGCCACCGGCGAAACGATTCTCGAAATTGAAGTGCGCGGCAAGCGCGGAGTTGGGTATTGTAAAAGCACCACCGGTGCTGTTCGACCTTTTGAGAGGATGATTGAACGCAATCAACCAGAACCGACCGACCGTCTGTTCCCTGTTGATCACAAAAAGCAGTTCAACCGAATTTTAGTGGAGGAAGGGCTGAAAGAAGACCGGCAGGGCAACCGCCGCACGCTCTATTCCCTGCGGCACAGTTATATTTCATTTCGGTTGCTGGAAGGGGCGGATATCTATCAGATAGCCAAGAACTGCCGTACCAGCGTGGAAATGATTGAAAAACACTATGCGGTTCATTTGAAGAACAATCTGGATGCGGCGGCAATTAATGTGCGAAAGCCAAGGAAGAGTGTTAGATAAACAATGATGAAATTTCTGGCGAACAGCATTGAACAACTCGACCTTGCGTTGGAGCATATCTTGATGGGAGACGCCAACAATGCCCGCTTTGGCTTGATGCTTGTCGACAACGTAGTTGAGATTACGCTGCATCAAATAGCGAAAGATGCTCAATCCGAAATGCAGTCATGGATGTACCGCGACAAAACTTATGAGCATTCCGCGAGTCTGCAGGCAGCTCTCGGTCAAAATTTTGAACCGAAAGTTAAATTTGCTAAGAAAACCGGAAAACTGGATTCTGACTCATGTGACACTATTGGCATATTCCATTCATTTCGCAATGAAGTTTATCATATCGGCGTCATGCATGAAGCTATCCTTCCGACGATATCACGGTTTCACTTCAAGATTGCATGCGATTTTCTTAGAGGTTACTCGCCTCTATCAATCTGGTTTAGCCCCGACATGGTCATTCCTGCCAGAACCGAAAAGTATTTTTCTAAAAGCAAGCACTTTTTGAACGGAATCGAAGAGTATCACTCCGCCTGCGAACAGCTTAGCAACAAGTTATCTATTGATTCCTCTGAGCTGGCCACAGTACTCGCTAGTCACCTTTGCGACGTCATCGAAGAGCAAGACGCCTCGATCGAGATGATCGCAACTGGCGGCCCACGAACTATTACGCGAAACTCAGCGATCAAAGAAACAATGGCTTGGAAAATAGCTTTTTCTGCTAAAAGCAAGGAATTTGCGAAAGAACATGGATGGTCGACGGGTAGCGTTTTTGACTTTGTGAAGTGGATTGAAGAAAATTATCCAATCCCGATTAGAAAAGATCCTATTGCAGCTTGGCAGAAACGGGCACAGCGTTTGCGCCAAGAAAAAAATTCGCATAGAGCTTTGAAGAAGTACCGAGATTTCATGACGCAAACAGCAGAAATACGCTCTGTTATTGAAGAAGCGCATATGCAGGTCGAGCGGTATATCGATGAACAAATCGACCGAATGCAAGGTAAGTGAATTCCGAATGACAAAACTCTATAGCGAGTGAAACGATCCTCATTTTTTTTAAAGAAAGGCTGAGTATTAATCCTTTCATATTTTCCCATGGGTATTCTTAGTGTGCCAAATTGGCACTTCCAGACCGGCCATGATGGCATGTGCAGACCTGCCAATTTGGCATGTCAGGATCGGCCAGCGCGTCCGCCCTTGGGGACAGTCAGGTTCAATTCGTAAAGGTTCACTCTTCCCTGCCCAAGCTTCTTGATGGTCAGGAATTTCTCTTTCTCAAGTTCCTTTATGTACCGCGCAACGCTGCGCAATCCTGACCCCATATCTTTGGCCAGAGTTTCCTGCCCGGGAAAACAATAATCATTGCCCCAAGCGTAACTCAAAAGCATGGCGTATGTCAGTTTTGCCCCCGGTGAAATGCGCGATGATTTAAGCATGTAATTCGGCACCTGAGTGAATCCGTTTGTCGAAAGCGCATCGGCTCCCTTGAGCTTGATGTTTTTCTCATGAAGCATTTGACTAAGCGGTTTCATATGGAAATATTATACACCATCAACCGGCGCTCTTTGTATCGCGGCTTTCCACAATATCCACTTCCCGGTGGATCACTTCCCCACTCGCCGGTTGTGTCGATTCCGCGTCTTGCTTAGGTGGTTCCAATCGCCCACCAAGCGCCATGGCTTCGAGCGTCAAAAGCATGCGTTCGGATATCTTGGTGACGTCTTTTCGATTCCCCCGGGAATCCACGACCTCTTCCCAAAGCTGCTTGTTGGTGTCTTTCAAAACCGAGATCAAAGATTCCTGCGCTTCGACCTTGGCGGCTAGCGTTGCAATCTGAACTTGATCCGCGACGACTTGCGTGCCGTTGGTTGCAGGTGCATCCGGGTGCTTCGGTTTACTAGTTTCAACTTCATCCACCTGCGTTTCGCTGTGTGCTGGTTGATGCGGGTTTTGACTTTCTTCGTTATCTCGGCTGGACGCACCTGCATGCGCCTGCTCGCGCTTGGGTGCTAACACTGGCGCAGCTTCATGCACCTGCTTGACGCTCAATGCCTCTGCATCCGGTTGCAGCTTTTCAATCAGTTTTGCGACTGAAGCCTCGGTGGCGAAATACCGACGCAACATGCCGAGCTTTTCACAATCCAAATCACCCTCACGGCAATAGCGCTGGATGGTATCTTTTGATTTGTCGATCCCGATTTCATGCAAGCGAATGAGCACCTCGTCGACAGAAACGGTGTAATCCGACGCGCTAACAGTTGGGGAGTGGTATGCTGGTGTATCGACCTGCATGCTGCTCTCAGTGAGTTTGTGCACCCCTGCATGCTCCTGCACAGGGCTTGGTTGAGCGGTATCCCTTGCAGGTGCAAATGACGGCACTGGTCGCGCCGGGTTGTTGTGTTGAAAGTTCATAGAGATATTTTAACACAGCAAACGCCGCACAATCTGCATTGGTGCAGAAATTTGTTACAATACGCGGGTGAAAAACTACGCATTTATTGACAGTCAAAACCTGCACAAATCAATGGAGGCAAAGGGTTACAGAATAGACTATCGACGCTTTCGCCTGTGGCTGAAAAACCGGCACGATGTTGAACGTGCATTTATGTATTTCGGATACATGGAAGGCAGGGAAGCGCTGTACGGATACCTTCGGCAATGTGGTTTTGAGCTGGTGTTCCGGGACGTTGAATATCATCTTGGCCACGCCAAAGGGAATGTTGATATCTGTCTGACCATCTCGGTTCTAGAAAAGCTGGCAGAATTTGATCGAGGGTATTTGGTAACAAGCGACGGCGATTTTTTTGACCTGACTGAAAAGTTGATAAAGGAAGAGAGCTTTGGCGGCGTAATCAGTCCGCAAACCAGTAAACGATGCTCAACACTTTTGCGAAAATCTTGCGCAGGAAATATATCATTCATCCCTGACGTGATCCACAAGTTTGGAAACGCCAAAATCTAAAAAAACCACCCCGCAGTGTCGAAACGACTTTTAGGATGGTTTTCGTTGTGTGGTGAGGAGCGCACCGCAGTGTCGAAACAGCTTTTGGCGCGGCTTCCTCTATGTCTCAAATGTACCATTTTGGAGAATAATAGCAAATATTTTTGGTCAGCGAAACGAGTGAAAAACAACACATAAAAACGCACGCGCCGACGTAACTTTTTTGACACACTTATGTCGCAGATTGCTTGAATCGTTGAACCTTGAAAAATGCGTTAGGTAAAGAACTTTGAGCTTTCTTTGGATAGATAGAAGAGGGCTGGCACTCAATTTATAGCAATCTAGGAGATTAGTTGGCCTTGGTCGGCACTCCTAGTGACTTTAAAAAACTTCAGTTCGCATCCGGCGTAGCAATTTTGTTTTCGATTGGGCTTGCAGTTAGGCGTCCCAACAGGATATGTTTTACAAAAACACACAAACATATCCTGTGAGAGATAAATGGCCAGTAAAAAACCTAATAATGTTCAACTATCATTACTGAGAGCGCAGGGTAACCCTCGCAAAATTTTTAGAGATGTCCGCAACTATCTTGCTGGGCGTTTTGTTGGATCGACTCGGGATGCCGCACTTCTTGATGAGGTGATCAAGGTGCTGTTTGTAAAGTTAAAAACAGAGTTGAACACTGGATCGCTGCCTTCCAAAACTTGTAGTGACGTTGATTATGCGGTAGCTGCCAGACGGATTTTTTCTGAAGTACGAAGCGAATTTCCAGAAATATTTAAGCCGAATACCGAGATTCTTCTTGATCCAGAGTCTTTGAGAGTCGTCTTTGATCTATGCGACTTTGATATGATGCGGGCCGAGACCGATGCAGTAGGAGACGCATTTGAAGTTTTTGTCGGAAGTGAGTCCAAAAGCCGCGAAGGCCAGTTCTTTACACCCCGAAACGTAACAGACCTGCTGGTTGATGTTGTCGCTCCGCAGCCAGGCGAAACTATCATCGACCCTGCATGTGGGGCAGGAGGTTTCTTAGCCTCGACAATTCGGTACCATTTAGCCAATGGCATCGAGCGTACCAATTTGTCCGAGATATCCAGAAACCTTTATGGGCTAGATAAAGATAGCTATCTAGTCGACCTTGCTAAAGTACATATCTCGTTGATGTCAGGCGGTCACCCAAGCTTAGTAAATGCCGACAGCATTGCGATGCTCGAGCATAACGGGGAGCCTTTGACTCACCTGCCAGAAGGGGGTTTTGATGTTGTGCTGACCAACCCACCCTTTGGCTCCAAAATTGTGTCAGGAAGCCAAGAAACATTTTCGAAATTTGATTTAGGGAAGAAATGGACACTTGATTCGGATACTCAAACTTGGGCAAAATCTGATAAGCCTAAACTCAATGTGCCCCCGCAAATTCTCTTTGTGGAGCAATGCCTGAATTTGCTGCGAGATGGCGGACGGATGGGGCTCGTTCTTCCTGAGAGTCTCATTTCAAATAAAAGCCATCGGCACGCAGTCCAATATTTGATGGAACGCGCGGATATTACCGCCGTTTTGGGCATGCCTGACGCTCTATTTAAAACATCTGGAAAAGGCGGGACGCACACGAAAACTTGTCTTGTCGTCGCGAAAAAAAATAATTCTAAGCAGCGGAGCAAGACTTCAGTATTTATGGCTGAAGCTAAATGGTGCGGTCACGACTCACGTGCGAGAGCAATTCCGAACGATGACCTGCCAGTCGTTTCCGAAAATTACTCAAAGTGGCGGAAAGGCGAGCTTGTGACGTCTTCGCCACTCGGCTTTGAACTTACACATGATCAAATCAAAAATTTTGTTCTATGTCCTCACTACTATGACCCAAAGATTGAAGAAGAATTGAAAGCGGCGCAATCCCATTCCAAAATCCATCGATTTGGAGATTTAGTAGCTTCGGGAGTATTGAGCATTTCGACGGGGGACGAGCTCGGAAAGCTGGCTTATGGGACTGGCAACATTCCGTTCATTCGAACGTCAGACATTAGTAACTGGGAAATCAAACATGATGCTAAGCATGGTGTTAGCAGAGAGTTTTTTGAAAAATTTCAATTAAAGCAGGACATACAGGCCGAAGACATTTTTATGGTAAAAGATGGAACTTACTTGATAGGAACTTGTGCAATGGTCACATCTGAGGACGCTGAACTTGTATATCAGAGTCACATCTACAAAATTAGAGTAAACGAGAACGACATAGGGCTGACGTCACACATCTTATTGACAGCGCTGAGTTCAACACTCGTGCAACGTCAAATCCGGGCCAAGCGGTTTACAATGGATATAATCGATAGCTTGGGGGATCGAATCCACGAACTCTCGTTTCCGATACCATTAGAGAGAGCAATTCGGGCTGAAATTACAAAAAGCGTAAAATCGGCATTCGAAGCCCGAATAGCTGCACGAAAACTAGTCGTGAAGGCAAAATCTCTTGCAAATGGTGTTGATGATATGCCCAGCTATGATCTGAAGAACTCAATCTAAAGACCAGCCTCGTTCTGCCTTTGCGCAATTTCCGTGATCAAAGTGCGCGTGGCCTGTAGAGTAAGGTCGCCCTGGATTCGATTTCCATCTGCAGATTGCCAGCTGACGTTGATACCTGCGTGCCGCCCACCGTTTTTGAGGGGTGTCATATGACCAATTTGGTAGTCAGAGCGACCGTGCTGCGCTGAGAGCACCGCGTCAGCAAAAGGGCCAAATTCTAGGTTCGCCAGTGTCACAGGACACTTTGATCGCTCTGCTGCTACAGGCAACAGACCTTCGTCAGCAAACCTTCGTCTAATCGCAGGTGGAAAGCCCGCAAACTCTACTAACTGCTCGGTCAGCTTTCTTTCAACTGACCAACACTCAGGCAGCGTAGCTTGTTGAAAGTCGCCTGATAATACCTCCCAGCGCTTTGCACGATTTGTCTTATCTTTTCCCGTCAGTGCTCGGTCCGTCAAAAAAACCTTCACCTTCAATTTTGAATCGCAAATCTTTTTGATTGCGCGTCCATCGTTGCCGGCTACTTTTTTGAGGATAAATCTTGCACTTGCAAGCCATCGGGCGTCCGGATTCAGCACCCAATCAACGTTGTCCGGTTCGTGAATTGGGTCAAGTGTCGCATCAATGTATGAGATCGGGAATTCGTAAGGAACACGAGTGTTGGCTATAAATCGTTTAAGCGCCATGAGGTTATCAGCGTTGTTGCCGAGGTTTTGATCACAAAGTGAGAGAAAACGACGGAAGACCAACAAACATGTTTCAAAACTTGCAGATCTGGGATCATTCCCAGGCTCAAAGCTGCCCTGGATGGGAGCAAATGATCCTGGTTGGGGCATCAGAATAAGACCTGGAAGCCAGCGGGTCTTCATTTTTGTTGAACCCACTCTAATATCCGTCAGCTCGATCAGGAAAGATGACCTAATTGAGGAGGACAATAACGAATTCATGGTCTTGGTGTCACAAATCGCATTCAATCTTTGGTAGATATTTGCCAATCCAGAGTCGTCATAAGGGATGTTGGCAGAAACCCAGTCTCGAAGCGCTGTGACAGAAAAATTTCCTTTCGGGCCGTTACCTCCAAATGACGTTCCGGCAGTCGAAGTTTCAGCAACCTCGAGTTGTCGCCTCAAATCTTGAACAAATTGCAAATATTAAACCCCTAAATTTCGATGCCCTTGTAGTTGAGCTCTACGTTACTGATTCTACAAGCGATATTTCCTACTTGATCTGATTACTCGTAGGTTTTTTTGTGTTTTGGCGGCTGGTTTTTTCGAAGCAAAAATTTGCCTTGACGCGATGCTTAGTCCTTCGCACAGTCCGTTTCGCCAACATCGAAAACCTGTGCTCTCTGTGAAGTCGCACTATGCTTTTCATCTCGCTGGCGCGTCACTTCACATGCTCCTATTTAGACCTCGGATGCTGACACTCCCCCGGAGCAGCGGGGCAGTCCGTTAAACGACATTTGAGCGGGCAAAAAACTGCGGAACGCACAAAAAGCGACATCGGCGATCGAGACGCCGACGCCCGACGAGCGGCATGAATGGGCCGAGTTTGACAGAAAATACTTATTTAACGCGTCTAATAATGCACTTTCAAACTCGCACTCTGCCGATGTTTTTGAGCTGTGTGATTATAACCCTCGGTCGTCGTAATCGAAGAATGTCCAACCGTCCTTTGAATGTCTTCACCGGCACATCCAGCGGCAAAAGCCGACGTAATCATTGTCGCCCGGGCCATGTGCGGGAACACCCGCATATCCAGACCAGCTTTACAGGCATTCTGCTTGAAAATGTCATAGACCTGCTGTCGCGATAGGGGAGCCCCCGGTTTTCCATTTTTCACAGGTTGGAAAATGAAGGCGTCAGCCTCAATACAATGTTCGGTTTCATCCAGATATTCCCGGATGGCTTTGGCACATTCCAAGTTAATAGCAACCGAATTGGTTTTGCCACCTTTGATGGTGAGATTGAGAATAGGGAACTCAGCATCATAGCCAAAATCCTTCACTTTCAAATTGCTTGGTTCTGAGCACCGCGCACCGGCATAAAAGAAGATGTGCAAAAATGCTCGGTCACGTAGTCCTTTGATAGTTTTGATGTTGGGCGCATCCAACATTGCCCGCACCTGACGCTTCGATAGGGTGGGGGACTTGCCTGCGCCAATTCCAGCGTTGCCGGTCTTGGGTCGTTTTATCCCTGCAACTGGATTGGTTGCCGTTAACTGCTGGTCGGTCAGGTGTTTGTAGAGCGAAGATAATGCTGAGAGCCGGTTTGCAATGGTGGCATGGGACAATCCGGCTTGTTCCAACGATGTCCGCCAAGCCAGCACATGGGCCTGTTTGACGGCATAGATATCGTCTGGTGTGGATATTCCGATGGTGGCGATAAATGACGCCACGGATCGCTGATACGCATCGCGCGTATTTTGTGATGAGAAATTTGCTAACCAAATATTTTCTGATCGAACGTTCGAAAGAATGTCAAAAGCGGCATGATTGGATAAATTAACTTTGCTGACTTCGATCAAGGGGTTCATTTTTCTGTTTTCGCGATTTTCCATATGTCCCCAGTGTAGCATTTTAATGCTTACATAAAAAAGGTTATGTAAGGAATAAACGGGGATAAAAACCGGCGCTGGTTGCGCCGGGTTTCTTAGTATTCGCTGGCCAGAAGGATTGTCAGGACGCGGTGGGTTTTATTTATGTCCGCCGGGTCTTCAGATCCGTAGAGCATATCCGTGTCATAATAATCGAACTTCCAATAACACTTTTGTTGGCAAAATTCAAAATTGCCAAAGTCGTGCTCTTGGTGCGGATCGTTATCTTCGGAAAATGAATCATATTCCCGAACGATCTCAGCTAAGGCTGCAAATTCAAGATTATTTTCCTCCAATATCGCAGCGATCCCGCTGGTGGCAATAACGTTGCCGGGAATGCCGCTCTCCCCTTTCCGGAAGCGGTCGTTCAAATCGCGAATTTTGTCTTTAGTGTTTGGTGGCATGGCTAGTCCTCTCTTTCGAGATGCGCCCGATGAATTCAGGCGCATCCCTCAAAAGATGACGTGGTCAACAGCCTACAATTTAACGTTGCAATGATCAGACTTCAGAGTATCATATTTTTACAATTATTGGTAAACGGGGCCGATATTGATCCGCACGATTTTTTTCCTGAGTGCCCGTGGGAGAGTGGGTTGGCACCAAGAGCAATATTCGTTTTGTTGTTAACCTGCACATTTTTTACTGTGGTCGCTGGGTTTGTAAGCGCGCGTCTATCCAAAAATCTACCTACAGATCAGTCCTTCGTCTATGCTGAGGATGGCACCGGCTCATTCGAACGCACTATGCGCGTTGACCAAGTTTTACGTCACGAAGCGAAGTATTTTTCCGTTAGAGATGAGCTTACTCGTTGTCCTGCTTGGTATTCATCGAGACCTATACACGTTCTGTTTAAAGTATGGGGCTGGGATTCGGCGGCGGCATACACTCGCCTTGCGAAAGCTGATGCCGGACAATGGCGCAGGGCTTCAGAAGGTCTGGGTTATTATCCGAATTCGTTTAACACCTACCGATTTCAAATATTTCGACTAACAGCCGACCCCGTTCGTATTCGATTCATAGATATTCATCCGGCGTCACGAGGATGCGGATATTTGGGATGGATTCCACTTGTTACTGAGCGCGATACGGCCATTGATGTTATCACAGATATTTTTCATTTGCCGCGCATCGAGACGGAAATGGATTTAACCCGAACGTCCATTCCTCCCCGTCCCCCAATGTATCCGTAAGAAAGAGATTGAGTTGAGTACACCAGATCATTCTAGTTCGTGGTTTTATGCGATTGTTGTATTTGTTGTGGCAATGACCCTTTTCGACACTCATTATGTGATGCCAAATTACTTGCCACCCGGATATTTGACGGGAAAGAGTGTTTATTCCCCAAACACCTCAGTGCTGCTTCAATACGGATTTAGCTTCCTCAAGGTCGTATTAGGAATGCCTTTGATCCTGTTGCACATTGGTAGCCCAAATCTTGCATTTGGTGCCGGATTTTGGGGAACGGCAGCTTCAAGCGCGTTAGTATCTTACACCCTGTTACTTCCCTATTTGGGGCTTATGCTTTTTATGATTCCGGGAACGTCTGGGGTGCCGCCAGCGTATAGGTTCTTCTCATTTTTCATTGCAAATTCGGGTATTCGAAAAATCAGAAATGCCCAGAGCAGTTCAGACCATGCAGAAAACCTGTCAAAATTAATGCGCGCAAACCGAAATCAGCGGTTCGATAAATATCAGGCATTGCTGGAAGCAGAAGAATTGGAAGATATCGCAAATTTCATCTCCAACGACATTCACCGATTGGCTCAGATCAATCAGTCGTATGAGTCACTGCTGCTCGCCCGAACAAACGCAAAAATTGCAGCGGCCCGAAAAGAGTCCGATGTGCTCGTGGGAGAAGTCAAGGCGGCTAAAATGGCACTGCGGCATGCTCAGTCCACGCCGTCCCCGTCATCGATCCATCGAAACTCTAACGCAGCGCGAAGATTTGCAAATAGGGATGGATCGAAGCAGGATAGATCAACGACGGCGGCGGAAGCTGAACGTAACAAGGCTCAAGCAGATGCGTTAAATGCCGTACGAGAGGCATATCGATTACAAGTGCAAAGAGAAGAATGGGAAAAACGAAAAAATGAATGACTATAAAAAAGATAATTATACGCCCGCTACTAGCTCTCGCGACCATGTTGGGAGGCTTCCGACCAAGGCCGCTCAGCATGGTGGAACGCGGCTTGGCAACTGGTTTCTCTCTAAACGCATTGAATCCCAAGAACGCTCAGTGATTGCCGCTCGGGATTTGGCCGTTGCTCAGGTTGAGCTGCATAAAGCGAGAGCACTTATCAATCCGAGTACGCTTGATCAAATCGCACATACGGAACGTGATCGGGTTGACGCGATACACAGGGAGCAATCTCTGCGTCTTGCTCAAGCAACACTTGATCAGAAACTATTTGAGTTTCGCGCAGCGCAGCAAACGGCTGAAGCCGAAATTAGGATGCTTAAATCAGAATTTGAATTGAAAGAGCTGAAAGAAAAATTGGCTCAGACCAATGGCGACGAAAAAGCAAATGATGAGTTACACAGGGCTGAAGAAAAACTGCAGAAGGCTCAAGAACATTTATCCGAATTAAATGCACAATACATAAAACTTGTAGAATCCGAAGATGTAGATGAAGTCCAAGAACGCCATTTAAACCAGCAAATAAATTCTGCGAAAGAGGCCGTTGAAGCGGCTGAAGCGGAAGTACAAAAGCATCGGTATTCCGACTAATGGCAACAATTGCAATTGGTCGGACACATGGTCAGGCGGTGATGCTGCCGCGACAGTCTCGCGATACTCATATGCAAGTGATCGGTTCGTCAGGATCTGGCAAAAGCTATTTTTTGGAACATATGGTGCGCAGGGACATCGTTGCTGGACGCGGGGTTTGCGTAATTGACCCGCACGGCGAACTCTACGACAATTTAATTAACTGGATGATCCGGTCGGATATCAGAACCCACCAACTACATTTGATGAATCTTAGCGATAGTAAAAATGCGGTTGGATTCAACCCGCTTTGCGTTGAAGACCGTTCCCCAATGCGTCGGGTTTCCGACATGATCACCGCTTTTGAGCGTGTTTGGGGGTCAGACATGGGTGAAACCCCACGCCTTTCAAAATGCTTGCGTATGACTTTGTACCCTCTTGCAGTGCACAAGCTTTCACTGCTCGAGGCCAATATCTTTACGTCGTACGGAAACCGAGAACTGCGGAAGCCTTTGATCGAGGCGTTGCCAGATACTTACGAAGGAAATGCCGTTCGAGATGAGTGGGAGGAATTCGATCATTACGGCGCACGTGAATTCCGCGAATATTTTGAGAGCACCCGCACAAGAATTTTCGAATTTATTTCTGCGCCGTCCGTCGCGCCGGTCATCGGCCAAACCAAAAATGTCATCAGTTTTAAAAAATGCATGGATGCAGGCCATATTGTTTTGGTCAATCTCAAAGCTGACAATGACGTCCACAAAAAAGAGGCACAGGTTCTCGGGTCGTTAGTAACTGCTGATATGTATGCCAGCGCACGACAACGCGATGTGAAAAAAGCAAAGACTGAACCCTTTTATGCGTATATCGACGAGTGCGGCGATTACATAAATGAAGATATTGCCAAGGCATTGGATGAAACCCGCAAGTTTGGCCTGCATTACATCCTGAGCCACCAAAGGCTCAACCAACTGCGCAACGTCAGTCAGGACACGTATGATGCAGTCGCGGTAAATGCGCAGACAAAGGTAATTTTTAGGGTGGATGAAGATGAAACTGCGGAAATTCTGGCAAAGCAACTGTTCCGATCCAGTTTTGATCTAGAAATACCAAAGGAGATTATGAATAGGCCTGTGGCAATTGGTCAGGAAATCATCAATCTCTATGGCAGCTCGACGACCGAAGGTCATGTTGAAAATTGGGGTGAATCCGAGGGAACAAGCGCTGGTGACAGCGCTGCAACGAGCGTTTTTGTTCCCATCGACGATGCCGAGCGAGGCGTCACAAATATTGACGGTTTGACGTCTGGGAATTCGACGGGAAGCAACCATTCTGTCTCTCAAGTTTCGACGTATTCGGAAAGCACATCGCAAAGCCTTCGAACGGTTTACGAGGTAATGCCGACTGTTCTCTATTCAATCGAAGAACAAATGCATTTGGCGATCACGGCTATCCGGAATCTTCCAACGCGTACCGCATTTGTGAAGCTAGCTGGGATGGTTCCCATTCGCATGGAGACGATTGACGTCAATCAGCGTGAACCCATGCGACTCCAGGCTACGAGGTTTATTCAGAAAGCGCATGAGAAAAGCCAATTTTCCCTGCCAACCCTGAAAGTGGCCGAACAAGCCAAGCAGCGCAAGGAGGACTTTTTTGGGTTTTCACCAATAGATGAGGATTACGACCCCGATAGTTTTATGGAATAGATCAGTTTCAAAGGATCGTGACCTTCTCGCCCTTCCCAGTTTGCCAAATTTTTGCAAGAGCACCATGATCCATCAACCTGTCCATTGTTGTGTGTAGGAATGATCCCGCTGGGCAGGATTTAGCGACATAGGTTTGGTAAACTTTGATCATTTTCATAACTCGGTCGTCGGTTCCGTTAATGACAAACAGCACCCGGAAATTCTTGAAGCCAAATTGCTCGGTATGAATCTTACGATTGTACGCGTCGGCATAAGCCAGATATTTCCCTAAGATCATACTTTGGCGCGGGTCGGTTTTTATGTAATCTTCGGTGCTATTATCCCATTCAAGGAAAAACAAGGCGCGCTTTTCGCTCCCCTGTCGTTGGTCGCCGATGGCAAAAGTATAATCTGGTACGGTGGATTTCTTGACCTTCTCGCCGGAAGGCAGATGCACCTCCGTTGTCATCCGAAATGGGAATTGCAGTTTGTGGGTTTTTGTCGGCGATGTAAGCACAACTTCATCTTTTTCGACCAACCGGTAACCTTCAAGCGCGGTTAAATCCTCGGCAAAATTCAGCATTGTATCTGTGACGCCAAGTCGGTGTTCAAGATAAGTGCTGCTTTTGATTTTGTTGGCCGTTGCCCAACCCTTTCCAATCGGGAACCGAACCTGATCATTTGTTGTCAGCCATTTTGCACCTTGTTGGCCGAGCGCGTGAATGGTTGGACGCTTGTCGCGGTAAGCAAAAATCTCCCGTTGGATATCTGGGCGGTCAAGGTAGCCTGCAGCCCAAAGGATACGTAACCGTGAATTTAAGCTGCGCCGGTCTTTGGATTTTGTGAGTCGCTGAAGTTGGTCAGTTGTCGTGAATCGATATCTGTGCGCGGCGCGGATAATTGCCACGTCGCGGCCAGTTAATTTAACATACTTCGGTGGCATAGGTTTGTTGAGCGTTCGGTGCATCCTTTAATGGTAACCCAGCTTTCACAATTCATGAAGCAAATTTGGTGACTCCATTTTTTAATAGCACTTTGAATTAGAGGCCGATGTATTTTTGGACTTTCTAGCGGATGCTAAGGAGCATAGGAAAATTACTCGCTGCATCGCAATTAACGGGCAAAAAGGGCGGAAAGCCGACTTTCGTGGCAACCTGCTCTAACGGCGGTTATGCGCAGATAGTGTACCTTGCAAAGCTTCGGTAAGAACCTTAGCCGAGCGCTCGTCATTGGATTGCATAGCATGGTGCAGAATCTCGATAGGGGATGCTGGAGGAAGGCGCAAGTGTGACCTGGCCGAATCGAGAAGCACAAACTGGACCTGTCTCGCTTTAGTGCCGCTCCAAGTTCTCATTTAAGCGGCAAATCTTTCGAACGCCAAGGGGCTTTTCCAGCCTAGTGCTGAGTGTCTG
>Ga0209345_10003762_pt1 | contig 15323 bp, 15 predicted proteins | sample Cruoilmetagenom7_FD_187294 | JGI IMG/M metagenome (GOLD analysis project Ga0209345, IMG submission 187294) | Oil polluted marine microbial communities from Coal Oil Point, Santa Barbara, California, USA - Sample 7 (SPAdes) (version 2) | ecosystem: Environmental > Aquatic > Marine > Oil seeps ... | reverse complement strand
ATGTCTATCTTGAATATCTTAAAAGTGTAGGATAAAGTAGCAGTTGCTTATGAAATTAAATCTTTAGAATTGTTGTCTTGATTTTTAGGGGCATTATATTTCATTATAAAAATCTCCATAGTTAATCCATGCATATCTCTTTGATATTCTTCTGAAATAGACAGCTTAGTAAATCTATTATTGGATTGTAATATTTTTCCATTATTGATACCATCATATATAATTGATCCAATAATAGAACCAATTATTCCAAGGAGTAATGCAAATATACTAGATATAACTATAGCTACGATTGGTCTTTTTTTTATAAAATCTACTATTCGATAATATAAATCTTTTCTTATATTTATTATTTCTTTTTGTACTAATAATAAATCATCATTTGATACTTTTAATTTACTCATATGTTCTTGACATGAGATACAAAGAGAAGGGTTATGGCAAGATTTAACTAAATCATTTTTTATCCCATTCATATCAAATAAACAGCCTTTAGTCTCATCATGCGTAAACTGAATTAGTTCTCTAATTTCTGGTATAGTTTTATTACATGCTAAATATACTAAAGAATATTCATATAAAAGTCTATATATTATATTCTCAATTGGTATATGATGACTTTCTAATATGTCTTTAACTTCATGATAGGTAAATATAACAATATCATTCCCTATTCTACGAGAATACCAATTATCTTCAAGCGGAACATTTAAAATTACAAATAAAAAGTCAGCTTCATACTTTGGGAGTTGTTCTCTTATCTGATTATCAGAAAATGCCCAACTGTCAATATCTGAATTACAATTGAGTGAATGGTTATTAACTTTATCAATAATATCGAATAAATCAGATTCCCAATTTTCAATTTTCTTATGATCAAACTCTATTGGAAGATGACCAATTGAGATTACTTTAATTTTTATTTTACTCATTTTAAACCTAATATGTTAATTTATGATAATTATAGAGACTATAGTAGGTTATGTCAAATAATATGAATTTTTGATGCTTAAGCTGGTGGTGTTTATACTGTTTTGTGTAGAAAAAGTAGTTTTTATGTATCCGTAGCTTTTTTTATCTCTTCAATATACCTCTCAACATCCACAACATGCTTCTCAGTAGCCAATCCAAGGTAAATCAGTTTTAAAAGCTCAGGTTTTGAAGTTTCCCAATTTTTTATAGTCTTTGGGTCAACACCTATGCGTTCTGCTAATTCTTTTTTAGTCATTCAATAATTTCCCCATATAAAAACTTGACATAACGGAAAATATTTACTATAATTACTAATATTAAAGAATATATTTCCGTTTATTAAAATTAAATGTAATACTAAAGGAACATCCAAATGCTATAAATTATACTTGTGTGAACAGCAAAAAACCATCAGTTTTTAAAACAGCTTTCTATCCAAGCATAAAAGAGTAGATACTACTTTAGTATTAAAAATAAATCCGTTCATTATCACACAAACATTATTAATGGTTATTGAAAAAAGCGTGCAATTTTAAAATATTTCATTCATATACGTAGATTAAGGGTGTATCACTATGGTAAAGTCTTTATATCTGAGCATGTCTCTGCTTCTGTTTACTCTCTCTTACATTTATCTCATCTCTTATCGTCTCAAAAGAAAAGTCGATAGACTAGAGCAAACTCTCTTAGAGCATCAGACACTTGTTAACATGAGCAGTACCATCTTATTTCGCTGGCACAACAACTCTACATCTAGCATCTACTACGTTTCGCAAAATGTTCATCAGCTCATAGGTTGCACAAAACAAGAGCTCGAGGAAAAAGTTTTGAGTTTTTCTCACTGCATCTACGAAGAGGACATAGCTCGTGTAACTTCTGATATAAAAGATGCTGTAGAGAAAAGGCTCCTCAGCTTTACACATCCACCCTACCGTGTAGTAACTAAAACTGCTTGTGTCAAGTGGGTACAAAACCATACCCTGCTCCTACGAGATGCCAATGACAACATAGTAAGCTTTGTCGGCTATCTCACAGACATCACAGAGCTAAAAAACAGCGAACTCAGACTAAAACATCTATCTCAAACAGATCAGCTCACCAAAATACACAACAGGATGTACATAGATGCTCTACTACAAAAACAGTACTACTATTTTCACAGAAACAGACAAGAGTGTAGTATTATACTTATGGACTTAGACCATTTCAAGTCTGTCAATGACAACTACGGACATATTATAGGTGATGAAATCCTAGTAGAGTTTGCCCAACTTGTAAAAGAGTTTATAAGAGAAGGAGACCACTTTGCTAGATGGGGTGGCGAAGAGTTCGCAATAGTCTTACCACACACAAACCTCAGCCAAGGCATCACACTAGCTCGCAAACTCCGTAAAGTCATATCAGACCATAACTTCTCCACTGTAGGGCATCAAAGCGCTAGTTTTGGAGTAAGTAGCTTTGTTAATGGTATGAGCATAAAGGAGATACTAGAAGTAGCGGACAAAGCGCTCTACAGCTCTAAAGCCAAAGGCAGGAACGGTGTTAGTTTCCCAAGCCGTGTCTGAGTTTAAAAATATACTTAGCTTTTAGAAATGTCTTAAGTTTATTTTGATATATTATGTTGAATTTTACAGCTGATTCAGTAGGAAATATTTATCAAAATGGGCACGAAGAATGGTAGGGAATTTAGTCATAATATAATTCAACTTGAAAAGACCAATCCTTCAAATATACAAAACCCAATTATACTTAAGCCTAGTCACAGAGCGAGAGGTTTACATTGATTAACAAATTAAAAACACTTTTTATTATTACTTTGTACTATGGATGGGTATTCCCCTTGTTCCTATCAATAAGTTCTATTATTTCTTTTTTATCTATAGAAGTTTCTCCGAAAATTTATGGAACAGAATATAAATTAAATAGTTTTCCATATTTAGAATTTGCAGGGCAAATGTCTATTGTTTTTATCATCTGGTCTTCATTAGCAATTATATTTCGTATCTTTGAAAAGCTATATTTAAAAGGTTCTAATACTTAGGAGCAAAAATGAAAACAAAAAGTTTAATCTATTACCTATCAAAATTTACATTACTTGATGGAATTCTAGATTTTATCTATTGGGGACTTGCTATATACGGAATACTCTTTATTGCCGATTCCATAACAAATGAAACAGTTGTAATTGTTGCACTTTTAATATATATAATATTTGTTGCTATAATGTATATCACCATAGTAAAGAAAATTACACCCCGAATTAAATCACAGCCCCGTGAATAAATCTCCACTTTTAGACAAGAACAAAACTTGGTGTCACGATTTGTGGAGTTAGTTAGTCTCTTCAAATAAGTTATAAACTCTAAGAATATAAACCAATATATCAAAAAAATCGATATAATTCATCAGCAAACAACCCTAAAGGAAATAGAATTGGAAACTGAATTTTTTAGTGCTACCTACCTATCATTAGCACTCAACCTAACTTTTACACTCATCACGCTTGTGGTAAGTGTTCTCTTACTTCTTGGCATAGATAGCATTCTTCTAAAAAACATCAATTTACAAGAGGAGATAAAAAAAGGAAATGTTGCCGCGGCAATCTTTGCTTCTTCCATCATGCTCTTTATCGCCATTATTGTTGGTATGGGAATTCATTGAAAGAAAAATTTTCTACTTTTGTAGTTTCCCTGCTGGGTCTCTTTTTATTATCTATCTTAGTGGATGAGAAAAAGGAACCTGTGGAAGTCTACTCACCTCCAAAACCAAAGTCAAAACCTGCATCAGTACCAATACTGAACAATATATACAATCTAGATATTCCAAAGTATGGTAAAGCCCAAAACTTATCTGATATGTCCTATGTTACTGCCAGAGAAGATAAGCGTTATATATATGGCTACTCTATGGCGACAAAAGATAAAACTATCTTTGCTAGTGTGAAACCATCTACAGAAAATGATTTTTTCTTTGTCAACAGCTATCTAAATGGCTTTGTCCCCTACTCAGTAGAAAATATTTGGGTCACACTCGCCTATCTACAAAGCAGGCTAAAATACCAACTCGACGAAAAAGCATATAACAATCGAAAAGAAGTATGGCAAACTTCAAAGCAGTCTTATGAAAAGTTGCGTGGTGACTGTGAGGACCATGCAATTTTACTAGCTGACTGGTTGATTGGTCTAGGGTATGATGTAAGAGTTGTAGCGGGTACTGTAAAGACCCCAGGTCAGGCTGAAGAAGGCCATGCTTGGGTTGTTCTCTATTATGATGGCAAAGAGTATCTACTAGAAGCTACAAGAAAATCAAAATGGAGTCGCTTACCTTTAGCCAAAAACTACCCAAACTATCATCCAAAGTATATGTTTAATAGAGAAGAGTTTTGGATAAATACAGGCTCAGAGTTTACAACTAAATACTCAGGTAAAAAGTGGGTAAAAAGTGGGAAATTTGTTCCATATAATAAATTTTATAAAGATTTAAAAGTGTAAGTTTTGGATGGTGGTCAGGGAGAGATTCGAACTCTCGGTACATTGCTGTACACTACCTTTCCAAGGTAGCACCATCGGCCACTCGGACACCTGACCATTCTTTAGGGACGAAATTTTACCCTTAAAAGACTTTATTTAGCATAAACTTATAAACTAAAATTTTAGGTTCAAAAGGTATAATTATTCTTATTATCAATATAAGGATATTTTAGTGCTAAGTATAGCTTCATTTTTACAACTTTTAAAAGAGTCATTTCGAGACTTGTTACCGATTATTTTAGTTATTGTGTTTTTCCAACTTGCAATCATTCAAACAGTACCCGAAAACTGGTTAAGCACCTCTATTGGTCTTGCTATTGTTGGTGTTGGTCTTGCAGTATTTCTTCTTGGTCTTGAAGTTGGAATCTTTCCAGTAGGAGAGGGGCTTGCGAGTGATTTCGCTCGAAAAGGCTCTACAAAATGGATTATTCTTTTTGCCTTTATGATTGGTTTTGGTACTACAGTAGCCGAACCTGCTCTACTTGTAATCGCGGACAAAGCAGCGGGCATAAGTTCTGGAAGAATTGACGCCTTTGTTTTAAGAATGGTTGTTGCATTTTCAGTTGGTTTTGCCATCGTTATTGGTGTTTGGAGAATTATAAAAGGTCACCCAATTCACTACTACATCATAACAGGCTATATCTTAGTTGTTGCAGCTACTGCCTTTGCACCAAAAGAGATTGTTGGTCTTGCCTATGACCTTGGTGGTGTAACAACATCAACAGTAACAGTGCCTCTTGTTGCAGCACTTGGTATTGGTCTAGCTTCAACTATAAAAGGGCGTAACCCTGTACTTGATGGATTTGGTCTTATCGCGTTTGCTTCCCTTACTCCGATGATATTTGTACAGTTTTATGGTATCTATGTTTATCAATTTATAGAAGCTTCTGATATCGTACTTCCTGTTGCAGAGCATACTGCTGACGTGGCGGCTGCATTTGATTTTACTTTAATCACTGTTTTAAAAGGTATTGTAAGTGTAGCCTTTGATGTTCTCCCTATCTTAGCTGTAATTTTATTCTTCCAGTATGTTATCATCAAAAAACCTATTGATAATCTCAAGCAAGTTCTTATAGGGTTTGCTCTTGTTATCTTTGGACTTGATGCCTTTATCATCGGTCTTGAAATGGGTCTCTTTTCACTTGGTGAGACTATGGCACTACAGCTTACTCAAAATGATAGCAACATAATTATCTACTCTTTTGCATTTGCTATAGGGTTTTCAACTACAATGGCTGAACCTTCTCTAACTGCGATTGCTAGAAAAGCAAAAGAGATAAGTGATGGGAAAATCAATGACTTTGTTCTACGTCTTTTTGTCGCACTTGGTGTTGCCATCGGTATCTCTCTTGGTGCCTTTAGAATTGTAAATGGTGGAGAGATTGTCTACTACATCATGGCTGGATATATGTTTGTAATCGCGCTTACATTTATGGCACCTAAATACATTGTTCCTATCGCTTATGATAGTGGTGGAGTAACTACTTCAACTGTTACTGTTCCTTTAGTTGCTGCGCTTGGTCTTGGTCTTGCTACGAACATACCCGGACGCGACCCACTTATTGATGGTTTTGGTCTTATTGCCTTTGCTTCCCTCTTTCCTATGATAACAGTTATGGCTTATGGTGTTATGACAGAGAGAATGGGGATTAAAGGGGAGCATGAAAGAGAAGAGATGCACCTTGATGAGCTTCGCCATGCTATTGAAGATGCAAATGATATGGGTCTATCAACGGTATATGTTGATGGAGCAGAGAAACGCCACTCCTCTTCTATGACCTTTTCAGCTGTTCATGTCATAGTCCCTCATGATAAAGAGGAAGAGGCTCTACGCGCTGCCAAAGAGGCAGGTGCTAGAGGTGTAACTATCATGAGTGCACACGGTATGGGTCTTGAGGAGATGGATAACTTCTATAATAGACTTCATAGTGATGCAACAGATGCAAACCTCATGTTTGTTGTGCGGACTAGAAATGTTGATAAAATTATTAGAAAAGTGATGGATAAGCTTGATATTACAGGAGAAGGTGATGGTATAGCCTATGCCTATCCTATTTCACATGTAAAAGGTATAAGGCTCAAAAGTGGCGACTTGTAATGTATGATTTTTCTCTATTCATAAGTAATCAAGACAACATCATCTTTGATGAGTTCACAGATAAATATACAGCGCTTGTAAATACTTTTGATGAGGATAAGTGTGACATTGTAATTGCGCACTATAATAAAATCATAAAAACTTTTGCTGCTCCTTTTGAGCTAAAAGAGATAATAAGCGCTTTTGAATACTTAGCTAAATATAAAATGTCAATTTCAGTTCCTTATGTCATTGTAACAAATGAGATTTATGGGCTTAAAAACATCCTTATCGCTCAAATGACTCACTCCAATGCAAATGAGAAGATTATGGACCTCTTCTCTATGTTTGAAATTATCAACAATAGAGTAGCTAAAATATATCTACACAACTACATAGACCGACTTATCTCTATAAACCATGTGCGTATAAGCTCTCTTGCAGACTTAATAGAAAAAAATATGATTGTGCATTATGAATCACATCTTATATGGCTCACAAGATTAGCAGAGCTTATTAGAGAAGAGGAAAAAGAGAATTTTGTACAGCTCGATGACAAAATATGTGACTTTGGTTTATGGCTGCACGGAGAAGCAAAATTAATCATACAAAACAACTCAAAATATAAGGCGATTGACACGCTTCATAAAACCCTGCACCTTTTTGCCAAAAAAATATTTAATCAGCTTGGTCAACAAGAACATCATGTACTTATAACTTATCTTGAAAAGTGTGAGCTTATCTCCTTAAGTATAGGTACAGAACTGGCACTTATTGATAATATACTCATGAATAAAAGAATTACCAAAGACCCTCTTACGGGTGCACTAAATCGTCAAGCCCTAAAAAGTGTTTTTGAGAGCCAATATGAAATATCCTTCGCGACAAGCAGTTCGTTTGTCTTAGCCATGTGTGATTTGGACTTCTTTAAAAAGATAAATGATACCTATGGACATGTAGCAGGAGACAAACTTTTAACATCTTTTGTTGATACTGTAAAACAGAGTATACGTAACTCCGATGTCATAATCCGATATGGTGGAGAAGAGTTTGTTATCATGTTACCAGCTATAGAAAAAGAGAAAGGAAAAGAGGTTTTAGAAAAAATTCGTCAAAGTTTTCAAAAATCTCATATACTCTTTGATGATGCAGAAGTACAAACTACAGTTAGTATAGGCATGATAGAGATAAGGCCAGATAAAGAGTATAAAAAAAGTTTTGTTGAAGAGTATATTATGATAGCGGATAGAGAACTTTATATGGCAAAAAAAGGTGGTAGAAACAGAATAGAGGTCCGCTAAAGCAGATCTCTATAGTCATATTTAGATAAATCTAAGTAAAACTTTTTCCCTACTGTAATAATTCTATCGTCTCTTGATGCCTCTTTTTTAAACTTCGCTCTTATTTTTTTGGATTTTTTCTCTGATACTTTATGCTTTTTTAAATACTTTTTTAAAGATACTATTTTAGGCTCTATTAGCACTTCATTCTCTATTTCAGCCTCTAAAGTCTCATCTTCTATCACAACTTCTTGCTCTTTTGGGATACTGAGCATAAATTGTGAGGAGATACTTGTGAGTATACTTTTGAGTTGCTCATCTTTATCTTTATATATCTGCTCTATCTTCAGACGCTCCTGAATAAGCATCTGCTCTTTTTGATCCCTGAGTGTTCTTGTCTCACCCTCTAATGTTTCAACTCTCTCTTGGAGCTTTGCATTTTGCTCTTCTAAAAGTTTATTATATCTACTATCAGCAGGTTGCATCTTACTTGCAGCCACTCTATTAGCAGCTCTTTTAGGTTTGCTTGCCTCTATGATGACTAACTTCACACCATCCTCTACAACTGACTCTAAAGAGCCTCTTCTAATACGGTTATGAATTGCCTCACGTGATACCCCAAAATACTCCGCTGCATCTGCTATACTCATTTTACTCATAAAAACTCCTCTACGATTTATCTCATATTCTCAAAGACTAAAGGAGCATCCCATTCGCCTTTGCGAATCTCTCCCATAACCTTCTGTAGGTCATCAAGTTTAGCACCCTTAACGCGGATATAATCACCCTCTATTTGAGCATTTACTTTGAGTTTCATTTTTTTGATATCAGCAGTAATTTTTTTAGCCTCTTTACTCTCAATATAATCAACAATCTTAAAAGTAACCTTTCTATTTCCACCACTAGAGTCTTCAACTTTAAGCTCATCCAAAACTTTAGAGGAGAGACCCTGTTTTAAAAACTTGGCTATAACAATATCTTTAAGAGCATCTAACTTGTTGTCACTTGAAGCGATTAATATTAAAGTTTTTGCCTTTTCATTATGCGTAACTTCATATGTAGTACCTTTAAAGTCATACCTATTAGCAACCTCTCTATCAACAAGATTGATTGCATTTTTAAAATTTTGAGTATCTATTTTTGCTGTAATATCAAACGAGTGCTCTTTTGCCATTTTTCAAAACCCTTCTATAACATTTTTAGTTATTATAACATAACTAAAACTTTAATTACTGTTAGTTTGTGCGTTAAAGGAGTATTTATCTTAGTTTAGATAAACTCTATTACTTTAATTCTAGAGAGTAAGTATGAACAATAATAAAATTAGTAGTATTATAAATAAATCATACCCTCCTTTAAACTCTATAGATACAGTAAAAACAGCATTTGACATCATGCAACAGCAAAAGATTAGCTCTGTTATCATTACAGATAATCAAAATAGACCCATCGGAATTTTTACAGAGCATGATGCACTTAGCATAATCGCCATAAACAAACAAACGAATGTTAGTTTATCTGATGTTATGAGTAAAAATGTTTTTTGTGTTGATGGCGACTCCTATATTCACGATGCCTATATTTTAATGGAGCAAAAAAACTATAGACATATTATAATTACCGATAAAGAGAACTTTTTCTTAGGTGTTGTAACAGAGGGTGACTTTCTAAGGCACATGGGCTTTGAGGATATGGCACAAGAGAAGACCATTTCAGATATCATGAGTGAGTCAATACTTACTATATCTCCTAATACTTCCATAAAACAAGCTGCACAACTTATGAGTGAAAAAAAGTGTGATTATGCCATTATTATACATGGAGGAAAGCCAAAAGATATAGTTACGGAGAGAGATATTACTCACTTCTGCTCTCTTAGGGAAAATAATAGTGAAGATGACATCTCTGTAATTTCGAAACATAAGATGTACACCGTAAATAAAGAGATAGGGCTCAAAGATGCATCTAATCTAATGCAGCAACATGGAGTGCATCAGCTTATAGTGATAAATGACAAACAAGACCTCATAGGGCTTATCACAAGGCATGATATTTTAAAAGCAATGCATGGAGACTACTTTGACTTTCTAATTGCAACTATCGATGCAAAGAGTAAAAACGAAAAGTTACTCAAAAGACAAAAAGATGAACTAGAAAAACTTGCAAATTATGACTTGCTGACAAACTTACCAAATAGATTGCTCTTTAAAAAAATACTACAAAAATCTATAGCTAATGCTGTTCGTCACAACTATTATACTGCCTGTATACTTCTCGATTTAGATCGCTTTAAAGATATCAATGACAGTTATGGGCATACTGTTGGGGATGAGTTACTCAAAAAAATATCTGATGTTTTAAAAACTAGTATTAGAGAAGGTGATATTGTTGCTAGATTAGGCGGGGATGAGTTTGGAATAATATTAGAACATATTCAAAACGACGAAGATATAGCTTGTGCTGTAAATAAAATCTTGAAAAATGTACAAAAATCATTTACCTTGTCTAACAGTGCCGAAATTAGCATAGAGGCAAGTGCTGGAGTTGTTGTAATCCCTAAAGACTCTCAAGATGTTGAAAAACTGTTCCAATACGCTGATAGTGCTCTCTACCAAGCCAAAAAAGATGGTCATGGTTTATACAGATTTTATACAGATGAGATGACGCAAAATGCTATTCAAAAAATTGCTTATGAAAATGCTTTAAGATTAGCAATAGAAAATGAAGACTTAGAGGTGTACTACCAACCTCAAGTGCATATGAAAACAGATAAAATCATAGGTGCAGAAGCTCTTTTAAGATGGAAACATGGTGAGGAGATGATTCCACCATCTCTCTTTATACCTATTGCTGATGAGACTGGACTTATAAATACTTTAGGGGAATGGGTTTTAAATAAAGCGTGTAAACAGGGTAAAGTTTGGCTGGATAATGGATATCACATAACCGTAGCTGTCAATATATCCTCTACGCAAATCAGATATCAAAATATTCCAGAGCTAGTTTCAAAAGTACTTGTCAATACCCAATATTCCCCTGAAAAACTTGAAATAGAGATAACAGAAAGCTCTTTAATGCAGCGCGATGAAGAGAATGTAAAGATGCTACATGCTCTAAGAGCTAAAGGTATTCGTATAGCTATCGATGATTTTGGAACGGGTTACTCCTCTTTAGCATATTTAAAACGATTTCCTATTGACGTCCTTAAAATAGATAAGAGTTTTGTAGATGACCTACCATATGAGAAAGAAGATATGGCGATAGTTGTGGCAATAATCGAAATGGCAAAAGCCTTAGGGTTTCAAGTTATAGCCGAAGGTACTGAACACCAAGAGCAATTAGATTTTCTAAAAGAGAAGGGCTGTAATATCTATCAAGGCTACATAAAAAGTAAACCTATTCCAGCCCATGAATTTGAAAAACTTTTAGAAGAGCAAAACGCTTAAAAACTTGGGCTTCCATCAAAGCCAAATCCACCACCAAAACTATTGGCAAAATTTGGGTCACTATAGCCAGCCATTGCAGATTTTGAACGAAGTTTTTCTATGTCTGACTTACTTGAGATATTTTGAGGGCAGACTACTGTACACTCATTACAGAGTGTACAATCCCAAATACCATTCGTTTGAATAGTATCTATCTTCTCTTTCTCATCTTTCTCACGCACATCGCTAACATACTTCCAGACTCTAGTAAGTGCGAATGGACCTAAAAACTCTTCATTAACAGCATACACAGGACAAGCACTATAGCATGAACCACAGAGGATACAATCACTCTGAACCTCATTTGTTTTCTCATCTTCCTGGGTTACTCCAACACCTTTACTACTTGTATTTTGCCACGCTTTAGCCTTTGCATTAAACGCATAGGATTTACTCATGTCAACAACCAAATCACGAATAACAGGAACATTGTTTAGAGGCTCTACTCTATCTCCATCTTGCACTTTATAAGAACATGCAAGAACCTCTGTATCATTTACTCGCATCGAGCAACTGCCACAAACACTACTTCTACATCCACTTGAAAATGTCAGCGTATTATCTTGCATCGTCTTTATCTCTTGTAAGACTTCAAGTAGTGTTGCCTCTCTTGTAACAACCTCATATGCAACAAAGCTATCTTCTCTTTTTACTGTTATTGTCATAATCTACTCCGCCATAAAGTGAGCACCACAGCTCACATCTCTTTTAAGTGCAGAACTCACAACTTCATCACATATATCTAACATATTTTGAAACTCTAAAAACTCAACTAGATTTGTATTATAAATTTTTGATTTATCATTGACACCCATTAGATGAAGTTTTGATTTTATATCTTTTATTTCATCCAAAGCAGTTTGTAGTTCACTTTTTTTACGAACAATACCAACATTTTTGTAAAATAGATTTCCAATATATTCTCTCATCTCATAAAAATCGAGTTCATGTTGATGCGTTTCAAGTTTCAACTTAAAATTACTCTCAATACTTCTCTCTACGCTCTCTTTGCTAAGTGCATACTCTGCCGCAGCTGCACCAGCCTGTTTTCCAAACACCACTATCTCTAAAAGGGAGTTTCCCCCTAAGCGGTTTCCTCCATGAACTCTATGGTTTGCACACTCTCCAGCTGCAAAGAGTCCATTCACATCTGTTGCTGATGTGTCATCAACTTCTATGCCACCCATTGTGTAGTGTGCAACAGGTCTTATGGGTATCAAATCGTGAACTGGATCAACATTTTCATAGAGTTTAGCCAACTTTCTCTCTTGAGGAAGACCTTCGTCTATAAACTCCTCACCAAGGTGACGAATATCTAAAAATATCTCTTCGCCTTTGAGTATCTCTGTGTTTATCGCCCGGCTCACCTCATCACGAGGCAGTAACTCATCTGTAAATCTTTCACCTTTTGAGTTAAGAAGATAGCCCCCCTCACCTCTTGCGCTCTCACTTATAAGTACACTAGAGTTTTTCAGTGCTGTTGGGTGAAACTGCACAAATTCCATATCTATCATCTTAGCACCAGCTCTCACTGCAACAGCGATACCATCGCCAGTCGAAGCAGTAGAGTTTGTTGAGTTCTTATCATAAATACGACTATAGCCGCCCGTTGCCAAGATTACTGCCTTACTTTCAAACTTCTCAATTTCACCACTTTGTATGTTTAAAACAGCAGCACCACCTATACAATCTTCTTCATCTTTTAAAAGTTCTACCAAATATCTCTCACTTAGTATCTCTATGCCTTGACTTAAACATCTATCATAGAGAGTGTGAAGAATTTTTAGCCCTGTATAGTCTTGCGCATAACAAGCACGAGGTGCTGAAGCACCACCAAGAGTTCTTTGCGCTATTTTTGCATCTTTTGTACGTGAAAAACAGACCCCTATACTATCTAACCACTCTACAGCGTTTGGAGCTTCTGTACACATAAGTCTCACTGCTTCTTCATTCGCCAAACCGTGTGCAGATTTAAGAGTGTTTTTCACATGAGCCTCAACGCTGTCTTCACCAGCATTCCCTAGTGCCGCATTTATGCCACCCTGAGCCATACATGTTTGACTTCTTGTTGGATACTCTTTTGTTATCACTAAAACTTTAGCGCCACTCTCTTTCGCTTTTAAGGCTGCAACAAGTCCTGCTCCACCAGCACCAATTATTAATACATCACTCTTCATCTTCTTCCTGTACTTTTTTTAATTCTTCTTGTTAATATAGCACTATTAGCAATATTTTCAGCATAAATATTTTTACCGTTTTAATATTTAAGGATTAATCATAAAAGATAATACATAGTATCGTGCAATTCTCATACTACCTGCTATAAGAACAAACCAAACAAAGTTTAAACGCAACACACCCGCTACTAATGTTAGAGGGTCACCAATAACAGGAAGCCAAGAGAAAAAAAGTATAAAGTAGCCATACTTATGTCCGTAGTCCAGACTCCATTGTCCAGGTTTTGAGCCTTTTAGCTTATCTTTTGTTTTATCATATAACCAGTACCCAAACCAGTAGTTAAGGATTATTGCAAGAATATTTCCGCTTGAAGCAAAAAACATAGCGTTTAGAAATGGCATATCATTTGTTAAAGCAGCAAGAAAAGCTACCTCTGAAGAGAAGGGAACAATAGTCGCTGCAAGGAATGCAGAGAAGAAAAGAGCTAGTTCAGTGATTGTATATTCTCAATCACCGAAGCTATAAGTTTATCTCTAGCTTCTACCGATGTCCACGCTATGTGAGGCGTTACATACAAATTGTCTGAGTTATTCACATCTAAAAGTGGATGATCTTCTCTCATAGGCTCCTTTGTTAAAACGTCTAATCCAAAAGAGATATTTTTCTCATCAATTATTTTAGCAACTGCTTCTTCATTGATGATACCGCCACGTCCAAGATTTAAAATGGTGGCTCCATCTTTACAAGTTAACAGCTGTTCATAATCTAAAAGATTCTCTGTCTTGTCATTGAAAGGTGCATGAATAGTGATAATGTCACAAGTTTTTAGAAGTTCATCCAGAGTTGTTCTCTGATAACCCTCAGTCCTATTCACACCACTTGTTGAGTAGTAAAAAACGTCAGCACCAAAAGATGAAGCGATATCTGCAACACCACGGCCTATAGTTCCTAGACCTATGATTCCCCATTTTTTACCCTTTATTTCAAAAAATGGACGGGAGACATCGGTAAAGATAAGGCTTCTTGAGTAGCTACCATCTTTTACAGACTCATCATAGTAGCGTGAGTGCCCCATCAGATAAAAAAGCATTGAAAAAGTGTGCTGAATAACTGAATCAGTTGAATACCCAGCTACATTTTTAACTTCTATACTTCTCTCTTTAGCTGCATTTAAATCAACATTATTCATACCCGTTGCTGCTACACAAATTAGTTTGAGAGTTGACGTGTTTTGCATATGCGTATCAGTAATAACAACCTTGTTAGTAACAATAACATCACAGTTAGTTATTCTTGTTTGGACTTCCTCAGCTGAAGTTGTCTGGTATACTGTAACTTCACCAAGTGAATCAAAACCACTTAAATCAGTTGCTCCAAAAGTTAGAGCATCAAGTAATACTATGTTCAAACTAAGCGTCCTTGATATTTTTAATTAACTCGCGAGACTGCTCGAGTGCTTTTTCAACTTTGTCAAAGACTAAAGCAACTGCTAAACGTCTTCCTTTATGAGCTTCTGGTTTGGAGAAAACTCTTACAAAACTGTTATCACTAAAGAGACTATCATCTACATCTACAACAGGAGCGTAATTGTGTGCTTCACTTTTAAACGCAGCAGATGCACCATCACCATAAAAAGTAAATCCAAGAGGCAGACCAAGAACAGCACGAAGATGCAGTGCAAACTCACTCTGAGACTGTGTTATAAGTGTTACCATTCCCGTATCGTGTGGACGTGGGCTAACTTCTGAGAAATAGACCTCATCACCTTTTACAAAAAGCTCAACTCCAAAAAGACCTTGAC
>Ga0209345_10003761_pt1 | contig 15324 bp, 13 predicted proteins | sample Cruoilmetagenom7_FD_187294 | JGI IMG/M metagenome (GOLD analysis project Ga0209345, IMG submission 187294) | Oil polluted marine microbial communities from Coal Oil Point, Santa Barbara, California, USA - Sample 7 (SPAdes) (version 2) | ecosystem: Environmental > Aquatic > Marine > Oil seeps ... | reverse complement strand
CTTTCAAAAACATTCTTTTTTGAAGATGTCAAAGCTGGTAATTACTTTTGGAAACAGTTTTTTACGGGTGCTTTTATTGCTGTTGTTATGACTGGTTTAGACCAAGATATGATGCAAAAAAACCTAACCTGTAAAACTTTAAAAGATGCTCAAAAAAACATGTTTTGGTTTACTATTGTTTTAGTAATTGTAAACTTTTTCTTCCTTTCTTTAGGTGTTTTATTAACCGATTATGCAACTGCAAACCAAATTAACGCACATAAAGATGAACTATTCCCTACCATCGCAATGTTAGGTGATTTAGGTTTAGGAGTTTCACTTTTCTTTTTATTAGGTCTTATAGCCGCAGCATATTCAAGTGCTGATAGCGCTTTAACATCACTTACAACTTCTTTTAGTATTGATATTTTAGAAATTGACCAAAATAAATCGGTAAAAAAACAAGTACAAATAAGAAAGCAAGTACATATTATTTTTTCATTTATTTTAGTTGCTACTATTTTAATTTTCAAATATTTTATTGCTGATGAAAGTGTCATTTCTAAAATATTTCAATTTGCGGGTTACACCTATGGACCACTATTAGGATTGTATGCTTTCGGGTTATTTACTAAATTTAACGTTAAAGATAAAGCTGTCCCGTTTATTGCTATACTTACACCAATAGCAACAATTGCTATAAGTTTTTATTCAAAAAAGTGGTTTAATTTTGATTTTGGTTTTTTTATATTAATTATAAACGGACTTTTAACCTTCTTGGGCTTGTTGTTATTCAGTAAGAAAAATTAAATTTGCAGTATGGAGAAAGATTTGAGTAATTACCGAAAAGTTTACAAAAAAAAAGAGCTTTCTAAAAAAGAAGTTCCAGAAAATCCTATAGAATTATTTCAAAAGTGGTTTTTTGAAGTTGAAGAATTTGGAGGAGATACAGAAACAAATGCCATGACAATTTCTACTATTGATGCGAATGGAACTCCACAAAACAGAGTTGTTCTCTTAAAAAAATACACGTGGGAAGGCTTCATTTTTTATACCAATTACAACAGTAAAAAAGGAAAATCTATAAAACAAAACCCAAATGTTTGCTTGTCATTTTTTTGGAATAACATTGAAAGACAGGTAATTATAAAAGGAGAAGCTGAAAAAATCTCAAAAAACTTATCAGACGGATATTTTGAATCTAGACCTGATGGAAGTAAACTTGGAGCTTGGGCTTCAAACCAAAGTGAAGTTGTACCTTCTCGTAAATTTTTAGATGACAGATTAACATCATTTGAAAAACAATTTGAAAATAAAGAAATAACAAGACCTGAAAATTGGGGAGGTTATATTGTAAAGCCTACAAGTATTGAATTTTGGCAAGGACGCCCTAATAGAATGCACGACAGAATTAAATACACTTTACAAAAAGATTTTAATTGGAAAATTGAAAGATTAGCTCCTTAATTTTTATATTTGAACCTCTAACCAACGCCAAATGAAAACACTTTACATTGTTAGACACGCAAAATCTTCTTGGGAATACGAAGGAGTTAAAGATATTGACCGTCCTTTAAAAAAACGAGGCATAAATGATGCTTATTTGATTTCTAACGTATTAGAAAAAAAAATAGCTAGTCCAGATGTTTTTGTGTCTAGTTGTGCAAATAGAGCTTTGCACACTGCTATGATTTTTAGTTACACCTTTAATTATCCGCTTGCAAACCTTAAAATAAGTAAATCGCTTTATAGTTTTAGCGATGGATACTTAATTAAAACTGTAAAAGCATTAGATGATGGTTTTGATTCTGCTATTATTTTTAGCCATGACCATGGAATTAGCGATTTTGTAAATAAGTTTGGAAATAAGTTTCTAAGTCATGTGCCAACTTGTGGTGTTATTGGAATTAAATTTGATTCTAACCACTGGAAAAACATTAAATCTGGAGAAACATTTTTAACTGAATTCCCTAAAAATTATAAATAATTACGACTTTGAAAATTGAAAAACTTGCCGGAATTGATATTGGATCAAATGCTGTACGCCTACTTGTTACCAATGTAATTACTGAAAAAGATGAGAAACCAAGTTTTAAAAAATCTGCGCTTGTACGTGTGCCAATTCGTTTAGGTGCTGATTCATTTATTAAAGGTAAAATTTCTGAAGAAAACAAAGTTAGAATGATTAAAGCTATGAATGCTTTTAAATTACTAATGGAAGTTCACGGTGTTGAAAAGTATTATGCTTGTGCAACTTCAGCTATGAGAGACGCTTCTAATGGAGTAGATGTTATTCAAGAAATTTTTGAAAAAACTTCAGTAAAAATTAATATTATTGATGGTAAAAAAGAAGCTGCAATAATTTTTTCAACCGATTTAAGTGATGTTATTGAAAGTGATAAACCGTACCTTTATGTAGATGTTGGTGGTGGAAGTACAGAATTTACGTTGTTTTCAAATGGTGAAATTATTAATTCAAAATCATTTAAAATTGGAACTGTAAGATTACTTAACTACAGTAAAAATGAAGCACATAAAATATGGGAGGATATTGAAATTTGGATTAAAGAAAATACCAAAAATTTAAAAAAAGTTGCCCTTATTGGTTCAGGAGGAAATATAAATAAGATATATAAACTATCTGGTAAACAACTAGGAAAACCATTATCGCTAATTTACATGAAAGCTCATTATCAATTTTTAAAACAAATGACCTACGAACAGCGTATTTCTGAAATGGGTTTAAATCCTGATAGAGCTGATGTAATTATCCCTGCTACCAAAATATATATAAATGCAATGAAATGGAGTGGAGCAACTAAAATTTACGTTCCAAAAATTGGATTGGCTGATGGTATTGTAAAAAGCCTATACTACAACAAACTATAAAACAACAAACTTAAAAAGCTATCATTCTGAATCAAATTCAGAATGATAGCTTTTTAATAACTTTATAAATTCATCTAAATTAAGATTTCACAAATTCTTCAACTAATTTACCTACAATTTTCTCAGCAACTTTAGCAACTTTTTGAACTTCTTCATGAGAAACTTCTTCAACAATCCCTTCAACACCTAAATCTGTAATTACTGAAATTCCAAAGCAAGTCATTCCCATATGTTTTGCCACAATTACTTCAGGAACTGTTGACATTCCAACAGCATCAGCACCAACTAATTTTACCATTCTATATTCTGCAGGAGTTTCAAAAGTAGGACCTTGTAAAGCTAAATAAATTCCTTTTTGAAGTGTTACATCCATTTTAGCTGCTATTTCTTCCATTTTAGCAATCATTTTATAACTGTAAGGTTCGTGCATATCAACAAATCTTGGTCCAAAACGATCATCATTTTTTCCACGCAATGGATGATCGGGTATAAAGTTAATATGATCTGTAATTAACATAATATCTCCAACTTTAAAAGCTGGGTTAACACCTCCAGAAGCATTAGAAACAATTAAATTTTCAACACCTAAATATTTCATTACACGTACAGGAAAAACTGTTTGTTCCATAGACCACCCTTCATAATAATGAAAACGCCCACGCATTGCAATTACTTTTTTATTTCCTATTGTTCCAAAAATTAATTCTCCTGAATGACCTGCAACCGTTGATACTGGAAAGTTTGGAATTTCCTCATAAGGAATGGCAAGTTCAACCTTAATTTTTTCAATTAAGTTACCTAAACCTGTTCCTAAAATAATACCATAATCTGGTGTTGTTATTCCTTTCTCTTGAAGAAATTTAACTGTATCTTGAACTTTATTCCACATATTTGTTTATTAATTTATCAAAACTTGAGCTATTAGCTACAAATTTTGTTTGTATTGATATATATCTCAAATTTTGCAATCCTGCAAAGATACGAACATAATCTTTCTCTGTTGTTATAACGCAATTATTATTTAAAGTTAAAGCATTTATTTTCTCAACCTCATGCTTTTTAAAATTATAATGATCTGGGTATTTTAAATGTTTAAATTTAATATTTAAATTTTTTAAATAATCCGTTAAAGGTGCCGGATTTGCAATTCCTGTAATTAGTGTTATTTCTTTATTTACTATTTCTAATAAATTTAAATTTGAAGAACCTTTCAGCTCATTATCATATTTAATAGTTGTAAAAAACACTTGCTGATTTAAGCTTGGTTTTAATCTATTTTTAATCTCTAGCTGTTCAGCTTCAGAAATTGTACTTGGGCATTTTGTTACAATAATAACTTGTGCTCTTTTAGCTCCAGATCTATGTTCTCTTAAATTCCCTGTAGGTAACATACTATCATTTATATATAAATTTTGATAAGATGTTAATAGAATATTAAAACCTCCTTGTACTTTTCTGTGCTGAAAAGCATCATCTAACAAAATAATGTCTGGTTTATTTTCAAGAGCTTCTAATTGCTGAATTCCATTTGTTCTATTAGCATCAACACAAACTATAATGTTGGGGAATTTTTTATAATATTGAAATGGTTCATCTCCAATAATTTCAGCATTTGAATGCTCGTTTGCTATTATAAACCCTTTACTTTTACGCTTATAACCTCTACTTAAAACAGCAATTTTATAATTATTTTGCAATAGCCTAATTAAATACTCAATTTGTGGTGTTTTTCCAGTTCCACCAACACTTAAATTTCCAACAACAATAGTTGGAGTTTTAAATTTGGTAGATTTAAACACATTTATTTGGTACAAATAATTACGCACACTTGTAATTAATCCATACAACAATGAAAACGGAAATAGTATTTTTCTTAAAAAATTCACCAAAAGCTAAAATACAAAACAAATTAAAAATTTATACCTAAATAGGTTAACTTTCTTATCTAAAATATATCTTTGTTACACAAATTCTATTTCTACTATGATAATTAAAGATATTACAAATTGTATTGAAGAAATTGCGCCTTTAAATTATGCTGAAAGTTTTGACAATGTTGGCTTACTCGTTGGAAGCTATTCAACCAAAGTAACTGGAGTTTTAGTAACATTAGACACGTTGGAAATAGTTGTTGTTGAAGCAATTGAAAAAAATTGCAATTTAATTGTTAGCTTTCATCCAATCATTTTTTCAGGATTGAAGAAATTAAACGGTTCTAATTATGTAGAACGTGTTGTATTAAAAGCAATTAAAAATGATATTGCAATTTATGCAATGCACACAGCTTTAGATAATTCTTTTGAAGGTGTAAACGCTAAAATTTGTGAAATACTTGGATTGCAAAACAAAAAGATTTTAATTCCACAAAAAAACACCATAAAAAAACTAACAACGTACGTTCCTAGTAATAATGCTGAAGAAGTGAGACAAGCGCTTTTTAATGCAGGTGCTGGCAGTATTGGAAACTATGATAATTGTAGTTTTAATACTGAAGGTTTTGGAACTTATAAAGGGAACGAAAACTCAAACCCTGCAATTGGTGAAAAAGGTAAATTACACACTGAAAATGAAACTCTTATCAGTGTTATTTTTGAAAAACATAAAGAAAAAAATATACTAACAGCGCTTTTTAATTCACACCCATATGAAGAAGTTGCTTTTGATATTGTTCCATTAGCAAATTTAAATCAAGAAATTGGACTTGGAATGATTGGTGAATTACAAGAAGAAAGAAATGAATTAGACTTTTTAAATTTCATAAAAAAAACAATGAATGCTAAAGGTATTAGGCATTCAAAATTAACAGGAAAACCAATTAAAAAAGTAGCCGTTTTAGGAGGCTCAGGAAGTTTTGCAATTGAAAACGCAGTAAACGCTGGTGCTGATATGTATATTACATCAGACATAAAATATCATGAATTTTACAAAGCTGAAAACAAACTTGTAATTGCAGATATTGGACATTTTGAAAGTGAACAATTCACAAAAAATCTTTTAGTTGACATACTTACGAAAAAATTCCTTAATTTTGCCATCATTTTATCAAATAAAAACACAAACCCAATTTATTACTTATAATATGGCTAAAAGCAAAGAAGTTACTGTTGAAGAAAAATTAAGAGCTCTTTACGACTTACAATTAATTGATTCAAGAGCTGATGAAATTAAAAATGTAAGAGGTGAACTACCTTTAGAAATAGAAGATTTAGAAGATGAAATTGTAGGTTTAAACAAAAGACTTTCTAATTTAGATGAAGACGTAGCTAACTTAAAAAGTGAAATTACTGCTAAAAAAATTGTAATTGAAGACTCTAAAGCTTTAGCAAAAAAATATACTGAGCAACAAAAAAACGTTCGTAATAATAGAGAATTCAATTCAATAGCCAAAGAAATTGAATATCAAGAACTTGAAATTGAATTAGCTGAAAAAAGAATTAAAGAATACAAAGTTAAGATTGAACAAAAAAATGTTGTAATTGAAACTACAAAAGAAAATATTGCAAAACAAGATGATTTATTAAAACATAAATCAGATGAGTTAAGTGATATTATGGGTGACACTGTTAAAGAAGAAGCTTTATTACTTAAAATGTCTAAAGAATATAGCGAGTTAATTGATGATCATTTATTAAAAGCTTATAATAGAATTAGAACTACTGTAAAAAATGGTTTGGCTGTTGTTTCTATTGATAGAGGAGCTTCTGGAGGTTCTTTCTTTACTATTCCACCACAAAGACAAGTTGAAATTGCTGGTCGTAAAAAAATTATTACTGATGAGCACAGTGGTAGAATTTTAGTTGATGGCGCTTTAGCTGAAGAGGAAAAAGAAAAAATTGACAAGTTATTAAGTTAGTAATAACTTAAATTTATATATAAAAAAGGCTTCCTGACTGGAAGCCTTTTTTATTTTTTAGTAGCTCGTATAGAGTATAATAACGGAAACATTCTTTGGTTTTCTTTTAACACAAACATTCCATCTTCAGTTTTTTCCATTTCAGGAAAACTATTATATGGTGATTTTTCAAATTCATGTAAAAACTCTATTTGCAATCCTGCAGAAGTTAATGCTGAAACCACTTCGCCTAAACCGTGATTCCAACCATATTCTTTACTAACAATATCAGCATCGCTATTTGTGTATGTGCCATTATATTCTTCATAAATTGCCTCGCTTTGTAAATATGGATACGTTAACTTTGGTGGTGTTTGTAAAAAATCGAACATCCAAACAATTGGATGAAATTCAATTAAATAAAAGAATCCACCTTTTTTAAGTTTACTAGCTATAATTTCTCCCCAAGTTTTTAAATCTGGCAGCCACCCAATAACTCCATAAGATGCAAAAACAACATCAAATTGTTCTTTCACAGTTTTTGGAACATCATATAAATTAGATTCAATAAAGGTAGCTTCAAGTCCTAGTTTATCATTCAATAATTTTGCTTGTTTTATACCTTCGCTAGATAAATCTATTCCGGTACATTTAGCACCTAACCTTGCCAAACTTAATGTATCTTGACCAAAATGACATTGCAAATGTAGTAATGATTTCCCTTTTATATCACCTAATTCTTCTAACTCAAATTTGTTTAATGACGTTTTACCTTTCATAAAACCATCAACATTATAAAACTCAGATTTTGCATGAATAGCAACTTTTTTATCCCAAGTTTCTTTATTCACTTCAAAATAAGATGTATACTTTTTATTCATAATTGTATTTTTAATTTCATAAAAATAGTGCAATTAAAACAAACCAAAAAATTGGAATTGCTTCCACCCAAAAACTAGTATAATAACGAGTTCTTTTAGGTGTTGAAAAACCTAAAAACAACGCTGTTATAAACGCAATAAATATTGATATAACTATTTTTGAATTAAAATAATTACTTTGTATAACTTCAAGAATCACAAAAAAAAGTAACAAAACATAACCAACAATTTTAGACTTATTTACACCTAATTCTTGTGGTAACGTTTTTAATATTTTTGGATCAACAGTTACATCTCTAATATCAAAAGGTAAAGTTATTGCTATAAGTATAAATAAACGTTGAACAAACTCTAAATATACATTTGAAGTAAATGAATAACCAAACTCAAACAACGGAAAAAACACTGTAACACCAGCCCAAGAAATAGCAATGCTAAAGATTTTTATTGAAGGAAAATTTCGAAAAGAAAATTCGATTTTTTCTTTTTTAAATATTGGCACAACATAAAAAAAGGTCATAAAAGCAAAAGGAAAAAGAATTACAATTCCTTTTACATTAAAACTACTAAAAAATATAATGTACGCTAAAAAAACACTTGATAAGATAGAAACTAACAATAACCAATTTTTATGCACAAAAAACCACTGTTTAAACCAGTTTAATCTAGTTGTTTTAATTTCAAAAAAACGAATAAAATTATAAGAAATTAAAATAGAAAAGGCAACAAAAAAAGGTGTTAAATTAGATTGAATTCCAAATGTAAGTAAGGTTATATTTGTTAAACAAAACCCTGATAATGCTACATGAATATTACTAAAAATATAAAAGTCTAGTATTTTTCTTAAAAATTGCATTTCACAAATGTAAGTATTTGTTCATTTACTTTATTTTTGGTTAACAAAATATTAGTATTCAGTAATAAAAAGAACATTTAAATTCCTGAAATTTAAGTAATTTTGGGAACGTTTAAATTTTATATACAAAACACATCAATGAAAACAGATTCATTCGTTTTAAGACATATTGGTCCAAGTGAAAATGAAGTTAAAGAAATGGTAAAAACTATTGGAGTTTCATCTGTAGATGAACTTATAAATAAAACCATTCCTTCAGATATACGATTAAAAAATAACTTAAATTTACCAAAAGCACTGAGTGAATTTGAATATATGACTCATATTCAAGAACTTGCCACAAAAAATAAGTTATTTAAAAATTATATTGGTTTAGGATATCATCCAACAATACTTCCTGGTGTAATTCAGCGAAATATTTTAGAAAATCCGGGTTGGTACACAGCTTACACACCTTACCAAGCTGAAATTGCTCAAGGTCGTTTAGAAGCCTTATTAAATTACCAAACTATGGTAACTGAACTTACCGGAATGGAAATATCTAATGCTTCATTATTAGATGAAGGAACTGCTGCTGCTGAAGCAATGATTATGCTATTTAATTCAAGATCTCGTAATCAAAAGAAAACAAATGCTTCTCAGTTTTTTGTTTCAAATGAAGTTTTACCGCAAACCATTGATATTTTAAAAACACGTGCTACACCTTTAAAAATTGAATTAGTTTTTGGGAATCATGAAACTTTTAAATTTTCAGAAAATATTTATGGTACACTCATTCAATATCCAGCAAAAAATGGTGAGGTTTACAATTATAAAGCATTTGTTGAAAAGGCAAAATCTGTTGATGCAAAAATTGCTGTAGCAGCTGATTTACTTAGCCTTTCTATATTAACTCCACCAGGAGAATGGGGAGCAGACGTTGTTGTTGGAACCACACAAAGATTTGGAATTCCAATGGGTTACGGAGGCCCACACGCGGGTTATTTTGCTACTAAAGAAGCTTACAAACGCTCAATTCCTGGAAGAATTATTGGTGTTACACAAGACAAAGATGGAAACCGTGCTTTACGTATGGCTTTACAAACTCGTGAACAACATATTAAACGAGAAAAAGCAACTTCAAATATTTGCACAGCACAAGTTTTATTAGCTGTAATGGCAGGTATGTATGCTGTTTATCACGGTCCAAAAGGGTTGATTTATATTGCACATAAAATTCAAAATTTAACAGCTACTTTAAACAACGGTTTATCTCAGTTAAATTTAAAACAACGAAATACTACATTTTTTGACACTTTAATTGTTGAAGTTGCTAACATTTCTAAAGTTAAAGAAATTGCTGAAAACAATCACATTAATTTTTTCTACCCAAACAAAAATTTAGTTGCTATTTCACTAAATGAAACAACTAGTTTGAATGATGTGAATGAAATCCTTTCAATTTTAGCAAAAGCAGAAGAAAAAGAAATTATTGTTGTCTCTTCAATTGAAGAATATAAAATTACTAAAGATTTAAAACGAACTTCTCCATTTATGACCAATGAAGTTTTTGAAGATTACCATTCAGAAACTGAAATGATGCGTTATATTAAAAAATTAGAACGAAAAGATTTATCGCTAAATCATTCTATGATTTCTTTAGGATCATGTACTATGAAGCTGAATGCAGCAACAGAAATGATCCCATTAAGCTGGCCAAATTGGGGAAATTTACATCCTTTTATTCCAATTGAACAAGCTGAAGGCTACCAAGAAGTTTTTAAAGATTTAGAAGCTTCATTAAATGAAATTACAGGTTTTTATGCTACTTCACTACAACCAAATTCTGGAGCACAAGGTGAATATGCAGGTTTAATGGTAATAAAAGCATATCATGAATCAAGAGGTGATAACCATAGAAATATATGCTTAATTCCTTCTTCAGCACACGGAACAAATCCTGCTTCGGCAGTTATGGCTGGAATGAAAGTAATTGTCACAAAATCTACCGAAGCTGGTAATATTGATGTTGATGATTTAAGAGAAAAAGCCGAGTTACATAAAGATAATTTAGCCGCATTAATGGTTACATACCCATCTACACACGGTGTTTTTGAAAGTACAATAAAAGAAATTACCGAAATAATTCACAATCGTGGTGGGCAAGTTTATATGGATGGAGCAAATATGAACGCACAAGTTGGCTTAACAAACCCCGCTACAATTGGCGCAGATGTTTGTCATTTAAATTTACATAAAACATTTGCTATTCCACACGGTGGTGGTGGCCCAGGAGTTGGCCCAATTTGTGTAGTTAAACATTTAGCTCCTTTTTTACCATCAAATCAAATAATTCCAACTGGCGGAGAAACTCCAATAAGTGCAGTTTCATCTGCTCCTTGGGGATCAGCTCTAGTATTATTAATATCGTATAGCTACATTAAAATGCTTGGCACAAACGGATTAAAGTTAGCAACTATAAACGCTATTTTAAACGCAAATTATATAAAAGCACGTTTAGAAAAGCACTATAAAATTTTATATGCAGGTGAAAATGGTTTTGCGGCTCACGAAATGATTGTTGATTTTAGAGAATTTAAAGTAAAAGGCATTGAAGTAACTGATATTGCCAAAAGACTCATGGATTACGGCTACCACGCTCCTACTGTTTCATTCCCTGTTGCAGGAACTTTAATGATTGAACCAACTGAGAGTGAAGATAAAGTTGAATTAGATCGTTTTTGTGATGCATTAATTAGCATTAAAGGAGAAATAGAAGCTATGGAAAGTGGAGATACGAATTCAGCTTTAAAAAATGCGCCACATACTGAAGAAATGTTAACGGCTGATGACTGGTTATATCCATACACTCGTAAACAAGCTGCTTTTCCTTTACCCTATTTAAAAGAAAATAAGTTTTGGCCTTCAGTAAGAAGAGTTGACGATGCTTACGGCGATAGGAATTTAATGTGCTCATGCAATCCAATTGAAGATTACATGGAAGATTAAATATATTCTTAATTACAAACTATTAAATTAAAAAGTCTCGAGTTTCCTCGAGACTTTTCTTTTCCAATTAAGCAATTACATAAAAGTAATAATATTGTCGTCCCCACAACGGTAGTATATTATTTTTGGTCTTTTACAAATACTATAATTAGAAAACTAGCAGTTATAATAAATTAAAGAAATCGTCGTCCCCACAACTGTAGTATCTATCTTTAATCTCAATAATTATAACTGAAAGATTTTCAAAAAATTACTTTATTTGTTTAATTTTTATTTAAATAAATACTTATAAAATATACCATCTAATACTAGACATCTCATAATTTTATTTTAATAAACCTTTAAAGTTATTAATATTTTTTCAATTAATTGCAATTTTACGAAAACATTGTAGTAAAAAAAACAGCTGTTTTCTAACATACTAAAATCCAAAATAGTATTTTTGCAATTCGACTTAATTAAAATAGTTTTTATCAAATGAAAAAAATAACCAAAGGAACTTATATCAATTGGTATAAAGACATGCTTTTTTGGAGAAAATTTGAAGACAAATTAGCTGCATTATATATTCAGCAAAAAGTTAGAGGTTTTCTACATTTATATAATGGACAAGAAGCTGTATTAGCAGGTGCTTTACATGCAATGAAAGAAAATGATAAAATGATTACAGCTTACCGTAATCACGTACAACCAATTGGTTTAGGAGTAGATCCTAAAAGAATTATGGCCGAATTATTAGGAAAAGACACTGGTACTTCTCACGGTATGGGAGGTTCAATGCATATTTTTTCTCCTGAACATAATTTTTATGGAGGTCATGGAATTGTAGGTGGTCAAATTCCTTTAGGTGCTGGTTTAGCTTTTGCTGATAAGTACTTTGAAAGAGATGGTGTAACACTTACTTATTTTGGAGATGGTGCTGCACGTCAGGGATCATTACACGAAACCTTTAATATGGCAATCAACTGGAAATTACCAGTAGTATTTATTTGTGAAAATAATGGCTATGCTATGGGAACTTCAGTTAGTAGAACTTCAAATCATGAAGATATTTGGAAATTAGGTTTAGGTTATGAAATGCCTTGTGGACCTGTTGATGGAATGAATCCTGTTAAAGTTGCCGAAGCTATGGAAGAAGCTATTGAAAGAGCGAGAAGAGGTGACGGACCAACTTTATTAGATATTAAAACATATCGTTATAGAGGACATTCAATGAGTGATGCTCAAAAGTACAGAACGAAAGATGAAGTTGATGAGTACCGTAAAATTGATCCAATTACACAAGTTTTAGATGTAATTAAAGAGAAAAAATACGCATCGGATAAACAAATTAAAGAGTGGGATAAAGAAGTAAAAGACAAAGTTGAAGAATGTCAAAAATTTGCGGAAGAATCTCCATTCCCAGACAAACAACTTTTATACGATATCGTATACGAACAAGAAGATTATCCTTTTTTAAAACATAAATAAATGGCTGAAATTATAACAATGCCCCGCTTAAGTGATACAATGACAGAAGGAGTTGTAGCACAGTGGTTAAAAAAAGTAGGTGATAAAATTTCTGAAGGTGATATTTTAGCTGAAATTGAAACAGATAAAGCAACCATGGAATTTGAATCTTTTAACGAAGGTACACTTTTGTACATTGGTTTAAAAGATGGTGAAGGCGCTCCAGTAGATTCACTTTTAGCAATTATTGGTGAAGAAGGTGAAAATATTGATGCTATTATCAAAGATTTCAAAATAGAAACTGCTGAACCAGAAAACACTTTAACCGAAGAACCTAAAACCACAACTGTAGAACCAGCAAAAAAAGCTCCGACCACTGTTGAAGCTTCACAGCCAGCTGCAATTGTTAATACTGGTAGAATTATAGCCTCTCCATTAGCAAAAAAAATAGCTGAAGAAAAAGGAATAAATTTGGCTACTGTTTTAGGAACTGGTGAAAACGGAAGAATTGTAAAATCTGACGTTGAAAATTATGTGCCAGTTGTTGCTTCAACAACTAGTTCTCCTTCAATTTCATTAGGTGAAGAAAGCTTTGAGGAAACAAACAATTCTCAAATGCGTAAAACTATTGCACGAAGATTAGCTGAATCTAAATTCACAGCTCCTCATTATTATTTAATGATTGAGATTGACATGGACAACGCTATAACTTCACGTAAAGCCATTAATGAAATTCCTGATACAAAAGTATCATTTAATGATATTGTTGTGAAAGCAAGTGCTATGGCGTTAAAAAAACACCCAAAAGTAAATTCACAATGGTTTGATGATAGAACACGTATCAATCACCACGTAAATATTGGTGTTGCTGTTGCTGTTGAGGACGGATTGGTTGTGCCTGTGATTCCTTTCACAGACCAAAAGAGTATGACTCAAATTGGTGCTGAAGTAAAAGATATGGCTGTAAGAGCAAAGTCTAAAAAATTAACTCCTGCAGAAATGGATGGAAGCACTTTTACTGTTTCTAACCTTGGAATGTTTGGAATTTCTGAATTTACTTCAATTATAAACCAACCAAACTCTGCTATTTTATCAGTTGGAGCAATTGTTCAAAAACCAGTTGTTAAAAATGGAGAAATTGTTGTTGGTAACACTATGAAAGTAACATTAGCTTGTGATCATAGAACTGTTGATGGCGCTACAGGATCAGCATTTTTACAAACTTTAAAACAATTTATTGAAAATCCGGTTACAATGTTAGCTTAAGATTTAAATTACTTATAAATTTTAAAACCCAATGTTTAATAGCATTGGGTTTTATTTTTATAAAATATTAAGGCATAAAAAAATCCTCAACTTTCGTTGAGGATTTTTTCTATATGATAGTACTAAATAATTACTTTTTAAATTTAGCATATTTAGTTTTAAACTTATCAATACGTCCAGCAGTATCAATCATCTTAGTTTTACCAGTGTAAAAAGGATGTGAAGTTCTTGAAATCTCTAATTTTACTAAAGGGTATTCAACACCATCAACATCTAAAGTTTCTTTAGTATTTACTGTTGAACGAGTTAAAAACACATCTTCGTTAGACATATCTTTAAATGCTACCATTCTATAATTTTCTGGGTGTATACCTTTTCTCATCGTAAACTCGTTTTAAATCTATTTTTATTTTTAAGACTGCAAATTTAACTATATTTTTGAAATTTCAAACAAATAATTTAGTTTATTTACATAAAAATTCATAAAACGCTGTTTAAACCATGTCTTACAAGTCTTTTTTAAGTTTATTCCTATTTATTACCCTATTCTCATGCAAAAGTGAGTACAAGTTTATTATAAATAGTCCTAAAAAAATTCAAACAAACCAAGAACTAACAATTTCAATTTCTGAAAAAGAAAATAAACCTATAGACTCTGTTCTATTTTCTATAGATTCAAAAAAAATAGAAAGTAAAGGTAATACAGTTACATTAAAAATTAGTGATTTCACTTTAGGAAAGCACACAATTACCGCCATAGTATTTTACGAAAATAAAACTAAAAAAGTAACTCAATCTGTTTATTTTATGGCTGATATTGCTCCTGATGTTTATACGTACAAAATAATAAATACGTACCCTCATGACAAAGAAGCTTACACACAAGGTTTAGAATTTTATAATGGGTTTTTATATGAAGGAACTGGGAGAAAAGGAACTTCATCTATTCGAAAAGTAGAATTAACAACCGGTAAAGTTTTACAACAACAAGATTTAGATGCTGCATATTTTGGTGAAGGAATTACTATTTTTAATAATAAATTACATCAACTTACTTGGCAGAGTGGTGTTGGGTTTGTTTATAATTTAGAAACTTTTGAAAAAGAAAAAGATTTTAAATACACTAAAAGTCGTGAAGGTTGGGGATTAACAAATAATGGTGAAAAATTAATAAAAACTGATGG
>Ga0209345_10003759_pt1 | contig 15328 bp, 15 predicted proteins | sample Cruoilmetagenom7_FD_187294 | JGI IMG/M metagenome (GOLD analysis project Ga0209345, IMG submission 187294) | Oil polluted marine microbial communities from Coal Oil Point, Santa Barbara, California, USA - Sample 7 (SPAdes) (version 2) | ecosystem: Environmental > Aquatic > Marine > Oil seeps ... | reverse complement strand
CTTCTCTTTCAGGCCAATGTAATTGGTATATATCTACATAATCTGTTTTTAAATTCTTTAAGCTATTGTTTAAAGCCTCTAAAATTACAGGTTTTGAAAAACCTAAATTCTCACGTATGTATTTAAAATATTCATTCGGTCCAGTTACTTTCGTACCCAAAATGATGTTTTCTCGTTTCTGATTTTGCAACCACGTTCCAATACATTTTTCCGAATTTCCTTGTGTTTCTTTTCTTCCAGGCACTGAATACATTTCTGCTGAATCGAAAAAATTTACACCTTCTTGTACAGCATAATTTAATTGTTCGTGTGCTTCAGCTTCAGTGTTTTGCTCACCAAAAGTCATCGTTCCTAAACAAATTTTACTAACTTTTATATCGGTATTTGGGATGTTTGAATATTTCATTTTTATTTTTTAAGAATCTCAAAAGTAAAAAAATTATGGCTATAAAAATGTTTAACTTATTACAAAGAAAAAAGCCATTTTCTATTTATTTAGAAAATGGCTTTTTAAAATATGATGAGACACTTCGACTCCGGACTCTACAGAGCCTGCCGAAGTGCTCAGTGACCAGTTCAGCACGAAGAATCTTATAAAATTGCGAAGTGTTTACACTTTTAAACACTCCAACTTTTAAACAGTTTTATCTATTTTAAAATAGCTTCAATACCTGGTAATGTTTTCCCTTCTAAACTTTCTAACATTGCTCCACCTCCTGTAGATACGTAACTTACTTTATCGGCAAAACCAAACTGCTTAACAGCAGCAACAGAATCACCACCTCCAACTAGAGAGAAAGTGCCATTTTTTGTTGCATTTGCAATTGAATTTCCTAAAGCTATTGTCCCTTGAGCAAAAGATTCCATTTCAAATACACCTAAAGGTCCATTCCAAAGAATGGTTTTAGATTTGTTTACGACTTTATCAAATAATTCTATAGATTTTGGTCCAGCATCAACACCTTCCCAACCATCAGGAATTTTATCTATATCGCAAACTTGCGTGTTTGCATCGTTACTAAACTCATCTGCAGCAATTACATCAACCGGAATATGAACTTGAACTCCTTTTGCTTTTGCTTTTTTTAAAATATCTAAGGCTAATTCTTGTTTGTCATCTTCACATATTGAATTTCCAATTTTACCACCTTGTGCTTTGATAAAAGTAAAGCTCATTCCTCCGCCAATAATTAAGTGATCTACTTTGTCTAAAATATTTTCAATAACTGTAATTTTTGAAGATACTTTCGCTCCTCCTAAAATAGCCAAAACAGGCTTTTCTCCTTCTTCTAATATCTTTTTTAAGCTTACAATTTCTTGTGCTAATAAACTTCCAAAACACTTTGTTTCTGGAAAAAATTGAGCAATAATTGTTGTTGAAGCATGTGCTCTATGCGCTGTTCCAAAAGCATCATTCACATAAACGTCACCTAATTTGGATAATTTTTGCGCAAACTCAATATCTCCACTTTTTTCTTCATCGTGAAAGCGTAAATTTTCTAACAAAAGAATTTCACCCATTTTTAAATCTGCTGCTGCTTTTTCAGCTTCTTCTCCTATGCAATTAGAAGCAAATTTAACATTAACACCTATAATTTCAGAAACTTTATCGGCAATATGTTTTAGCGAAAATTTAGCCTCAACTCCTTTTGGCCTTCCTAAATGCGACATTAAAATTGCAGCTCCACCATCTTCTAAAATTTTAATTATTGTTGGTTTTGCAGCTTGAATTCTCGTTGCATCGGTTACATTAAAATCTTCATCTAAAGGCACATTAAAATCAACTCTAATTAGTGCTTTCTTTCCTTCAAAATTTATGTCTTGTATTGTTTTCATGTGTGTAAAATTTGTTCTACAAATATAAGTGAAAATAGCAAAGAGGCTTCAGTTTTTTACGAAAGCGATTTCTTATTAAGTTAGTATTAACGACATTAATGTTTAACATTTAATTTAATTAAACTACTAAAACCAACTTGCAAGCTTTAAACTTTAAACTTTTCAACTTTAAACTTTTCAACTAATAACAAAATGTTTTACATTCGCTTTAATGAAATTTTCAGAAGTTTTAGGGCTAGATCATATAAAAAACCATTTGATAAAATCGACCGATAATGGTCGTATTTCACATGCGCAATTATTATCGGGAAAAGAAGGCTCTGGTTTACTCGCTATGGCTATAGCTTACGCACAGTATATTTTAGCTTCTTCAAGTGAGAATATTGAAATTAGCAATATTAAATGTGAAAAATTAATGCATCCCGATTTGCATTTTGCTTTTCCAGTTGCAACCAACGATAAAATTAAAAGTAAGCCCGTAAGTAATAATTTTTTAGAAGAATGGCGCGAATTTGTGAGTCGAAAACCTTACGGAAATTTATTTGAATGGCTACAATCCATAGGAATTGAAAACAAACAAGGTCAGATTGGTGTAGATGAAGCCGAGCAAATTGTAAAAGCTTTAAAACTAAAATCGTACGAAGGCGGTTACAAAATAATGATTATTTGGATGGCTGAAAAAATGAACATTTCGGCATCAAATAAATTGTTAAAACTATTAGAAGAACCACCAGAAAAAACGGTTTTCATTTTAATTACTGAAGATGAAGAACAATTAATTTCCACTATAAAATCACGCTGTCAAACCTTGCATTTTCCAATATTATCTGAAGCGGATATTACAAATGGATTAGTGGAAAAAGAAGGTGCCGACTTACCTATTGCACAAAATATTGCGCATCAAGCCAACGGAAATTACAATAAAGCTCTTCAGTTATTACATAATAACGACACCAATGAACAATTTGAACAATGGTTTGTTACTTGGGTAAGAGCGGCTTTTAGAGCAAAAGGAAATGCTTCGGTAATTCAAGATTTAATTGAGTGGAGCGATGTTATTTCTAAAAGTGGTAGAGAAACGCAAAAACGCTTTTTAGATTATTGTTTGCAGTTTTTTAGGCAAGCAATGCTTTACAATTACAATGCAGAATCGTTGGTTTTTTTAGAACCGAAAAATCCAAGTTTTAAACTAGAAAAATTTGCTCCTTTTGTTCACAGTAAAAATATATTACTCATTAATGACGAATTAAACGACGCCATTTATCATATTGAGCGAAATGGAAATGCAAAGATTATTTTGCTAGATTTATCGATAAAATTAACACGTTTGTTACATTTAAAAGAAGCCTAAATTAATGTTTGTTTTTGATATAATTTCTGTAGAATTTCTTGTAATTCTTTTCTTTTCAATAACCTATTTTTTTTCAGTTTATGAAAAAATTAAAGATTGGAAAGGAACGGTAAGCTATTATTCAAATCATTTTAAAGCAACTTTTTTTATAAAATATATTTCTCCAATATTAATTGGTATTGTTCTTCTTGAAAGTGTTATTTTTATTTTGCTAAGTATAAGTTTGGTAACTATAGTCTTAAATGGTGACGCAACACTTGGAAAAATAGGGTTAGAAATTTCAGCATTAGTTTTAATGCTATTTTTAATTGGACAACGAATTGTAAAAGATTATCCAGGCGCTATGAACATTACTGTATATTTTATTTTGAACGTTATTGGTATTTATTTATTAACTTAATTTATTGATTATGAAGCTTTTAGGTGTAGGTTCTAGGTTAAAACATCCCGTTTATGGTTTGGGAGTTGTTACAAACGTTAGCTCAAAACATTATTGGGTAACTTTTATTGAAAACGGATTGGAAACTATTGATATAGATAGTGAGTTTGAAGTGATTGAATCCGTTGAAGATGAGGTAGATAGTGTTAGTTTTTTTGAAGTAGAATCAACATTAAGAAGTATTTTAAAAAAATGGTCTGACGTTTCTGAAATAGTTCATATTGGTGATCGTTGGAAAGGTGGAAAACTAATTCTTGAACCAAAAGACACAAACCTTTCAAATAAAGAAATTCCTATTGAAACCTTTTTTCATAAAATTGTGATGGTTCGAGACCGAGTACGTGTTATGGAACAAAAAATAAACTCTAGTAATTTAGACGATCAAGATAAAGTAGATTTGCAACAATACATTACCCGAATTTATGGAAGTTTAACAACTTTTAATGTGTTGTTTAAACTAAAAGAACAACAATTTTCCGGTCAGCGATCTAAGTAATTTATTAAAAAAAAAGCCTTTCACAATTGTAAAAGGCTTTTTAAATTATTTACTTATTAACTGAACTCTATTTTGTAAAATCGTTATTTAAAACTTCTAAAATACTTGAAGTTACGTTTAGAGCATCGCTTCCATACATTACAGTACCGTTACCTGAAGTTCCTAAAATTAAATCGAACTTGTTTGTTTTGGCATAATCTGCGACAAGACTGTCAATTTTCTTCATGATAACTTCGCTTTTTGCCATATTTTCATTTTGCAATTCTTGACTAGCTTGTTGCTCTCTTGCTTGTAATATTTGCTGTTCCTGTTGTAAAGCTTGTTCCGTTTCTGCTCTTTTAGCAGCCGACATTTTTTGAGCAGCTTGGTAATATGCTTGTACCTTTTGTTGAAAAGGAGCTCCTAAACTATCCAATTCTTTTGCCATTTTTTCTTGTTTCGCCTTCAAAGATTCTTCCAATGCTTTTGTACCTTCATACTCTTTCATTAAATCTTGTACGTCTATGTAAGCAATTTTTGATTGACTACAAGAAGCTAATACAATTGCAACTAGTAAAACTAAAATTTTCTTCATTCTGTTTTTTTAAGGTTGTTGTTTTAATTTGTGCGAATATAGTAACATTTACCAAAGATTTTATAAATAATTTGTAGTATCAGGTTTATTTATTACTAAAGTAACAATCATAAATTAAGATTATAAAAATTGACTCTATAACATTAAACAACGCTAAGTAATTTTAAAAATTCATATGTGAGTACCAATCAACACTTAAAAATGGCTTAAATCGGCTTAAAATCAGTTTTTGGTAGATTTTAAGATGTAAATCAAAGAAGAATACTCTGAAGATCTTAGAGCTTTGAAATTTGAGTATAAACCAATAAAAAAAGCTTTTACAAAATTACCTTTTCCCGTTTTGTACTTTTCACTTAGCAGAGAAACATAAAAGGAATCGAAAATCATTGGCTTTGTTTTTTCAACTTTTAAATAAACTTTTGAAAATATTTTTTGAATTGCACTTTGCGAAAAATGCCAAAGATGTCTTGGAACATCAAAAGCTGCCCAATAGTTTTTATAATATAACGCATCAAAACTTTTAAAATTTGGAACCGCTATTATTAAAACACCACCTGGTTTTAGCAATGAACTTAATTTGGAAATATAATCTTCTAAATTTGGCACATGTTCTAGCACGTGCCAAAGAGTAATTACATCAAATTGTTGATTATTTATCAAACTTAAATCGTCAAATATTTCAAAAGATGAATTTTCTTCTAGTTTTTGTTTAGCTAAATCTTTTGCGTTTTTGTTTGGTTCAACTCCTGATATATTCCATCCATTATTTTTACAAGTCAGTAAAAATTCCCCTGTTCCACATCCAACATCTAACAAGTTTTTTTCAGCAGTATTAAACGAGTTTATTATTTGTAGTTTATTCTTTAAAGCAATTTTTTTTACAAACTGATACATTTTATCAACCAAACTTTCACTAGCATCGGTATGTGAAATGTATGATTCACTTTCATAATATTTAGGTAACTCTTCAAGTGTTGGTTGCGGTTTGGTTTCCAAAAAATCTAACTCAGCGTTATAATAAAGTTCAAAATTTTCATTTGAAACTGAGTAATCTTTTAACTTTAAATAGCAGTTATTTTTATTCTTCATTTTTAATTGTTCCACGTGGAACGTTGCATTTTTATCTTCCCATATAAACCAATAATACCGAAACATCGCTTGGTGAAACACCACTAATTCGACTAGCTTGGGAAATAGAAGTTGGTTGGATTTTTGTTAACTTTTGACGCGCTTCAATAGACAATGATTTTACTTTTTCATAATCAAAGTTTGAAGGGATAACAACATTTTCTAAACGTGTTAATTTGTCTGCTTGGTTCTTTTCCTTTTCTATATAACCAGCATATTTTACATGAATTTCTGTCTGTTCGACTATTTCAGGATCTATGTTTTCTTTTAAAATAAATGCTGCGATTTTAGGCAACTTAGCCAATTGTTCAAAGTTTAATTGAGGTCTTGCTGCGATCTTATAAATCTTCATAGACTGTGAAATTAACGCAGTCTTATTCGCTTCTAATAACGGATTAATTTCTCCCGGTTTGATACTTAATTCCTTTAAAAACTTTACAAATAAATCGGTCTTTTCTTGCTTTTCAAATACTCGTATCATTCGCTTTTCAGAAGCCAAGCCAATTTTAAAAGACAAAGGTGTTAACCTTAAATCGGCATTATCTTGTCGAAGCAATGTTCTATATTCCGCTCTTGACGTAAACATTCTATACGGCTCCTCAGTACCTTTCGTAATTAAGTCATCGATTAAAACACCAATGTAAGCTTCGTTTCTTTTTAACACAAAAGGATCACGATTTTGAACACTTAATGCTGCATTAATACCAGCCATTAAACCTTGTGCAGCTGCTTCTTCATAACCGGTTGTTCCGTTAATTTGGCCAGCAAAATATAGGTTTTTTACTAATTTAGTTTCTAACGTATGCGTTAATTGAGTAGGAGGAAAAAAGTCATATTCAATAGCATATCCGAAACGTAAAAACTTCACATTTTCAAACCCAGCAACTTTGCGTAATGCTTTGTCTTGAACATCTTCCGGTAAAGACGTTGAAAATCCGTTTACATAAATTTCAACAGTATCCCAACCTTCAGGCTCCACAAAAATTTGATGTCTATCTTTGGTTGCAAAACGATCTATTTTATCTTCAATAGACGGACAATATCTTGGCCCAATACTTTGTATTCTTCCATTAAACATTGGCGAGCGATCAAAACCTGTTCTTAGTAAATCATGTACTTCTTGCGAAGTATAACTCATGTAACAAGAACGTTGTTTTTCTAAAGAAACTGTCTCTGGTAAATAAGAAAATTTCTCGGGATTTTCATCTCCAGGTTGCTCAATCATTTTTGAAAAATCTAATGATCTAGCGTCAACTCTTGGAGGTGTTCCTGTCTTCATTCTTCCAGCTTCAAAACCTTTTTCTACAAGGTCCTCAGTAATACCTTTAGACGCGCCTTCTCCTGCTCTTCCTCCACCAAAAGTTTTATCCCCAATATGTATTAATCCATTTAAAAAAGTACCAGCAGTAATGATAATTTTTTTAGCTTTTATTTCAAGGCCTAAAACCGTTTTTACTCCGATAATTTTATCACCATCAAACAACAAACCGTTCACACTATCCTGATAAAAATCTAAGTTGTTAGTTTGCTCTAGCATGGTTCTCCAACATTCTGCGAAACGCATACGATCACTTTGCGCTCGTGGACTCCACATTGCAGGACCTTTCGATTTATTCAACATCTTAAATTGAATAGCTGTTTTATCTGTAACTATACCGCTGTAACCTCCTAAAGCATCAATCTCGCGTACAATTTGTCCTTTTGCAATTCCGCCCATTGCAGGATTACAGCTCATTTGAGCTATATTCTGCAAGTTCATGGTAATTAACAACGTTGATGCACCCATGTTTGCGCTAGCGGCAGCAGCCTCGCTTCCAGCGTGCCCTCCTCCAACAACAATAACATCATAAATTGTATTGAACATATATATAAAATAAGTGTTCCACGTGGAACATTAATTAATTAAAAATTTTAAACAGCTGTCTTCATTCCTTCTCATAACTGACTTTTCTTCGTCGGATTTATCTTTAAAACCCATAAAGTGCAAAACACCATGAATAATCACTCTATTCAGCTCATTATCAAATGTTTGATGAAATTCTAAGCTATTTTCTCGCACTCTTTCAATAGATATAAAAATATCACCTGAAACAAGCTTTCCTAAGGTATAATCAAAACTAATAATATCGGTTAAAGTGTCGTGCTTTAAAAATTCAATATTTAATTTGTGCAAATAATTATCATCACAAAAAATAAAATTTAATTCACCTTCTGTAAAATCATACTGTTTAATACACTTAGAAATCCAACCTTTTAGTTTTTCTTCATCTGATAATTTAAACTGAGTTTCATAGTTAAATGTAATCATCACTTACTGCTTTTCCTTAAAATATTCTTGCACCTTTTTTTTATAAATTGAGCGCAAAGGTAATGATTGTCTGTTTAATATTTCGTTTGTTTTAAAGTATTGCTTTTTAAGCTCTAATTCATTTATATTTCTTTGTCTAAAGTTAGACACACTCGTTTTAGACTCACGTTTAGAATCTTCACCTTGTTGTTTCTCTGCTTCCTCTAATTTCAATAATTCATGATTTAGTTTGTCTATTCGATCTATGACTTCTTGCGAGAATCCTTTTTCTAAAAGTTGCTGCTCTATCTCTTCCATTTGTTTCACAGCCTCTCCTCCTTTTCCTTTACCGTCTTTACCTTTTTCATCACCAATCATTTCTTTCAACATTTCTTTCAATTCAGATTGCTTTTTGTAAATTTCGAATAGCTCTTCATTACTCATTTCTTCGTTTTCACCACCTTCTCCTTGTTCGCCTTGTTCACCTTCACCTTTACTTTTCTGCTCACCGTCTTTCTCTCCTTTTCCCTTTTCCCCTTTCTTCATTCCTTCTTTCATTTCCTCTGAAATTTCACCTTGTTTTTTAATGATGTCAGGTAAAGAGAAATCTCCCTTTCCTCCTTTACCTTTTCCTTGCCCAAAACTTGGTGATGCATTCATTAAACTTTCCAAAAGATTACTCAAAGAGTTTGCCAAATTATTTGCAGATGTTATTACAAACTGCTGATTTGAAATTCCAATATTAAACTTGTTATCGGTAAAATTTTCAAGTGATTCGTCAATATTAAAATGTACATTACTCACTTCTTTCTGAATATCGCCTCCTAATTTTACCAAACGTAAAGACAACATATACAAACTGTCATCAATATGCTCAAAATACTCTTTTAGTACATATTGTTGTTTTAGGTTCTTAGCGTATTCTGGGTGGTCGTTATTACTTGTAGAAAACTTATCGAAAAGTTCTTCTTGCTGAAATGAAAACTCGATTAAATTTTCAACTATTTTACGTAAATCATCAATGTTTTCATCTATTTGCTCACCTTCCATTGCCTCCATAGATTGAGTCATTTTTTGACTCAATTCTTTCATTTTTTTTACTGCTTCTTTCTGGTTCTTTTTTGCGAGATTTTTCTTTTTACTTTTAAAATCAGTTTTAGAATCTTCTTTCTTTTCATCTTTAACTTCTGCCTCATCCTTCTGCAATTCTTCCAACGCTTTATTTAAATCTTCTTCAATCTTTTTTTCTTCCTCTTTTGTCTCAGGCAAAGACATTTCTTGTGTTAATTCTGTATTCTGCTTCTCTAATTCATTAAAATCTTCTTTTATCTCATCAAATTTTTCATTCAGTTTTTCTTGTTCATTAGCTTTGTTATCCTCTTGCTTTTTATCGCTCAATTCTTCTTGCTCTTTAGAAAGTTGCTCTAATTTCTCTGCAATCTGATTCGCTTTTTTTTCTACATAAAATCGCTTTGTCAACTCTAATAAGCGCTCTAATGTTTGCTTTTTTTGCTGATTCTTTTTAGACAATTCTTTTAATTTTTTTGTTAAATCGTCTTTTTCTAATTTACTCAACAACTTATCTAATTCTTCTTGTAATTTCTCTTGTTTTTCGTTTTGTTTAACCTCTTCTATTCGTTTTAACAACTCCTCTTTTTTATCTTTTAAATCATCTATTTCGGGTTGTTCATTTAAATTATTTTTTATGGCTTCAGTTTGTTTATTTAACATTTCGTCGTACTGTTGTTGACGTTTCATAAACTCCTCTAACTTTTTTGTGTCATTCCAATTTATCGATTCCTTTTTTTGAAGTTCATTTTTAAAGTCGTCCATTTTTTCTTGAATCTCATTCGATTTTTCCAGCGTTTTGTTTAAATCATTGATAGATTCTTTTTGATCATTTAACACATCCTCTTTCAATTCATCATCTGTTTTATTGTAATAACTAAAAACTCTTGATTTTGATGCCTTACTACCTCTTACTCGATCGTTATCAAACACCTCAAAAAACAATTCGTACTCGATGCCTTTTTTAATTGCTAAGCCTTCTGGAAATTCATAAAAAAAGTCGGAAATTATACCTTTTGAAATATCAATTTTATGTTGAAAAATGGAATCTTTTGTCTTTCTATTATAATACTTCAATACTAACTTATCTACACCATAATCATCACTTAACTGGCCTAAAAAATGTGCTGGACCTCGACTAATAGAATCTATATTGGACTTTACAATAATTTTAGGATAATCGTCTGAAATTACGTTAATCCTAAAATTTAATTTTTCGTAATTTTCTAAATTCTCGTTAGATGTACTTATGGTATAATCTGTGTTTTTTGTAATGGTTTTTTTTAATTCAAAACTATTTTCACTCTCCAATTCAAAACTTAATTTTTCAGTATTTGAAGAAAAATGAACCTTCGTAGTTTGGTGCGCATCAATTAACCAACTAACCTTTGTTCCTACTGGAATCATAGCATTTCCTGTATTTTCAATAATTTCATTTACTTTACCCGTATATTTTGGGTATTGCAAACTCATTTTTAAATTGGTAATAACAGGCGTTTTTATCGCATTTATTTCATACTTTTTAGAAGTATATCCGTTAGCTTCAACATAAAATTGTGTAGAATTATTTATTGAATTAAAAGTGTACTCAAACTTTCCTAATTCCGTTGATTGTGTAAAATAAGTTTCATTATTAAAGTGAATAGTAACATTTTCTGGAACTAACTCTCCTGTAGTTTCAATTTGAATATTCAATGAATTCCCTTCAATAACATTTAAAGAGTCATTCAAAACAAAAAACGTAAAAGGTGCAGATTTTTCAAATTGAACAGAATGCTTTACAACACGTGTAAAACTGTTTCCAAAAATGGAGATATTATTGGTTACAAAAACCAGGAACCAGATTAAAATTGGTAAAACAGCATATTTTAAATACTTTTTGTTTTTAGAAAAATCGATTGCTTTTTTAAATGGTACAAACTGCAAATCTTTCGATTTTTGTTCAATACTTGCAGCAATCAATTCCGAATCGGAAGATTCGCTTTTTAACTGCAACATATTCAGCAACTTATCGCTTACTTCAGGAAAATGATTGCCTATAATTTTTGAAGCTTCTATTGATGAAATTCCTTTTCTAAATCCAATTAATTTTGAAATAGGGATTAGAATATAAAACAACAATAAACCTATTTCAACAACAATAAATAGCCAGAATAATATGGTTCTAGCTACAGGTTTTAACCATAAAAAATGCTCGATAAATAACGTGAAAAATAAATACAAAACCCCTATTGAAAAGAAAAGTATAATTCCTTTCAAAAGTTCATTTACATAAAACTTTTGTATAAATTCTTGAAGTTTGTTTTCTATGTTGGTATAGGTATTCAATATGTTTTTAACTTTATATAAGAGCTAAAAATACATAAATTCCTTTATAGTTTTACAATTTTCTCTTTTATAGCGTACAACACTAAACCAATTCGTGTTTTTACTTCCAATTTTTGAAATAAAGATTCGCGATAATTATCCACTGTTTTAGGACTAATAAACATTTTTTCTGCAATTTCCTTATAGGTCATTTCAGAACAAGCAAATTTTAATAATTCCAATTCGCGATCCTTAAAATCAATTGTTACATTTTTCGATTCGTTTTCAATAGAGTTTAAAAGCGTATTTGTTACATTTTCAGTATAATAAAATCCGTTATTTTTAACTTCATTTAAAGCATGTTGTAAAATAGATGGGTGAATGTCTTTTAATAAATAACCTTTTGCTCCAGCGCGTAACATTTTTAATATGGTGGTTTCATCACATTCCATTGAAAGTGCTAAAACCTTAATTTCAGGGTGGTTTTGTTTTAACCATTTCGTAGCTTCAATACCATTTAAAACTGGCATTTGAATATCCATTAAAACGATATCAGGTTTCCTTTCATTATTTGAAAAATAATCGATTAATTCTTGTCCATTATTCAAAATTTTTATAACCTCAAATTCTTTAAAATTTGAAATTAAACTATTCAGTGCATTTGAAAATAAAAGATGATCGTCAACAATAATTAAATTCGTTTTTTTCATAGGGTTATTTTGGACAACTAAGATACAAATTAGTACCTTCATTTGTTTTAGAAGTTAGCTTTAATTTTGCACCTATCAATTCCGCTCTACTTTTCATATTCAACAACCCAATACCATTTTGTTTTGATATATCGGCAGTATCAAAACCTACTCCATCATCTTGAATTTCGATAATTAAATTATTTGTTTCAAAATTTAAAACTAAATCTAGATTTTCAGCCTTGGCATATTTTAGGGTGTTATTACAAAACTCCTGAATTATTCTAAATAAAATAATTTCCTTTTCATTGTTAAGGCTAAATTCATCACCTTTAATAGTTAATTTAGTTTTTAAAAAATTAAGTCTTTTGTATCTGCTAAACTCATTTTTAATAGATTCAATTAAACCAATATTCTTAATTTTTTCTGGATTTAAAGATTTTGCTAAATCGCGTAATTCTTGTAAGCTTTTTCCAATAATTTCACCAGTTTCAGCAACTGCAGCTTGTTGTTCTTGTGGTAACGTATATTGAATCATATTCAATTGCATTTTAGCCACCGATAATAACTGCCCAACATTGTCATGAATTTCCCAACTTATATTCCGTAAAGATTGTTCTTGAATCTCTAATTTTGATTTATTAATCTCCTCCTCAAAACGTTGTTGAATTTCGCGTTGTTTTAAAATATAGGCTATTTTCTTTTTTTGAAAATATGAGAAAAATATAATTACAGTGGCTGCTAAAATAATGATAATCATTGTAGCAACTAACACCATTATTTGTACTTCTTTTTGTTCCATTTTTTAAGTGTTAAACTCTTTTTTACTTTTAACAAAACCAATTATAAAACAACTTGCCATTATTAAATTTAAAATTACAGTTATTATTCTATAAGCAACTCCAAACGAAATATATTCAGCAACAACATATACAGGAATAAAACCAACATTGAACAATAAAACTCCCAAACCTATCCAATAAAACATAGTTTCTTTAAGGTTTAAAATTCTATCGCTTTTTAATTGCTCATAAAAAAACATTAAAACACTTATCGTTATTAAAAAACTGCCAATAATTAAATTATTTATTAAAAATTGACTTAAAAAATTAAAGAAGAATGAAATTTCAATAATTGTAAATAATAAGTATGCTATTATTAATCCTTTTATAAGGTTTCTCATAAGCTTCTTCTTTATTTGACTTAAAAAGAAAAACATATAAAAAAAATGATTAACCAAGTTCCATGAATTATAAATTGAGTTGTTGTTTATGTTAAATAATACCCCAATTACAAAACCTAAAATTTCAGTAAGTAATGAATACCCAATAAAAATTAGAAATAACCTTAAATAAAAGTTATTTCTAATTTTTTTATAATGATTTATGCCAATTATTAATATAATTGTATATAATATTGGATAAAAAATAAATAGATATTTCAATGTTATTGTGGGTATTCTCCTGATATAGGCCAACTTGATGAACCATTATTTAATCCACCCAAGTTTTCAATGTCATTTCCACCTTCATCACCATCACCTCCATCTTTTTGCATAGCACTGTCATATGGTTCGGTAGGCACTAAAAACACCGTAGATAAATCTTTTTTCTTATCGCCTTTGGCATTTTCTGAGTACGCTCCAAAATAAACACGAATTCCGTTTACTGCTTTACCTTGGTCTTTGCCTTCTTTTTTAACATCATCAATAAATTTTTGCAATTCATCTATTGAAAACCAACTTGATAACGCATCATTTTTTCCAATAGCATTTTTAATGGCTTTACTTCTGGTTTTTATAAAGTTTTGGTTGAGTTCTTTTGCTTGTTTAGCACTAATTCTTTTCATAAAAATTGATTTAAAGATAAAACTAACCAATTATTTTGAAATTAGCACCAATAAAAGGGGAAAATCCCCCCTTAATTTTCAGGTAAAATATTGTGACTAAGGTATATTCATTTACTAAATTTGAATATTAAATTTTTAGTAAATGTTGAAGTATAATAAACTATCCGAAAAACAAGTTCAAATAATAAAGGTAATTCTACTTGTAGTATTTTTAGTTCTAAATATGATACTTTTAAGTGTCATTACTTCCCAAACATCCCCACAAAATACAATACACTCACATTTTCTTTAAAAATTGCTATGAAAAGGATTCTTTGGGTAATGCAAAGAATAAAAATTATATTGGTTAATTTTTGAAAGGTTACTTATAAAAAAGTAACCTTTTTTTTGCTAGTTATATTAGTATATTTGCAATCAAATTTTTGTGAACCATGAACAACGTTAGAGTACGATTTGCACCTAGTCCAACTGGACCTTTACATATTGGAGGAGTTAGAACTGCTCTTTTTAATTATTTATTTGCCAAAAAACACAACGGAACTTTTATTTTAAGAATTGAAGATACCGACCAAACTCGTTATGTAGCAAATGCCGAACAATATATTATCGATGCTTTAAATTGGTTACAAATTCCTTATGATGAAGGTCCAGGAAAGAATGAAAAATTTGGACCTTATCGTCAATCTGAACGTAAAGAAATCTATAAAAAATATGCTGAAGAATTAATTGCAAACGGTAAAGCTTATTATGCTTTTGATACAGCTGAGCAATTAAATAATGAGCGAAAAGGTCACGAAGAAAAAGGAAAGACCTTTATTTACAATTGGCATAATAGAACAAAAGGAAGATTAGTTAATTCATTGGTTTTATCTGAAGAGGAAGTTAAAGAACGAATTGAAAGAGGAGATAATTATGTAGTTCGTTTTAAAATGTACGAGCCTGAAAATAACGCCCGCACTGAGCATAGTCGAAGTGATGCTGAAACGATTGAAGCAGATGATATTATTAGAGGTCATGTTTCTTTCAAAAAAGAAATTTTAGACGATAAAATTTTATTTAAAGGCGATGGAATGCCTACCTATCATTTAGCAAATATTGTTGATGATCATTTAATGGAAATTTCCCATGTTATTCGTGGTGAAGAATGGTTACCTTCACTCCCACTGCATATTGCTTTGTACGAAGCTTTTGATTGGAAAATACCCGAATTTGCACATTTACCTTTAATTTTAAAACCTGTTGGAAAAGGGAAATTAAGTAAACGTGATGGAGATAAATTAGGGTTTCCTGTGTTTCCTTTAGAAT
>Ga0209345_10003758_pt1 | contig 15334 bp, 14 predicted proteins | sample Cruoilmetagenom7_FD_187294 | JGI IMG/M metagenome (GOLD analysis project Ga0209345, IMG submission 187294) | Oil polluted marine microbial communities from Coal Oil Point, Santa Barbara, California, USA - Sample 7 (SPAdes) (version 2) | ecosystem: Environmental > Aquatic > Marine > Oil seeps ... | reverse complement strand
GGCGGGCGGGAAAGTGTAATGCTGCTATTCGTTTGTCGCTGCCTCGCCCTTGATTAGGTTCTGGAAAATCGCCAACGGACTGCTCTCGTTCTCTTCGGGAGCGGTCCTGCCAGACGCGATATTGCGGCAGGTCAGCACGGTTGAGGAGGAAAGCGTTTCACACCGTTCCAACGCCAGGGCCAACTGACCGGCATCTTCCAGCAATACGGCAGAGGAAACCCTGATCGGTTGGGCGCTATCGGGGCCATAAGCACGTTCGACCCGGGCTGCGATATTCTCGGCAAAGCGAGGGTTACCGGTGCGTATCTCCTCCGCAGCCCAAGGGCCGGCGACATATAACCCGATGACGGCATCCTCGGGCAATCGGCGCATTGTGTCGCGCATCCGGCGTTGTTCGTCCGCCGCGAGGTAGCTCATGGCGAGAGCATGCACCCCCCCCGGGTGCGGTGTGCCCGACAAAAGCCGCGAGAGGGTCCGCGCGGCTGCATCAGCGCGGTTCGAACTCACCAGGGTTCCTGCTTCGCTCTCCGCCTCGGCCAGACGTTGTAGAGCCGCGATCCCGGAGCTGTTTTTCCAGCGCGCCCACTGGGTATCATCGATTGATCGCCCTTGATACGGATCGTCACCGATATAGTCGAACAGCGCCGCTTCGCGATCCTGCGGTGATGGATGGGTTTTTGCCGCCCACAGCAGCATGTCCTGCGCTGCAAAAATCGCAGTCTGCTGCGCTAAGGCACGCAAACCCTCGCGTATGATGTTCTCATCCATCGACAGCGCGATCGCATTGGCCTGCGCTCTCAGGTTCGCCGCGTTCTGTTCGAGGATCGTCTTGCGCTCGATCTCACCACTCGCGATGTTGCTGAAAGTCGCTGGATAGGCATCTGCGCCATAGCCGGCCGCCGAATACATATCCCAAGCCAACCGATCCGCCGCTAGTTCGGTTCGGCGGCCATGCACAGTGCCCGCAATCGCGTCCGCGCTCATCTGCGCGAAGGTGGCCGCCCCGAACGCGGCGATGACGTCTTCGTCCTCGATCAGGTCCAGGCCCACCCCCAATTGCGAAACCGAATCCACAATAGCGGCCATGGTATCGATGGTGTTGTCGAACGTGGCGAAAGCATCACCACTGCCATTATGGCTCAACGCGATATGGGCCAATTCATGCGCGATCAGGAACGCGACTTCATCCTCGCTGGTGGCCTGATGCAGAGCGCCGACGGAGATGTAGATGTCGTTCGTATTGGACGCCGAGCCGTTGTAATACTCGCTGATCTGCGGATGGATCCGAACCTGTCCACCGGGCAGGCTGGCACCGGGCACATGGGGCAGGAGGGTTTGCAGGATTTCCTCCAGCTTGCTTTCGACCGCGCGGCTGGACGCGACTTGCCAGCCCTTGTCGTTGGTCCGGTCCGAATAGAGAGAGATCGTTCCCGGCGGTCCGAAGGCCAGGGTCGGTGGACCAGATTCGATCGACGGGGTGCAGGCAGAGATCGACAGGCCCGCAATGGTGACTGCAGCCGTTTTGCTCAGAATATTCATCATGTCCGGTGTCCTTTCCGATTAATCGCAATTCGTCAGGGCGCGCGATCCACCGACGGTGGTTCCCGCGTTCAATACCGGCTCGCACCGGTTGCCGGTGGGTCGAATGCTCCGCTCCGGCCGTGTGATCAATGGTCGGGAGCTGAACGTTCCGCGCAGCAGGGGAATGTAGATTTGACCGTTGATGCGGTATCCCTCCTTGTCGATTAGCTGCGTGCCTGCGACTTCCATCGTTTGTCCGCCGCCGCACAGCGTCATCGTAACCGTCTCTGTGCGGGTTTCGATGATAGTCAGCGCGTCGTTAGATTCGGTGCAGGCCATCGCAATCGCGGGCGCGCATGTCAGCGCGAGCGCGGCGAAGGGAAGCTGGCGAGTGGGGGGCAGTCTCATTTCAGAATCCTTCGGTTTCGGTCGGGGGGGAGGTGTCGTAGGTGTGATCGAATATGGATTTCAGTCCGGTCATGGCGGCGGCGGCGAACAGACTGGCAGTGCCTATCCAGTTGAAACCGGACCAGTCCAATGCGACCCAGGTCAGGCGATAGAGGATCAGGCCGCCAATCGACCCCACCACCAGAAAGACCACGAACAGCCATAGCAGGAGCGAAAACCGCAACGTCCACCAACGAATGCGCGCCGTCGTGCCGGTCGGGGGATGGGGTGAAATCCGGGTGGCCGCGCAGCGCAACATCCCTTGCAACAGGTCGTAGAATCCCGCCCAGCGGCCACCCCCCAGTGGAATCCGCACCAGCAGAACCGCGGTGACGACCGTGGCATCCACCAGATCGCCCCACGAACCGGGTAGTTCCCAGCCCAGAACCGTGAATGTTTCCGGGCTAGGCTGCTTGAAGTCGGGCCCCAGGCGCAGCAGATTGTCCAGCGCCATCGCGTGAAGCTCGGTGCCGTGACGTCTTACATCCAGAATCTGATGGCGATCGGCATAGGGGGCGAAATCCAGTCCTACGATGAACGTGCTGCCCCGGAATTTCTCGCGGGTTTCGAGATCGTTGCGAAGATCGTAGAATTCCGTCACTGACAAACTATCGAAATACGGACAGACTATTCTTTCCCGCACGGCCTGCGGGCTGAATAGCGCACGCCGGAGATAGGTCAGTGCCTGCAGGAACTCATCGAACAAGGTGTTGGTGCTGCTGCAAAGTGCGGCCCCGTCGTCCTGCACGGAATATCGCGACCCGCTGGCCCAAATCAGACTCATTGACGCCGACGAACTGGTTTGACCGGAGTCGTGCGCCCTCTGAATCTGCATTAGGCGTTGCATCACCTCCTCGCGCCCCGAGCATCCGGGATAGCGAGCGAGCGCGATTTGACGATCCTCAGCGAGGGCCAATGCACATTTCCAGAAGTAGAGCTGAAAGGCCGCTGGCATGCGTTCGCGGACCATTTCGGCAAACTCGACCCTCAGGTGATGCCCCAGCGTGGCAGGCATCAACCCGCCAGCAGGCCCCGGATAGTAGGGGTCCGGTGCAGCCGGCGGTGCATAGTAAACCTGCCGAGGCCATTTCCGTATGGTCTGCGCCTGATCCACAGGGGTCGTCAGTACAATAGCGTTCTGTTCGGCAAGCACCGAGATACTGCGACGCTGGTTCGCATCCGAGCTTCTGGTATCTGCGGACGATCCGGAGATGATGCCTGTGTCCCATTCGCGCAGCCCCGGGGCCGCGTCACGGCGTGCAATCTCGACCAGTTGTCGGTCAATGCCGTGCCAGGACCAGTCGAGCGAGGCTTGCATCACGTCTTCCTGATCATCTGTATATATCACGTCGAGAAATATGCCCTGCGGGTCCAGACTGGATATTTCCTCGATCAGTTGCTGATAATAGACCATCTCGATCGGGGTCGGCCCGCCCATATAGCCGATTTCACAATCCACATACGGATTGACCTGCGGTCTATGGTTTCCATCATCTGGTCTGGTGGTGAACGGCGCGGGCAGTTCCTCGACGGTGCGTTCGCCACAGGCTCCAAACAGATCTTCCTCAGTCACTTGAATCAGAACCACCGATGGTGGCGCGTCCGGGTCCGTTTTCCCAGGCATCAACATCTCATAGAACGGCCCGAACGTATTGGCCGTGATGCGCGCCGTGTTCCTGTCGATGGCATTAGATGCGCCTAATACATCGAAGAAACCTACGAAGAATTCCACGAACAGCGTGACCAGCAATATCTGTTTCAGGTATGCCGTGTAGACAATCTTCATACTCAGTTCCTGCTTCTTGATTGGGATATTTTAGGAAGCTGCTGGATGAATCAAGTATGAGTGATTATGTTCGAAGGAATTTGTGTGGATATAGACGAAAAAATTAGGTATTTCGTGACGTTACGCGAAATAAACGCGATATGATCATTTTGGATGGTAGAAGGGGCGCCCTCTCATAGCGCGCGGAGGTTCTATATTTGCACATGCCCTGGTTGTCGGAGGCTTCGTACATAGAATCACAAGATGGCGTGTCGCAGGCTGGTATATGATTGGTTGGGTTAGCTGGAAGTCGAAGATTTTTCGCTCGAACACAACTCTTCGACATCAAGAGGCCTGAAGGCCTGCTTGAGAAGGTTTAGGGTCATGATTGACCTCAGGACGCTGAGCTGTTCGATTTTTCGCGGTGGCTTCGTAGTTCTCCCTCTGTCGAGAGCGACACTGCCAACGAAAATCATTCATCTGTACCGTTTGGAGCGCCCAATCCGAACTTTCCAAAAGGCAGAACGCAACTGCTGGGTAGGCAGCGTTAGCCCTTCCCCGCTGGGAACGGCTGATCAAGTGCAAGGTGTGGCCGGACCTATTGGCGTTTGGTTCGCAGGCGAGGCGGCCGATTGCTCTGGGTTGCCTCGATCGAAATCGAGAGGTCGTCCGTGGATTGGGTCAAGTGCTTGGTGATCAGACTGACCGTCGTATCAATATGGGTTTCGACCAGTTTTACGCAGGTTTCGACTTTCCCCTCGATCGCGCTTTCAAAAATTTGAGCATGCTCCTTGCTGACATCGCGGTACTTGCGATTGTCCTTCAGCGCGAGGCGATGATACCGGTCGCTGTGCTGGTGGAGTTGCCGTCGGAAATCGATAAGCCACGCATTTCCGCAGTTCTGAATAAGGCAGTCGTGGAACCTGCGGTTTCGAACATGCCATTCGCTTGTCAGGTCGGTGTCCTGGCCTTCGAGCAAGCGGTCTTCGACAAGTTTCAACCTTCGATACGCCGCGAACAGATCGCCCTCCCAATTGTCGTCCCGTTGAGCGAGGGAGGACCGAAGGGCGCCGATTTCGATAATTCTGCGGGCCTCGCTGATGCTCCGAAAATCCTCAATGCTCAACTGCCGAACCCAAAACCCGCGTTGGCGCTCCGTGGTTACCAGGTTGTCGATGAGCAACCGGGACAAGGCCTCGCGCACCGTTGCGGTCGAGACGTCGAATTTGAGTCGCAGGTTGTCGACATGAAGGTGCGTGCCGGGGGGAAGGTCAAAGTTCAGGATTTGGTCCCTGAGTTCTGACTGCACGGTTTCGACGGCAGTCTTCTTTGCCGGGTTAACGTTCTGGGAAGCCATGCGAGTCCTCAGCTGAATGGGTGGGGGTGTCTTATAGCAATTGTTTTGAGGAGCCAACGAGTTATTCGATATAAGACGTTTATCAAAATTCAAAAACGTTTTTGAAGTTGACGAAACGATTATCTCCCGACATCCTCTCTCCACATTGGTTCGGTGCGGACTGAACGCCTTAGAGATTCAGGGGAAGACATGTTGAAACGCGAGGCCCACGACGAGCACCGATTGTTTATCGATGGGGAATACCGCTCTGCGCTTTCAGGGCGCATGTTCGAGAAGATCTCGCCGATCACCGGGTCTGTTATCGCGCAGGTTCATGAAGCAGGGAGGGAGGATGTGGACCTCGCGGTGCGGGCGGCGAAAGCGGCGCTGCGCGGCCCCTGGTGCAGGCTGACCGTCGCCGAGCGTGCAAGTTTGTTGCAGGACGTGTCGCAGGCCATAAACGATCGGTTCGATGATTTTCTCGAAGCCGAGATTGCTGATACGGGGAAGCCGCGCAGTCTTGCCCGTGCAGTGGATATTCCACGTGGCGGCGCGAATTTCTCGACCTTTGCCGATATGATCAAGAATCTCGGATCCGAGTTTTTCAAGACGGATACGCCCGATGGCGGGACGGCGATAAACTATGGCTCCTATCGGCCCAAGGGCGTGATCGGGGTCATCAGCCCATGGAATCTTCCGCTGTTGCTGATGACCTGGAAAGTCGGACCCGCGCTGGCATGCGGCAACACCGTTGTGGTCAAGCCCTCGGAAGTAACGCCGCATACTACGACGCTGCTGGGTGAGGTTATGAACGCGGTCGGTATTCCCAAGGGCGTCTATAACGTCATTCACGGGTTCGGGCCGGGATCGGCGGGTGAGTATCTGACGCAGCACCCGCTGGTCGATGGGATTACGTTCACCGGAGAAACCGTGACAGGCGAAGCAATCATGACACAGGCTGCTGTGGGATTGCGGGATGTGTCGTTGGAGCTTGGTGGAAAGAACGCCGCCATCGTATTTGCCGACGCCGATCTGGATAAGGCGGTCGCCGGAACGATGCGGTCGGTATTTTCGAATTGCGGTCAGGTATGTCTCGGCACGGAGCGGGTATATGTCGAACGGCCCGTATTCGACGAATTCGTTGCACGCCTGAAAGCGGGAGCCGAAGAGCTTGTTCTGGGCGGGCCCGATTATCCCGGTGTCGGGATGGGGCCTCTGATTTCGGCGGAACATCGCGACAAGGTTCTGTCCTACTATCAGTTGGCCGAAAAAGAGCAGGCAAACATCGTAACCGGTGGTGGCGTTCCGCAGTTCGGGGATGACCGGGATCGTGGTTACTTCGTCGAGCCGACGATCTGGACGGGACTGCCCGAAACAAGCGCGCTGGTGCGCGAAGAAATTTTTGGTCCGTGTTGCCACATCAGCCCGTTTGACAGTGAGGACGAGGTGATCGCACGGGTCAACGACAATGAATACGGCCTGGCGAGCGCGATCTGGACGCAAGATATCTCGCGGGCGCACCGGGTTGCACCGCAGATCGAGGTTGGTCTGGTCTGGGTGAACTCATGGTTCCTGCGCGACCTTCGCACCGCGTTTGGCGGCTCCAAGAAATCTGGCATCGGTCGTGAAGGCGGTGAGCATTCGCTCGAGTTCTATACCGAGCGCGCCAATATCTGCGTGAAACTGTAAGGGGGGTATCGGTGATGGCGGACCTGATACGAAAAACGACCGAGACATTGATTTCGGCGGCGCGTGACCGGCTTCCGATTGCGCCGCTGGCGGCTGATTTCGGTGACCGCGCGGATCTCGATACGGCATATGAAATTCAGGACGAAGTAACCAAAGAGGGGATACTTCGTGGGCGTCGGCCCGTTGGGCGCAAGATCGGGCTGACTTCGCTCGCTGTGCAGGCGCAGATGGGCGTGGATCAGCCTGACTACGGAATGCTGTTTGCCGACATGGAATATGCGGATGGTGCGAGCATTCCCGCAGACTTGCTTATTCAGCCAAAGGTTGAGGCTGAAATTGCCTTTGTTCTGGGGCAGGACTTGGCCAACGAAGATGTGACGATAGCGCAGCTCATCGGAGCCATTGATTATGCGCTTCCCGCGATCGAGATCGTCGACAGTCGGATCGTCGATTGGAAGATCGGCATATTCGACACGATCGCGGACAACGCTTCGTCGGGATTGTACGTGCTTGGCTCCCGCCCCGTGAAACTCGCTGATTTTGACGTGCGGCTTTGCGGCATGGTGACGGAGCAGGCGGGGCAGGCGGTCAGCTTCGGTGTGGGTGCCGCGTGCATGGGAAATCCGCTGATCTCCTCGCTCTGGCTGGCGCGTCGAATGGCGCAGGTCGGGCGCCCGCTGTGCAGGGGGGATGTGATCCTTTCAGGTGCGCTCGGACCGATGGTTGCAGCGCGTCCGGGCGATACCTTTCGAGTTTCGATCAATGGGCTTGGTGAGGTGAACACCCATTTTGCAGAAGGAAACGACACGTGAAATCCAAGGTTGCGATAATCGGTTCCGGCAATATCGGGACGGATCTGATGATCAAGATCCTGAACGGCTCGGATGAGTTGGAGATGGGCGCGATGGTCGGGATCGACCCGCAGAGCGACGGGCTCAAACGTGCGACCGACCTTGGTATTCCCACCACCCATGAGGGCTTGGATGGCTTGCGCGGAATGCCTGAATACGCCGATATTTCCATCGTGATGGATGCGACCTCGGCGGGTGCGCATATGAAGCATCACCCTGTCTTGACCGCGGATGGAAAGCAGATCATCGACCTCACCCCGGCGGCGATCGGTCCCTTCGTCGTGCCGTCGGTAAACCTTGATGAAAACCGGGACGAGACCGCGTTGAACATGGTGACATGTGGCGGACAGGCGACGATCCCGATGGTCAACGCAGTGCGCCGCGCCACGGACCGCCTGATCTACGCCGAGATTGTGGCATCTGTGGCGTCCCTGTCGGCAGGCCCCGGAACGCGGGCGAATATCGACGAGTTCACCCAGACCACCAGCAAGGCCATCGAGAAGGTCGGAGGGGCCGAACGAGGGAAGGCCATTATCATCCTCAACCCTGCTGATCCTCCGATGCTGATGCGCGATTCAATCTTCACGCTGAGCCAGGGTGGCGACGAGGATGCGATCCGCGAAAGCGTCGCAAGGATGGTGAAAGAGGTCCAACATTATGTTCCCGGCTACCGTCTGAAACAGGACGTGCAATTCGAGAAGATCGGCCATGACGCACCGCTGAACGTTCCGGGTGTCGGGCCTGTCTGGGGGCTCAAATCCTCGATCTTCATCGAGGTGGAGGGCAAGGCCGATTATTTCCCGTCCTATGCGGGCAATCTCGACATCATGACCTCGGCGGCCAAGGCGGCAGCAGAACACTGGGTCCGCGCTCATAACCGAAAGGGGGTTTGAGATGGCAATCACCAACAAGGACAAGCTCTATATTCAGGACGTTACCATGCGCGACGGCATGCACGCCCTGCGCCATCAGATGGGCCTCGAAGATGTCGCGAAAATAGCGGGTGCGCTTGATCGTGCAGGTGTCGATGCGATTGAGGTCACACATGGTGACGGGTTGTCGGGATCGTCGTTTACCTATGGTTTTGGCAGCCACTCTGACCTCGACTGGATCAGTGCGGCAGCGGATGCGATCGAGACTGCGCGGATCACTGTTTTGCTGGTGCCGGGCATTGGACTGGCGGATGATCTGAAGGATGCCTACAGCGCCGGCGCGCGGTCCGTCAGGGTTGCCACCCATTGCACGGAGGCCGACGTTTCGCGTCAACACATCCGTGTCGCCCGCGATCTGGGATATGACACGGCCTGTTTCCTCATGATGGCTCATATGACCCCGCCCGAGGCGCTGGCTGAGCAAGCACTGTTGATGGAAAGCTATGGTGCCGAGTGCGTCTATGTCGTGGACAGCTCCGGTGCGATGCTGCCCGCCGATGTGACCGCGCGCGTTGCTGCCCTGCGCAGCGCGTTGGACCCGAAAACAGAGGTGGGCATCCATACTCACGAAAACCTGCATCACGGCATCGCAAATGCGGTCGCGGGGGTGCGGGCCGGCGCTGTTCGTGTCGATGGCTCGCTTGCCGGACTGGGTGCCGGTGCGGGCAACGCGCCTATCGAGGCGATGGTTGCTGTCTTTGACCGGCTGGGCCTGAAAACCGGTTGCGATTTTGCGCAGCTTTCCGCCGCGGCAGACGATCTGGTGCGCCCGCTCATGGATCGACCCGTGCGGGTGGATCGTGAAAGCCTGATGCTCGGCTACGCGGGCGTTTACTCTTCCTTCCTGCGTCACGCGGAAAAGGCGGCGAAGGATTACGGGATCCCTGCCTCCGACATCCTTGTCGAACTGGGTAGACGAAAAATGATCGGCGGTCAGGAAGACATGATCGTCGATGTCGCGCTCGACCTTGTCGCGGCAGGAGGGCAGCAGCAATGACCAGTGAACTTTCCGCCGTTGCGAAACGACTGGATCATGCAATCCAATCCGCCACGGCAACGCATCAATTGCCCGCAGACCAACAGGTCGATGCCGCAACAGGATATGCCATTCAGGCAATGGGCGTGGAATTGCGTCAACAGCGCGGCGAACGGATCGTCGGCGTCAAGCTGGGGCTGACCAGCCGCGCGAAAATGGAACAGGTCGGTGTTGACGAAGTGACCTGGGGGCGCCTGACCGACGCGATGCGTCGCGAAGAGGGCGGTACGCTTGTCAGGGCCGACTTCATCCACCCGCGCGCGGAGCCTGAGATCGCCTTCGTTCTCGGCCGCCGTTTGACTGGTGATGTCAGTCTGGCGGAGGCCGCCCTTGCCGTCGAGGCCGTGGCCCCAGCGATAGAAATCATCGATTCCCGGTATGAGAATTTCAAGTTCTCGCTGGGTGACGTTGTCGCGGACAATTCCTCTTCGGCGGCCTTCTTCATCGGGGGATATGCGCGGCCCGATACGGATATCGCGAATTTGGGCATGGTGCTGTCGATCAACGGACGCCCCCGCGAGGTTGGGTCTTCGGCGGCTATTCTGGGCCATCCGTTGCGCTCGCTCGTTGCGGCGGCGCGCATGACGGCGCGTGCGGGTCACGTTCTCGAACCGGGGGATATCGTGTTGGCCGGGGCCGCGACTGCCGCGGTGCCGTTGGCTTCAGGGATGCAGGTCGAGGCCGAGGTCCAAAATCTCGGTCGGGTCAGATTCGATGTCAGATAAAGGAGGCTGCTGTGCCGCTAGTTGAAGTAACGATGATCGAAGGTCGCAGTGCCGAACAGAAATCGGCCCTCATCACGCAAGTGACGGACGCCGTCGAACGCGCGATTGGCGCCCCACGCAACGCGATCAGAGTGGCGATCCGAGAGCTTCCAGCCGAGCATTGGGCGATCGGTGGCGTGTCGATTGCAGAAATACGGGCGAAGGACAGCGGCAAGAAATCAACACAATAGCCATAACTTCTGGCGTGATCGCGGCACGATGAACTTCGCCGGATCAGCATGATAATTCGTAGCGGAGCAAAGTAATGTCTGAAAATCAGGAAATCGGCAGCCAGATTACGGTGGGTGGTTTGCATACGAATTACCATGATCTGGGGGATGGTCGTCCCGTCTTTTTCATACATGGGTCCGGGCCCGGTGTTTCTGCCTGGGCAAACTGGAGGCTGAACCTCGCCCCGATCGCCGAGCGCGGGTTTCGATGCATAGCGGCGGATATGCTCGGGTTCGGGTATTCCGACGCTCCGAAGGATCTGGAGTTTTCGCGCGAAATCTGGGTCGAGCACTTCGCCGCATTTGTGGATGCGCAGACGAGCGATAAGATCTCCATCGTCGGGAACTCCTTCGGAGGGGCCATTGCCCTGGCCTATGCCATCCGGTTCCCGGAGCGGGTCTATCGCCTCGTCCTGATGGGGGCTGTCGGGCTCGACTTTCCGATCACCGATGAGCTGGATCGGATTTGGGGCTATAATCCGACTTCGGACGACATGTACGAGATTACGAAGACCTTCGCCTTTGATCCTTCGTTTGTCAGCAGGGAACTCGCGGAACTGCGCTATCGCGCGGCGATCCGTCCGGGGGTCATGGAATCCTACTCAGCGATGTTCCCGGAGCCTCGGCAAAACGCTCTTCGGGCGCTTGCCTCGAAGGAGGAGGATGTTGCGCAGGTGCAGGCACCTACTCTGGTCCTGCACGGGCATGATGATCGTGTCATTCCGGTGGATGTGTCCAAACGATTGTTCGATCTGCTGCCCAATGCCGAACTTCATCTGTTCCGCAAGTGCGGACATTGGACACAAATCGAGAAAACGGCCCGCTTTAATACGCTCGTCAGCGACTTCTTGAGCTGACGAGGACAAGGACGATCCGGAGGCACAACCCAAAGGTCATGTCGCATGAACGAAACAACACTCTGACGTCACGAGAAAACAGGGCGTGCTGAACGCGCCCGACTTCAGGGAAAGCGCGTCGGAGCAGCTACTTTTCCTTGCCGATATCGCAACTGGCAAGGGTCCACATCGGGGAGGCTACATGTCTACATTTTCTATTGCCAGCACGACGGGGGAGACCATCCGCCTTGCTGGAGTGTCGAAAACCTATGAGACTGCGAGCGGACCTTTGCCCGTCTTGCGCGATATCAACCTTCAGGTCGAAGCGGGTGAATTTATCTCGTTCGTCGGGCCATCCGGCTGCGGTAAATCCACCTTGCTCAAGATTATCGCCGGATTGGTCAGCTATGACACGGGAACGGTGGAGGTTGGCGACCAGAAACCCAAGGCCGGGCGTGAGGACATCGGCTTCATGCTTCAACAGTCGGTCCTGATGCCGTGGTTGGACGTCAGCAAGAATGTGGAGCTGCCCTTCGTGATTGCGCGGCGTCAGGACGTCAGCACATCGCGGCGGGTTGAGGAATTGCTCGACCTCGTTGGCCTCTCCTCCGTCGCGTCCCTGAATCCGTGGGAGCTTTCGGGCGGTATGCAGCAGCGCGTCGCGCTCGCCCGCGCGTTGGCGCTCGATCCGGGTATCATGTTGATGGACGAACCGTTTTCGGCGCTCGATGAATTCAAGCGTGAATATCTGAACATCGAAGTTGCGCAAATGGCCGACCAACTCGGCAAGACGACCCTGCTGGTGACGCATAGCATTGGTGAAGCGGTCTTGATGTCCGATCGCATCATTGCTCTTGGCGCAAACCCCGGACGAACCGTTGGCGATATCGCCGTCGATCTGGAGCGTCCGCGCCGCGCCGACATGATCGGCACCGATCAATACCAACAAATCTGCAATGAAGTGCGGGCCGCTCTGGCGTCTGACTTGGCGGGAGAAATGCTATGACAAACTCAGTTTTCTACCGGATCGGTCTGCCGGTGCTCGTGGGGGTGGTGCTGGTCGCCACATGGCAACTCATGAGCAATTTCGGCATGATCAACGAGATCATGATCCCGTCTCCGGCCGCGATTGTCGTGGGGTTCAGCGAACTTGTGACGCGGGGATATTTCTGGGACTCGACCTGGGTCACTTTGCAAGAGACCCTATACGGCTTCGCAATCGGCGTCACGCTCGGGTTGATCATCGGTGCATTGACAGGAACGTTTCAAACATTTCGCACCGCGTTCTATCCGTTCGTCATCGCGTTCCAGAACACGCCTCGGGTGGCGCTCGCGCCGATCTTCCTGACCTGGTTCGGGTTTGGCATCACGTCAAAGGTCGTGATGGCCGCCGTGATCTGTTTCTTTCCCGTCGTGATCAACACCGTGGCCGGCATGGCCAGCGTCGATGACAACGCGAAGATGCTGTTTCGAACGATGGGTGCGAGCAAATCCCAGACGTTTTTCCGTCTGACACTTCCCGGCGCATCTGCAATCGCATTCGCCGGCGTGAAAACCGCTCTGACATTGGCGCTGCTTGGCGCGATCGTTGCTGAATTCGTTGGCGGCTCTGTTGGTCTTGGCGTGTTGATCAAAGAACTGAACTTCCAACTCGAAGTGGCCAAGGCCTTTTCCGTCGTGCTGTTTCTGGCGGTCATCGGCCTGGTTCTATACGGGCTGATTGAGCTGTTGGAGAGGTACTTGATTACATGGAAGCAAGATTGATGAAGGGCGTTTGGAGGGCGCCGGACAGAAGCGACTAAGTAAAAATGCCGTGACGCGCACATAAACGCGCCGCGATCACAACAAAAAGGGAGAAGACTATGACACGAAAATTCAACAAGGCGCGCACCGCCCTGCTCGGGGCTATGGCGTTGCAAATCGGCATGAGTTTCGGCGCTGTCGCTCAGGATGTGACGCCGGTGGAAATCATGCTGCCAATCCCTGAAGGCTTCGCGTTCACGCCGTTGATCGTGGCGCGTGAGCTGGGTTATTTCACTGACAATGGCGTCGAAGTATCTACTGTCGTTGCTGACGGTTCCGGATACCTCTCGCAGCAGGTCGTCGCGGGCAACAGCGATTTCGTGCTCATGGGGGCGGCCGACGCCGTGGTCGCGTTCAATCGGCGCGACGATATCCGCGTTCTGTTCTGCAATCAGGTCAAGAACGTCTACCGCATCGTTGCGCAGGCCGACACCGGTATCACGTCGATGGCGGGTCTCGAAGGCAAGGTGCTGGGCTACACCGAGGCTGGTGGCGGTGAAAGCCAGCTTGTCTCCGCCGCGATCTCCGAGGCCGGCTTGGAGGTCAACAAGAACATCACCCTTCTTCCAATCGGTCCCGCAGGGCCGCAATCTCTGGTTGCGCTGCAAAATGACAGGGTTCAAGCCTACAGTTCCAGCTTTCCTGACGTCGCATCGCTGGCCGCGTCAGGTATTGAATGGGTCGATATCACGCCCGAAACCTACTCGAATGTGCCGGGTGCGTGCATGGTAACCACGGAGGAAGTCCTTTCCACCGACGAAGGGTTGAGTGCGGCAAAAGCTATCGCAAGCGCTTGGGTCGAGGGGCAGTATTATGCGATCGAAAACTCGCAAGCGGCATTTGATCTTGTCTGCGGCATCATCGAGTCTGCTTGTGAGAACCAGGCCGTGGCCGAGGCGTTCTATGCAGAGGCGATGAACCTGATCACGCCCCCCGAAGGGCAACGTCCGGGTGAACTCAAACTGTCCTCATGGCAGACGGTCGTGGATATCCTTGCGGCAAACGGGACGGTTTCTGCCGATCTTGATGTCTTGCCCCTGATCTCGGGCGACAATGTGCAGACTGTCATCGATGCCGCATATGCGGATCGATGACGCCGCGGCCCTGCATCGGGTAGCAACGCTATCCACCTGAGCTGAAGCCTCCGCCCCGGCCGCAATGGTCGGGGTCAGCGATTGGCCAAAACCGGGACCGCGTCGAGGTGGCCGATCAGATCTGCCGTCGCCGCTTGCAGGGCGACCCGTCGGCTGTTAGCATTCACGCAAATCCGTTGGGGTGCCCGTTCAGGGCTGAGAGGCGCAAGCTGACCCATCGAACCTGATCCGGACAATACCGGCGTAGGGAACGGAGCATGATCTGATGCGGCGCGTACCCGTCGCCTGTAGATCTCTCTCCACCTGTCGCTGGTGGAGGCAATGAAGATGTCACACCCATCCGCAATGACGATAGCAGGCTCCGACAGTGGCGGAGGCGCCGGGATTCAGGCCGACCTCAAGACGTTTTGCGCCCTCGGGGTTTACGGGACGAGCGCCATAACCGCGATCACGGCACAGAACACGCGCGGTGTCACCGCTATCGAGCCTGTTTCCTCCCGGACAGTTTCGGCGCAGATCGCCGCCGTGCTCGACGACATTCCGCCGACGGCGATCAAGATCGGGATGCTCGGATCGCCGGACATTGTGGCCGCCGTTGCGGCCGCGATCGAAGGCTATGATGGCCCTGTGATCCTCGATCCCGTCATGGTTGCGAAATCGGGGGACGCGCTTTTGTCCGAGGAGGGGGAGGCGGCGCTGGTTGAACTGCTGCTTCCACGTGCGGATGTTCTGACGCCGAACCTGCCCGAGGCCGCGCGTCTGCTTGGCAGCGCGCCCGCGCAGGATGCGGCGGAGGTGGTGCGTCAGGGCAGGGCGCTGCTGGACCTTGGTGCGCGGGCGGTGGTGATGAAGGGCGGCCATGCCGAGGGGGCGACCTGCATCGACCGGCTGGTCACGGCGTCGGGCGTCATCACGATGGAGCAAACGCGCTGCATGACCCGCAACACGCACGGGACAGGATGCAGCCTGTCCTCGGCGATTGCGGCCGAACTGGCAAAGGGGGCGAGCGTCGAGGCCGCCGTGCGGCGGG
>Ga0209345_10003757_pt1 | contig 15334 bp, 11 predicted proteins | sample Cruoilmetagenom7_FD_187294 | JGI IMG/M metagenome (GOLD analysis project Ga0209345, IMG submission 187294) | Oil polluted marine microbial communities from Coal Oil Point, Santa Barbara, California, USA - Sample 7 (SPAdes) (version 2) | ecosystem: Environmental > Aquatic > Marine > Oil seeps ... | reverse complement strand
CAAAGTCGCGCGGCCATTGGGGTCGTCAATCAGGAAATCGTCGCCGATCCATTCTTTACGCCAATTGAGATGCTGGAATTGATGGCGGGCTTTTATGGCGTGCCGAAGTCACAGCGCCGCAGTCTTGAAATCCTTGCCGCTGTCGGCCTTGATGACAAAAAAGATGCGTATGTACGCCAACTATCGGGTGGCATGAAGCGCCGCCTTATGGTCGCGAAAGCGCTCGTTCACGCCCCGCCAGTCTTGATCCTAGATGAACCCACCGCTGGCGTTGACGTTGAACTGCGTCGCTCACTCTGGGTTTATGTGCGGGAACTACATGCAGCCGGCACAACGATTATCCTGACAACGCACTATCTGGAAGAGGCTGAAGAGCTGTGCGACTCCATCGCCATCGTTAATCATGGTGAAATCGTTGCCGCTGAACCAACGCCGCAATTGCTGAAACGTCTCGACTATAAAACGCTCACAATTACACCGAAAGAACCGCTACAAGCTGTACCAGATACGCTATCGAACCTAGATGCAGCTATTCGCGACAATGGCTGTCTCGCCATCACATATCGTACCAGCGAAACAGGCATCGGGCGCATTCTGGAGCAAGTACGCAGTGCTGGAATCAGTATCGGGGACCTCGTCACCGAAGCCCCCGATCTAGAAGATGTATTCTTGTCCCTCACAAGTGAGGAAGAAAAGGTCTAGCAGGGCCGTTACGCGCCCGCAGAAACGCTTTCTTTAATCCATTCGCTGATGCGTTGTTTACTCATCGCGCCCAATTGCGTCGCGGCAACTTTGCCGTTTTTGAACATCACAAGCGTTGGCAGACCACGCACACCATACTTTGACGCCGCCATTGGGTTATCATCCACATTGATCTTCGCGATCTTTACGGAGTCAGACATTTCTTCGGAAACGGCATCCAAATGCGGTGCCATTTGCTTACATGGGCCACACCATTCCGCCCAGAAGTCAACGACGACAGGCAAATCTGATTCGGTGATTACGCTATCGAATTCATCGTCAGTTACATTTTGTGCGGCCATGAGTGGCTCCTTTATTCGGTTTCGTCACGTGTCCTGAGATACATAGGAAGTTTTCAGCGAAGTCAAACAACACTCTTCACTCTGTTTAGAACCTCTAAAAGCCGCGCATCTGGCAAAACCATCAATTGCGGCCCATCCGTCCAACACAGTGCCGCCTGCACAATTTTGCCTGTATAGGCCTGCTTCAGCACCGCCCAATAAGCCGCCATTTGCGCCGTGTAGCTGTCGGCAATGTCATCGATTGTGGCAGGCCCTGGCTGGTCAGTCTTGAAATCAACGATCAGAACATGTGTATCTGTCACGACTAAGCGATCGACCCGGCCATTGATAATCGTGCCATCTGGTAATTCTGGCGCTGTGCCAATCACCGCTGCCTCGGCTCGCCCGCCCGGTGCAAACAGCTCCGCCAGTTCATCACTCTCCAGCACACCCATCGCAGCAGACAGCATGTCCGCGCGCGCTGCTTCATCCAGTGCCGCATCCCGCGAAAGGAATTCTTCGCCTGCCGCGCGGCGCGCTTCTGGGGGCATCTCAGGCAAATATTGCAACAGGCTGTGGATCATGCGCCCCCGCTTCAGCCGTGCGGCCCGCGCCTCTCCAAAGGGGGCTAACACTGGCACATCACGCGGCAACAATGCACTGGGCGCAACCAAACGCGCCGTTGATGCATTCTCTGGCGCAGGCCGCATCACCCATTCTGGCAAGGTCGCATCTAACCCTCCCCCGACGCCCTTATGTGGCATCTGGCTTGGTGAAGCTCCTAGCGCGAATACCCCATCATCGTCTTGTTCTGCCCCCGGCATTGCGGCCATCGCCGCTTGGCAGATCGCATACCAAGACCGCTCATCACATCCCGTTTTAGATCGCGCACCACCAAACCAACTGCCCGCAATGATCAGTCTATCCTGCGCCCGCGTCAGCGCCACATACAGCAAGCGATAATGCTCACGTAGCGCCCTAGCGCTTGCAGACGCCCGCGCCGCTGCGGCCTGCGGCGTATCAACATCCTTGCGCGGCGACCAAACCGGCGCACCGCCCAGCATAAACATCGGGCCTGCCCCTGCCTTCGGCTTACTTGTTGTGTCCGGCAAGATCACAATCGGCGCTTCCAACCCCTTTGCGCCGTGCACGGTCATCACGCGCACTTCTCCATCGGCCTTCGCGAGATCACGTTTAATCTGACTGTCATCGCGCTCCATCGCAGAGACAAACCCCTGCAAGGAAGATGGCGCACGCGCATCATGCGCAATCGCGCGGGCCAATAATGCCTCCACCGGGTCACGCGCCGGGGTGCCCAGCCGTGCATTCAGATGCTCCCAGCCTGTCTTCCCACTCGGCTGAGTTTGTTCCAGCACAGTCGAAAGAAACTCGTATGGCGGCATCCCCACACGTTCGCGCAAACCACACAGAAAGGCTTTCGCCTCTGCAAACACCGGATCATCATGCGCTTGTAGCTGTGACCACACACTCGCTTTGCCGCGCTTATACGCGAGCGGGAACAAATGCTTGTCATCATCCACAAGACCGCAAAATGGCCCACGCAAAATCTCTGCTAAAGTTAAGTCATCCTCCGGTAACAGAGCAAATCGCATCAAATTCAGGCAGTCTTTCACACCGATGTGATCTGCCAGCACAAGTCTGTCGGCCCCCGCCACGGGTACATCCGCGCGCTTTAGCCCGCTAATCAGCGCATCAAATAGACCGCCCTGCCGATTGCGCACAAGGATAAGAAAGTCTTCAGCCCGACACGCCCGCCGCACCCACGGACGCCCCTTAAGATGCTTTTGTTCTTCCCAAACTGTATCGCCACGCGTGATCATATTTTTGATCTTCACAGCGATCTCAGTTGCGAGAGACGCCTTGGGCGATACATCGCTCAGTACATTCTTTGGCCGCGCCCACGCATCAACATCATCATCTTCCAACGGCAACGGCGCCAACGGCCACAGCTCGACACGCCCCGGCTGCTCGCTGCGCCGCGCTGTATGTTTGGGCGTATCCAGCCCCGTCGGCATCTTCACCTCAAAGGCCGCGCCCGCATCAGGCTGGCCCTTCCACACTTCATCCACGAACGACAAAACTTCCGGAGAAGATCGAAACGACATCGCCATTTCGGGCAATGCAGGTTTGGGTATCAGCCCACTGAACACTTGCCGCTCTGATGCAAACCGTTCTGGGTCGGCGCCTTGGAAAGAATAGATCGACTGTTTGCCATCACCGACAACAAATTGCGTCCGCACCGTCTCATGCTGCTCTGTGCCTGCGCCGCTAAAGAACTCTTCTTTCAACGCATTGATCAGCGTCCACTGGCCGGGGCTCGTATCCTGCGCTTCATCCAGCAGAATATGGCTCAACCCACCATCCAGCTTGTATAACACCCAATCGCTGGCATCCTTCATTGTCAACAAGTCTCGCGTGCGCTCAATTAGATCATCAAAGTCCAGCGCCGCCCGCGCGCGTTTCTTCTGTTTATAGGCCCGCAAGGCTGGCAGCCCAACGTCCAGCAATGCGATAGACCGCTCCACTGCTTCCGCGGCCTGCATCTGCGCCATCACATCCAGCATACGCGCCGCTTCACGCCCTTGCCCGCCTTTCATCTGGAACAATTCCACTAAAAGCGGCGATGCCTCTCCCGTCCCTTTGTTGTAAGGATTACTCGCGCGCGGCGATCCACTCTGTGTCAGGAACAAGCTGAGATATGCTTCAAATTTCTGCCGCGCGTCGCCTGCCTCAAAGACAGCCTCAAGAATGCTTGCGGCGGTAAGCTCGCCTTTGGCGCCGCCTGCAATCAATAGCCCAATCGCAGCCCGCACCTCCTGCTCAGGAAACGCATCCCCCATCGCATGTACAATCAGTTCATCCGGGCTGGCTTCTGGCGCATTCAATGCTTCACGTAGCACGGCCTCCATTGCCAGTGCGTCACCACCATGTATCTCAGCAAACGCCAAAGCCTCTGCCTGCACACCGCGCAAAACATTCAACGCACTTGTCGCGCCATCATGCCCTGCTGCCAATGCCAGTATATCTAGCGCCGCTGGATCAGCTGCCAGCACAGCCTCGCGCTGCGCCTCCTGCCATAACCTGCTTGCTTCACTATCTTCAATCTCCGTAAAGCCCGGCGCGACACCCGCCTCCAGCGGAAATCTGCGTAACACGCGCGCGCAAAACGCGTGGATTGTCTCAATCCGCAAACCACCCGGTGTCTCCAGCGCTTGCGCAAACAAGCGCCGCGCATTTTTTAACTCATCATCAGTAAACGCCTCTGCTGTTCGGCCTACCAACTTCGCGAGCAACCCCGCTAATTTGCGATCTTCCAAGACAGACCACTCACCCAAAGTCGCATACAGACGCGACAACATCTCATTGGCCGCTGCCTTCGTATAGGTAATGCAGAGAATCGAATCTGGCTTCGCTCCCGCCTCATCTGGCCGTCCCAGCAACAGCCGCGCCACGCGGTCAATCAACACCTTCGTTTTACCCGATCCAGCATTGGCCACCACCCACGCCGAATGCGCCGGGTCTGCTGCTTCTGCCTGCGCAGAGTTTGCCGCGCGATAGTCAGGTGTATCAGCGGGCATATTTTGCTCAGCTATCGCCATCACCAGCCTCCAGAATATCAGATGTCCATTCTGCCCGTCGCGCCAACAAATCATATGATCCGTAGCCTGCAAATTGTGGTCGCGGCGTTGATGAAAACACAGCATCTGGCTCTCGATAGGCCGCGATCAATTGCTTCAGCCCCTCTTCAGCTGTCGCCGCCATCTCTGCCACAGAATGATGCGCGCCGCGCCCACCAGTATCTACATCGCGCACGCTCGGCTTGGCCTTAAAGGCCACATAGATCAGACGATCCACATCACCAGCCGTCACGCCTTCAAAGGCACCATTCTGCGCCATCACGGCTTGCAAGGGCATTTGCTGCTCAAATCCGGTCGCGATCATTTTGTCCGTTGGTGGTGATCCTGTTTTGAAATCAACAATCGACAGTTTGCCGTCATGCCCACGCTCAATTCGGTCCGCGATCGCTGACAAAGTGAACGGTTGCCCGGAAATTTCAATCTCCCACACCCCAGTCTTCTCAAGGTGCAATCGCGCCACACTCTCTTTGCGCGCATCCCGCCACTGCAAATACCAATCGACTGTTTGCGACCAGATCGCGCGGCGGCCCGCCCATGCCTCTTCCGGTTCGCCTGCCTCTTTCAAACGAAATTGTAGTAAATCCATTAGTGCTTCGGCAGATTTCGCCTGTCCGTCGGCCTCAAAATCCTCCAACGCCGCGTGCACCGCTGTGCCCCGCACATTCGCGGCCACATCTGCATCTAACGGGTCCAGCGCGCTGAGGCGTAGAATCTCACTCGCATATATCGCATACGGATCACGCTGTAGCGTATCAACTCGCGTGGCAGATAAGCGCGGCAATCGCGGCGTGATATTCGGGCACGGCGCAGGTTTAGCAAACTCATTCGGCAACGCGTTACGGGCCTGCGCACGCATCGCCCTCATCCATTTGCGTGGATCGTCTGTCTCCGCAGGCGCCAGCGCGTCTTCGGACTCCGCACCGCGCGCCAAGGTCTTCAACCGCCATACCCAGCGCGAGGCTACCGCAGGCGCATCATCGCGCCGCGCCGCATACAGCATGGTTACATCAGGCGCCGCCGCCAATTGCGCAAAATCATGCGCCGCCAGCCCCAATCTGTCTTCCGGGTCAATCAACCCAAGATCAGTACGAAACCGGCGCGGCAAGAAGGCATCCGCGGATGGGCGCTGCGGCCACACATCTTCGTTCAATCCTGCGAGAATCACTTTGTCTGCGCTTTGCAAGCGCGCCTCTAGCGGCCCCCAAATTGAAAGCTGCGGATGCTCTGGGGCTTCATCACTAACTGTCATGGCCGCACTTTCAGTGTGGACTAGATCCACAACAGCGCGCGGACTGATCGGCCCAAGACTCCCTGTAATCACTGCGATACTTTCCATCAGCTTTGAAGCGGCATCGCCATCCTCACCCGCCCATGGCTGAGGTGTATTCGCAACGGCTGCCGCCAAGTCAGCAATCGCCACACATATATCTGGTCCTGATACATCTGTTGATGCATCAGCCCAGAAAACATGCGCGGCAACGGCTTTGCGCAACACACCCACCAATGTCAGTGCCGCCTCTACATCCGTCTCATCAAACCGATCATGACGGCTTTTGTTTTGATTTCTCTGCTGAATGGTCTCCGCCAGTTCATCCAAAGTTTGCCAGCGCCGCGACCCGCGCAAAAAATGCATCTCAAGCGGTGCAACCCCGTCGCGCCACCGCACAAAGGGGTGTTTTAAAACACCTATCAGTGCCACCGGGTCACCGGGGTCCAGCGCCCAGGCCGCCACCAATCCGATCAAACTACCCGTCTTGGTGCGCCCCAGCGGCACACCTCCAGACGGCGGCACATTCACACCCCACCGCTTCAGCAGAGCAGAAATACGCCGCGCCAATCCAGCATCTGGCGTCACCAGTGCCGCCGTCTCTCCCGGTGTTTCCAGCACACCGCGCATCAACAACGCAGCAATCTCCGCCTCTTCCCCTTCGTCGCCAGCCTCAATGACGGTCAAACCAGTAAGTGCGCTAGTTGCAAACGCGGGCAGATCAACACCTTCAGCTTTGGCCATCTCATCTAGCCGCATCGTCCAGTCGGCCGTCGCTTCGGCGGGCGCCAACGCCTCATGGATCATCCGGCGCCGTGCCGTGCGTGCCCGTGCTGCGCCCGGCCCCGGCCACACGGATACGTCATCTGCCGTCAAGCCGAACGCTGTGAGTGTCCAAGCAAGTTTATGCTGCGGGTGGCTCACCGTTTCGCTGATCGCTTGCCAACTCGTAGGGCTGGCCTCCATATCAAGCCCCGGCAACACGACCCGCCCCATAGGCAGCCCCAAAGCGCCTAACATCAATGCCCGGCTCGCAGGCGTTGCTCCGGTCGAGCCCGCAATAATTACAGGCGCGTTCGGTGGATCAGAACGCCATTGCGTCACCATCGCTTCTGCTGCCGCCATCCGCCGTGCTAACGGGTCCATCGCATTTTCTTCGCGCAAATACTTCGGCCATTGCTGCGTAATAATTTCCAGAAACTTGACCGACTGCTCCCAATGCCCCGCAAGATTTGCGTCCACGACCAGCTCAGGTAAGCGTTCCCAAATCACATCATCTGAAAGCGCAGCCTGATCCAACAGCGCTGAGAGCTCCCGCGCGGCTGCGATCGCAGACGCTGGCGGCACATCATTGTCTGTCTGCTGATAGAAAGATTGTACAAGCCGCGCGAGCGTGCCAATCCGCTCCGCCTGCGGCATAGCCGGGCCAAGCCCCGCAAGCGCCGCTTCAGCCCCCGGCGGTGCTTCATCCGATTCCAAATCGCCAAGTGCCCGCACCTCTGGTGGAATAATGACACCACCACCAGCGACCGCATGCAACTTCCCAATCAGCACACGTGCAGATCGTCGGTTCGGCACATAAATTAACGCATCCGCCAGCGCATCCGGGCGCGTCGCCAAGCCGCTTTCTTCTGCCAATGTTGCCGCTAAAACAGTCAGAAAGTCTGCACCCGCTGGCACAGTCCATACGCGCGGTGCACCATCCGCTAGAACCTGCGCATCAACCCCCATGACACGCCAACCACATCTTCGCATCCTTCAACGCCAATGGATCACCGACGTGCAACCAAAAGGCATCCAAGGGGCTGCCATACAGCCGCCCCTGCTCTGCCAAACGCCGCCAGATCGCAACAGCAGAAAACGCCTCATTAGGCGCATCATCATAGAGGCTAGGCTTCATAATCCGCAGGCCGCAATACGCCATCGGCGCAGACGGCTCTTCACCGCGAAAAACCAACTGCCCATCATCCCTAAACGTAAAGTCCCCTGCCCCCGGAAACCCTAATGCCCGCATCTTGTCAGCCACTAATAAGCAAACATCCATCTGTTCTGGGTCAAACGCCTCGGCCAAGTTAAGTATCGGTGCCACAGATTCCGGGGCCCAAAAGGCATCTGTATTGACCACAAAGACCGGATCATCGCCTAATAAGTTCCGCGCCTTGGCCAACGCGCCACCCGTCTCCAAACGGGTTCCGCGCTCATCTGATATGATAATTTCAATATCCTTGCGGGCCGTCACGTGCGCTTCAACTTGATCAGCCAGCCAATGCACATTCACGATCGCCCGCTCAACACCTGCTGCCACAAGCGGATCAAGCATTCGGTCCATCAAGCATTTGCCCGAAACCTCAATCAAAGGCTTTGGTATTTGCTCCGTCAGCGGACGCATCCGGCTACCCATACCAGCAGCCAACACCATCGCAGTTTTCGGCACAGGGATACTCATAGGCTTTCCTCAAAGACGAACGGTGTTGCTTCTTTCACAAAAGCGCGCATGTCTGCGGTTGCGGGATGCTCCAAATTGCGCGCGAGCAATGCCATTTGCCGCGGCAAGAAATCACCATAGCGCGGCTTACCATCACGTATCATAAGCCGCGCAAATACACCTGCAATTCGCAATGCATTTAGCGCGCCGATAATGGCCAGTCGCTCATCAAAGGCCTCACGGGATTTGCCTGTTAGATCTAGATAACGCGTAATCGCAGTCTCTGCGGCTGCTTCACTCACATGGCGACGTGCATCTTGTGTCAGCATCGCCAAATCCCAAGCATCCCAGCCCTTCACCGCATCCTGAAAATCGAGCAAGCCAATGCGCCCGTCCTCCAGCCACAGCAAATTCTCGGCATGATAGTCTCGCAACGTGAAGACGCGCGGAAACGCCTCGGCCTGCGCCACCAACCCATCACGCGCAGTCTCCCATCGCGTTCGCATCTCCCCGCTCAACGCTGCACCGCCGCCATGTTGCGGCAACCAATCCGCATAAAGATCAGCATTCGCACGCAGCGCCACGGCGTCAAACGTCAATAAAGGCCAACGTTCTCCCCCCGCGCCGATTATATCCGGCACGGGCGCATCATGTAGTTTGGCGAGCGTTTCAGCCGCCGCCACATACAGCTCAGTTTCATCCGCCGCGCCGCGCTCAATCAAACGCGCAAACTCGCGGTCCTTGCCGAAGTCCTCAAGCAAGGCAAAGCCAGCATCGCTATCGTGCGCCAAAATATCCGGTGCGCTGAGGCCCAAGCCGCGCAAATGTCCTGCAATCAACACAAACGCATCAACACGGGACGCCGCCAGTCGTGTCATCGCATTCCAGCCGAGCGCCGCACGCGTGGCCGCATCGGCATCAGGCGGGCATACGGGCGGCTCTATCGGAGGGGCATCCATTAACATGGCAACCGCGCGATCATTCCGCAGCAACCGCGTATAGCGCCGCGTCGAGGCATCCTGCCCTAATGGCATACGCGCCGCATCACCCCAGCCTGCCTTTGCCAAAAAAGTGTTCAGCGCTTCAGCGCGAGAATCAGATATCAAAGCCATGTAGACGTGTCTGCCAGTCTTCGCCCTGCGGTTCCAGTATGGCCCGCCGTCCGGTTCCAGACATCTCAAGCGTCAAATCAAGCCGCCAAGCGGGCAGCTGCGCACCAGCCTTATCAGGCCACTCAATCAGCGCCGCCCCCTCTTGGGTCTCATCCCAGCCAAGCTCATACACGTCATCTGGCGCCCCCAACCGATAAAGGTCGAAATGCCAAATGGGGAAAGCCGCAGCATCATATGTCTGCACCAACGTATAGGTTGGGCTTGGCACATCCGTCCCCTCTCCCATCAGGGCCTCAATCAAACCGCGCACCAGCGTCGTCTTGCCCGCGCCCAGTCCCCCGCGCAACGCCACAACATCCCCTACGCGCAAGACAGCGCCCAACGCCGCGCCCAGCGCCCGTGTTGCGGCATCATCAGGAAGATCAAATGTCTGCGTCATCCACTCATCTATGTCATTTTAAGGGGCCTCGCTTCAAGCGAAGAAACGCGACACCATCGTTCTCTCCATACTTACCACCTGCCATTCACGCCAAAATATGTCATCACTGAAAAATCTGACACACTTGCAAAGTTGACGCTGGCGTCATAATTGTATCTCAACGACTGGAGCACGCACCTTGGATATCTCCCAATCAAAACAAATTTGCGTCATTGGCGCAGGCCAAGCTGGCGCGCAGGCGATCTTTTCACTCCGTCAAGGCGGGTATGAAGGTGCCATCAAGCTGATTGGCGAAGAACCCGTGCCGCCCTACCAGCGTCCCCCGCTCTCTAAGGCCTATATGAAGGGTGAATTCGCTGAAGAGCGCCTCTTCTTCAAACCAATGGCTTGGTATGAAGACAACAATGTTGATCTCATCCTCTCAACACGCGCCGAAGCGATTGATCGTGCCGCGCGCCGCGTCAGCATCGAAAATGGCGGCCATGTTGATTATGACGCTCTGATTATCGCAACCGGCTCACGCCCTCGCACATTGCCTGTTAAAGGCGCAGACCTCTCAGGTGTCTATGATTTGCGCAGCATTGCAGATGTTGAGCGCATTAAGCCGGGCATGAGCGAAGGTCGCAAGATGGTCATCATCGGCGCAGGTTATATTGGCCTCGAAGCCGCCGCCGTTGCTCGCCAGATGGGGCTTGAGGTCACTGTCGTAGAGATGGCATCCCGCGTCCTCGCCCGCGTCACTAGCCCGGTCATGAGCGAGTTCTACACCACTGAGCACACCGCCCAAGGCGTCACCATCCTGACAGACGCCCGGCTTTCCCATCTGGAAGGCCAAAACGGACAAGTCACTGAGGCACATCTCGCCGATAGTACTGTCTTGCCTGCCGATATTGTCCTTGTCGGGATCGGCATTTTGCCAAATGAAGAGATCGCCGCAGACGCCGGAATTGCCTGTAATAGCGGCATTATTGTTGACCGTGACACGCATACAAATGATCCTCGTATCTTCGCTGTTGGTGATTGCGCCCGCCGCCCACTGGTCCATTATGGTCGTCAGGGACGCCTTGAAAGCGTTCACAACGCGATTGAGCAGGGTAAGCTCGCGGCAGCGGCAATTTTGGGCAAACCACGCCCCGCTGAAGATTGCCCTTGGTTCTGGTCTGATCAGTATGATCTCAAACTTCAGATTGCCGGCCTTTCAGAAGGCTATGACGAGATCGTCGTGCGCGGCGACCCAGAAGATCGCAAATTTGCCGCCTTTTATCTTAAGAATGGCACACTCATTTCCGTAGACGCGGTGAACGCCGCACCGGAATTCCTCGCCTCAAAAAAGCTAATTATCGCGGGGGTAAAGGTTGCGCCTGAGCGCTTAAACGATACATCAATATCAATGAAAGAGATTGCGGTCACAGCCCTCAACGGCTGAACCGTTACAACAGGAGACACATCGCCAATGGCAAAGATCATTTATGTAGACCATGAAGGCACCGAACGCACAGTCGAGGCCACGAACGGCGAAACTGTCATGGAAGCTGCTATCAAGAATTCAATTCCAGGCATTGATGCCGATTGCGGCGGTGCCTGTGCGTGTGCAACGTGCCATGTCTATGTCGATGACGCCTTCATGGAAAAAGTTGGCGGCCAGGAAGAGATGGAGCAATCCATGCTCGATTTTGCTGAGAACGTGAAGCCAAACTCACGTCTCTGCTGCCAGATCAGCGTGTCAGACGATCTCGATGGCCTCAAAGTCACGACGCCTGAAAGCCAGCACTAAATTGACGATGGTCGCGCGGCAGGCTTAACCCCGCCGCGTCATAGTCATTCATCGAAATCAACCCGGCTGAACCTCATCAGCCGGGTAAATTTTCATGTTCGGCCGCGCTGCCAATAAAGGCGACAAAGCCGCGATAAAGCCTTTTGAGGCATCAAGCCCAAAATGGGCCTTCAATGCAGGCATATCTTGCCAATATTCCACAAAGACCAAACGGCAATCATTCTCCGCATCGACAGACACATTATGGCTAACGCAGCCCGGCTCTGTGCGTGAGCGTTGCACATGCTCAAGGCTCAGCCGCAATGCCTCGTCCCTCCCCTGCGGCGTTGCACACGCATCTCCGATAACAATAATCATTCTGACTTCCTCCCCATCTTCTTTTATTCCGCTCAGCTTTGCTGTTGATATTGTCTTGGCGTCATATCCGTCCACGCTTTAAACGCGCGCGAAAAACTGGCCGTGTCACTATAGCCGAGCAAAAATGCAATCTCTGTGATCGGCAGTTTTTTCTGCGCCAGATATGTCTTGGCAATAGCCCCACGAATATCACCAATCAAGCCGCTAAAGGTTCCGCCCTTGTCAGACAGATAACGCTGCAACGACCGCACACTCATGCCCACATCACGCGCAACCTGCTGAATGGAAATATCCCCAGAGGGCAGTGCTTCCACGATAGATTGGCGTATTTTTGTATCGATCGGATCAGTCACAATCTGGTCCAGATAGGCCGCAACCAGACTATCGCCCTGTTCGGCCAGCGCCGAATTCGTCGTCACCAAAGGCGCATGCAACAGGTCGAGCGGCAAGATTATACGATTAACCGGCGCGTCATAAGTGATGGGACACTTATAGAAATCTCTAAAGGCCGCATGATTACTTGGCTTCGGCCGGGCAAACGCTACAGAGAGGGGCGTAACAAATCCCTTAACCGCCCCCCGTGAGGCGCGTACCATATGGGACATGATCGCATCGAGAGACTCAGGCGATGCGCGATACGCCTCTGCAACAGGTCGCAAACTATAAACCCAATGGTCCACCTCAACCGAAATCGCGACCGCCTCAGAATTGCTCACCAAGACGGAATACCGCTCCATCCGCGACAAAGCCTCATGCCAGTTTCGGCTCGCAGACACCGCCAACCCCAGCGCATGAAACGTCGTTGGCTGGACGTATTTAGACACCCAAATGCCAATCGCATCATCGCCTGTTTCTGCCACGGCGAGCCGCCAAAACGCCGAAGTCCGATCAAGACCAAACCGCGCATTCGGGTCAGCAAAATCATCGCGCGACAGGCCCGCTCGCGCCGCAATTTCTGCGCCGTCGTATCCTTTCTCATTCAACGCATCCAGCAACACCCGTATCCAGCTGCTCAGAACATGCGGCGTTTCATTCGGGCTGTAGGCCGCAGATTTGGCGTGATCTGTCAGTTTTTTGTCACCTCAGGTTAAGCCGCGAGCATTCCATTCGGCTAAACTTACACTCAGATCAGCGCATATGCCATCGCGTATCGGGCTGAGAACAGTATGTAACAGGACACCCCATGACAAAGACCCTCTCATACAAGCTCGACTGGAAAACAGGCCTACGCGCCGGACGTGCCCTCATGGCAGACCCAAAGGATACGCGGCAAGTCTTCCTCGTGATGCAAGCCATGAACACGCCTGCCAACGCCAAAGGCTATCGCAAATTGCTGAAAACCGAGCGCGGCGGTGCCATTGCTTATCAACGCCGTGAACTCGCCCAGTCTTTGAACGACCCAGCCTACACCGCCGCGTTTGCCCCCGGCACTGTCGGGCATGCCTACAGAACGATGATTGACGCCACCGGCTATTCAGCTGGCGGTTTGGCTGAAATCAGCAACATTAAGGCCCGCGAGGAAGACGTTCAGCATCCAAATGAGTGGTACGCGCGACGCATCCGTGACGTACATGACATTTGGCATGTTCTGACAGGCTACAGCCCAGACGAACCGCTGGATGAATCTTGCCTGGTGGCCTTCTCTTATGCGCAAACCAAGGGGCTTGGATGGGCCATCATCGCTGTATTGTCGAGCTTGAAAGGCGTCAGCACTAAAGACGGCCGCCGCCAAATCGGTGCCATCTGGGAAGCCTATCGCAATGGCCGCAAAGCCGCATGGCTGCCAAGCGAAGACTATGAAAAACTATTGGCTGAACCGCTAGACACCGCCCGCGCGCGCCTCGGCATCAAAGCCCCAACACGCTACAAAGCCTTTCGCGCGGAACACCCTGTTCCCGGCTACGCACTCCCCGCCTAAAGCGTCAAATTTGCAATCTGAGTACCGTGGGGGAAACAATTTTCCCCCTCGATTCGGTCCGTTAAAAGCGTACACTACAATCATCAACGCCATGCGAGATGATTGTAATCGCTTACACGGAGTATGCTGAGATGCCAGATACCGTTCAAACATCTACCCCGTCGCTACCGCGGCCCAAGCTAAGCTACCGCAAGCCTGCACGCCCGCACTACCTTGAACGCGGCGATCCCATTATTCCCGCCAGCGAACTTGATCTAAAAACACTCGATCTCGTCGATGTTGAGATCTGGCGTCAAAATAAAATGTGGGACAGATTTGAGCGACTACGCAAAGAAGACCCTCTGCATTGGACGCCTGACAGCTTGCTCGGTCCGTACTGGTCGGTCACCCGCTACAAAGACGTAATGGCCATCGATAGCGATCATCAGCGCTTTTCATCAGACGCAAAATACGGCGGCATTACACTCGGCAAACCGATTGATGGATTTGATGCCCCTAGTTTCATTTCATCAGATGAACCCATTCACTCAGCGCAACGCAAAACGGCGCAACCCGCCGTCGCCCCCACTGCCCTACGCGAATATGAACCACTCATCCGCAAGCGCACACAGAAAGTGCTCGACAGCCTACCCGTGGGCGAACCTTTCGACTGGGTCGATACCGTTTCGATCGAACTGACAGCTATGATGCTCGCCACGCTGTTTAACTATCCCCAAGAGCGCCGCCGTGAACTGACGCGCTGGTCTGATGTCACAACAAACCCGCGCGATCCCGACATCTGCCCTGGCGGCTGGGACCAGTGGCGCCGTGAAATTGGCGAATGCTTGACCGTCTTTTCCGGCATATATGAAGACCGCAAAGCCGCACCACCGGGCGATGATCTAATGAGCATGTTGGCCCACGGCGATGCCACCAAAAACATGTCCCCTCAAGAGTTGCTCAGCCAAGTCATCCTTCTCATTATCGGCGGCAATGACACGACCCGCAATTCCATGACGGGCGGCGTTTACGCGCTCAACACATTCCCTGAAGAATATGCCAAACTCAAAGCCAATCCTGACTTAATTCCAAACATGGTATCGGAGATCATCCGCTGGCAAACACCGCTTGCCTATATGCGCCGCACTGCGCTGGAAGATGTCGAGATGCATGGCAAAACCATCAAAAAGGGTGATCAGATTGCGATGTGGTATGTCTCCGCAAATCGCGATGAAAGCTTCTGGGACGAAGACCCAAACCGCCTCATCATTGATCGCAAACAAGCGCGCAATCACATTTCATTTGGGTTCGGCATTCACCGCTGCGTTGGTAACCGCCTCGCTGAACTACAGTTGCGCATCCTCTGGGAAGAAATCCTCGAA
>Ga0209345_10003756_pt1 | contig 15340 bp, 10 predicted proteins | sample Cruoilmetagenom7_FD_187294 | JGI IMG/M metagenome (GOLD analysis project Ga0209345, IMG submission 187294) | Oil polluted marine microbial communities from Coal Oil Point, Santa Barbara, California, USA - Sample 7 (SPAdes) (version 2) | ecosystem: Environmental > Aquatic > Marine > Oil seeps ... | reverse complement strand
CACCAGACTTCGGACATTTGACCCATAAATTATCGGGCGTGTCGCGTTTGGTGAAAATTTTCTTTACGCCCGGCGGCGTTAATTTTGATAACCAGTTCATGAGGAGCCTTTAGCGGGTTTGAAAGTGAGGGGCAAGCAGTGTGTGGAGTTTATGGCTGTGTTGTAATGGGGTTAAGTCTACATATTCATTTCGTCATCAAGGGCGTCTGCCGGCCTTTTATTTACCGTTTCCATCACACTGAGCATATCGGACAATTCAATATAACCTTCGGCTTTGGTGCGGCCTTTTATGAGGACTAAGCGATGTGGATCAAAGCCAAAATTGGCATGGTGTTGTTTGGAAACAACAACAAAAACAACCTTATCGGTTGATTTCATCATTTCCAATGCTTTCTCAGCATAAGGCGGTTGAAAGCGAATAAAGGCGCGCACATCGAGGAAAATTACATCGGCCTTTGAGGCTCGCAATTTTTCTTGCAGATCAATCATCAATTCATAAGTTTTAATGGTACGTGGGCGTAGGTAGGAAATACCATCGCCTAATGTGCTTTGCATGATGCTCATAAAATCAATGGGAGCTTCAGGGATACGTCTAAGCTCAGATTCGTCGTACAGCCATGATAGAAGTTCAGAATGCTTCTTTAATATATTGTCCAAACTTTTCGGTGTGCCGATGTGGTCTGTAAAATTGAATTTTTGCTCTTCCCGATTAATAATGTCAATTGTACGCGTCGAGATAAAAGTCGCGAAATTTTTGACATCAGTGGCTGGCTTCAAGCCGAGTAAAGATAACCGCGATGGTGGGTTGTTATCCAACATCAAGTGCACATTTCCGGGGCGCATATCAAAGACATGGCCTTTATTCGTATGCACATGTTTGTAGCGTAAATTTTCTACAGGGCCATTTAATTTAGCCGCATCTTCGGGGCTAATGCCTGTGAATGTAGATATTTGGTTGTTGATGGTCTTGAGCGCCAAAAGCTTGGTGTAAAAACGGCTCATCGTGTTGGTGACGAGCAAGCCGCGACTGACAACGGTGTGAACCTGACGTAGGACGACAAGCACGATAATGAAGTCGGCTATGTTTATATTCTTTGCGTTTTGGGCACCCGATTGCCACGTCATATATGCAAGTACGCCGACCAATAAAAACAAGACAAATGTATTGGTCAAATTTGTGGCTTCACTCATGGTGAAGCGTTCACCGTACAAATGGAAGAAGCGTTTTACGTCTTTATTGTTGTGCGAGAGAGTGGGGGCAATGATTGCGTCCTTGTTAGCAGGATCATAATCAGCACCAAGCATAGCCTCGGCGGCTTTGCGCCTTTGGCCGCTGACTTCTCGCGACAGGACTTCCATATCCAGAGTTATTTGGTTGCTTTTGCGGTTTATAAAATAATATACGGGCACTAAGAATATGAAAATCACTCCCATTGCGACCATTATTTTGAAATTGATAATGGCCAATGCAGGTAGCAGAAAAAACAAAGTAATAACCGGAACCACAGTTAAGAGAATGCGCCTATAGACCATCATGGCAAAACGGGCATTGATACTAAGATCCCGTTTCAAATAATCTGCCGCGTCGACATCCAATTGGCTGATTGCAATAATATCAGCTGTGGCAAAGTTATTTGCGCCTTCCCCGTAAAACTTGGTTTCGACCTTTGGTAAGGCAATGTTGATAATGTAATTGGATAAAAATTTACTAATAGCACCACCAAGTAAGGAAATCACCATGCCCATAACACCATAAGTAAAGGCTTGCTCTTCAGGGACATAGCGCATCAATTGCTCTGGCAAATCTGAAGATCCACCCGCTGTTGCGAGCACGGCAAGGGAAGTAGCCGCCGCGATGACCCAAAGGAAGGCAAGTCCTTCGAAGAAAATACTGGCAAGACTGTGGAGTTTACTCGCAGAAAAGCCTCTTACAAACAGATAACCTGCTACGCCCAGAAAATCAGCAAATCGTTTAATCGGGTTTTTCATGCCATGGACTGTACATCATTAAAACAGGTTCGAAAGCCTAAACTTAACGGGTCTTGTACCGACGATACGGTGAGCTTGGCGACGATATAAGTGATGCCATTTTTCTGCAGTCTCCAACTGTCAGCTTGCAAAGGGTCAAAACCTTCCGCAGAGCCGTACATTGTCAAAGTATTGGCACTATCGCACAGCAGCCACGAAATGGAGTTGGTCAGGTCTGCGTCAGGGTTTTGTAAGGAGATCGCCTCTATACCGTGTTTAGCGAGAACTTCTTTAGCAAGCTCATACAATTCCCAGCTTTCCCCAAATACCACCGCTTGTATATTCTCATGATCTTCAGCGCTTTCATTAAGGGCAGATAAACTTGGTAATGTGGTTTTAATGAGCTCTTCCAGGTTTTTTGTGAATTTACCTGGGGCTTGGGGCAGGGTGTCTAGATTTACCTCAAGGGCTACGGGCGTTTTTTTTATGGCATTAGATAAGGCGCGGATACTGCGTTCAGGGATTTCTCCGGCTAACATCATCGTCGTAGGGAAACCGTTATCATGTGATAGTTTTACACCTTGGCGGCATCTTCTCAGGATGCCTATGACGGCTTCCATATTGTCCCATTGGCTATCCGATAGGGACCAAAGCATATGGGCACCGGGTTTGTCGGCCTGAAGCGTGCACCCATCCAACTCAGCTTGTGACGCGGCCTTCACAATACCCTGTACACTGGTTAATTGCCAATCATAGCCATGTTCAGTCATGACACGGGTCCAGTATTCACTTTGCTTAAATCTATGGCCGTCAGCCCATGACAGGTTTTTCACCCAGTCCCCCGCAACACCGCGCCTGTTCATGCCGGGTCGTTCTTCGTGGCTTCTGCCCGTAACAGCTCGAAAGCTCAATTTTTGCATAGCAGTATTTATGAGATTATCGTCAATATCCAACTCCATAAACTCGCATAAACGCTTAAACGTAGACGGGAATTTTTGGTGTGCATCCTCATATCTAAATAACATCAGACCGTCCCGACCTTTGGCTTTTTCATAACCGTTGTAAAACGTGGCTGTGCGCTCTACCGCCATATCGAAGTTACGGTGTGCTTCGGTCCAGGCTGCGCCTGTACGTTGATGTGAGACTAGAACATCCCTTGGGTCGCGAATGATAAACACATGTTTGGCATCTGGCATTATATCCATCATTTCTGAGAGTATCAGAGCATTAGGCGGTGATTTCACAGCGAATTTAGGTGAATTTTCAATAGCCTGTATATGCGTTTGCGTATCGGGGAAAGTGTTCAGCATTTTGATGATTTTATCTTCAATATGTGCTTTGTCGAATGTCACCGATAGGGGCGCTTTGAAACCGACTTGTTTACCGACCTCAAATACATTTGGGTGGGCACACAGGATTTGTCGCGCCCAAGTCGTGCCGCCGCGGGCAAAGCCTGATAAATATACGCCTTTAGAAACATCCATAGTCTACATCCTCGGTTTATAGGAAAAGCAAAGCTTAATCTTCAGCATTATAAATATAGTTATTACTGGCGAGCATTTGTGTAGGGCTTTGTAGGGGAGTGCTCACAGGTTGATATTCCTTGTATTTACTATTGTTTAAATTATCAACGAACCCCAAATTCATTGATAAGCCAGAGTTGCTAATTGCACCAGGGTGATTGATCAACAACATACTTTGACCGAGCCCCAAAGCTTTATGAAGGTTTTCAAAATAGTTGGCTTTATTCGGCATTTCGGAATATATATCTATTGTACCAGAATGGTTTTCTTGAACCGCGGTTGGACTTATTTTGATACCGCAGATTTTCATGGACTTGCCACGTAGTAAACTAGGTGTATGTGCAAAATCACTGTCTAAAACATTATTAAAATTGGTTGTAGGAAACAAAGTGTTGAGAATATCACCGTGGTGACTTGCTGAACTGGCTTTTGGGGCAAATGTACGGAGTTTTTGGAAGCACTTATTAAGTTGATCCATTGTGCCATCCATAGCAGATTTTTTCGTAACTTTGGAAAATGCTCCTGAAGGGTTTGGCTCATCAGTCAACAAAGACTTTAACTCTTCTGCGGAGCCTTCAGAACGTACCCAGCTCATGAAAGCCTTCTCATCTCCCTTGAATATATCCATACGCACCCATGTAGCAAAAGGGTTACAATGTAGACCCGGACGCACATTTTGCCCGGATATTGTACCAAATATTCTGTATCCCGCCTCATGTGACAGGTCTATGTGCGCTTGATCTATATTTAACAGGAATGTTGTGCATATGCCCCGATCTTTGTTGGCCAAAGCCATACCCAGCGCAGGTATAATGTCCCAAGCATGGACATCATGGTACATATAAACGCTCTTTTTTTTGTGCCCATTTTCAAGGTAATCTTCCATGGGACGAACCGTGTATCCTTGGTCGTGTATCACGTCTATTAGGGCATGATAGTATTGGATCCATGGCAAAAACAATGGGCGCATGGTTTCTAGCTTGTCGAACCCGGTGGATGTAGATTGAAAGTCAGAAAGTAAATTTTTCCAGTCATTTTCTGTGACTAGATCAAGATAATGTATGCGGGCATACCGATGATACCCAACAGATAAAAGCTTTAAAATAAACCATTCAAGTGAAAATGCAGATGAGGTTTCGCTATGCTTACCATGGACGAAATTTTGAACTGTAAGGATTTGCTGTTCGGATGTTTTAAGGTCTACGGTTTTATCTTGGAGGAATTTTCGACTGTTGCGTAGTTGTTTTATGGTTTTGTCTTTGTCAGTGTCTTTGAACGTTGAGATTACCTGTTGGAGACTGGCAATTTCTTTATTTGCTTGAAGTATTTGTTGCTCGGACGTTTCTTTTAGTTCTGCCAATTTCTCCGAGCTGTTTTTTTTGAGTTTATCGACGATTGTTTTTTGCTTAGATATTAACTTACTGGCCTTTTCATCATACAATGCGGATTGTTCTTGCAGCCGCTCGCGTAGAGCTGACCTGCATTTCTCAAGCTTTTTCGCGTGTACTATATTTGCTTCTTCCACAGTCCGCTTTTTCAATAAGGTCAAATCATCAATTTGTTTGCGGTACATGCCTTTTTTTTCAGTTAGCCTGAGACTTGTCTCGGCTTTGATGCTGTCATTTTTTTGTTGGGCAACTTTTTTGATTTCCGCCACTCTTGTATTTTGTTTTTGGGTGAGGGCTTTTATTTGCTCGCTATGTTTCTTTGCCAATTGAACTTGTTTGCACCCGGAATTGATAAGCTGCTTTTTTTGCTCGGCAATTATACGTGCTTGCATTTGTACACTCTCACGCAAACTTTGGATCATCGGAGAGACGTCGTTAACGTTAGTCGTTACTTGAGTGCTAACAGGCTTTATGCCGCCAGGTGTTTTTTTGGGTTTTTGAGCTGATGATTTCTTGGGTTTCGTAGCTTTTGTCGTCGTCTTTTTAGGTTTGTTAGTTTTGGGCGCGGTCATAACTCAATCATCCTCGGCTAACTCAATGATTGTTTGTGAGGTTATCACGGTTGTCGGTGAGGTGATTTCTACAGGTAAATAATTTTCGAAAGATCCAGTGCCTAGCGCGCGTACAAAATCCAAATTCATAACCAGCCCACCATTACTAATCGCACCAGGATGGTTGATCAGTTGATGTGACACACCATGCCCTAAAAGTTCATGTAGGTTTTCATAATATTTACTTTGGTTTTGAATCTCACCATAAATTAGTCCGACAGGTTTGTTCTGTCTACGAACAGCTGTTGGACTCGTTAGTACACCTAAATCTTCTGCCCGTTTTTCTCTCAGCATAGATGACACAAACAAGAAGCTGTCTGTTTGACTATGTTTAATGCGGATATCTTTATAAAGTTGATTCACAATGTCACCGTGATGGTTCGCCACGCGGGCTTGTGGGCAAAAAGATTTCAATTTTTGGAAGTTTTTATCAAGCCTCGCATAAGTATTATTCTCAGCCGCCTTACGCGTATAGTCTTTGAAGACACCTGAATTTTCTGTGTCATCGGCGAGAAAAGCTTTGAGATGATTTTCAGCATTTCCGGAATTAAACCATTCCATGAATTTTTGCTCGTCTTTTTTAAACAAGTCCATGCGTATCCACGAAGCGAATGGGTTACAGTGTAATCCTAGCTTAGCATTTTCACCAAAAAGTGTGCCAAATATCCTGTACCCAGCTTCATGGGCGACATCCACATTCGCCTGGTCAATATTCAGGCAAAATGTTGTGCAAATTTCTCTGTCTTTATTTGCGAGTACCATGCCAAGTGCTGGGATGATATCCCAAGCATGCACATCGTGATATATATATACGGTCTTCTCTTGCATACCGTTGTCAATATAATCGTCTAGTGGACGAATTTGATACCCGCGATCTTCGATCACGTCTATAAGGCCATGGTAATACTGGATCCACTCCGTGAACATTGGTCGCAAGGCTTCGAGTGCGTCGAACCCATCATTGGTAGCGGTGAAGAAATCAAGAAGTGCTTCCCAGTCTTTTTGATGTAATTTATCAAGCAAAAAATATCGGCTTTGTTTGTGGTAGCCGTCGAGTAGGGCAGAGGTGATGAAATTATCTTTGGAGAACTGCTTGTCGTTTCCGGATTTGGAATTAAGCAAATGATCAGCAACAGTTGCCATTCGGCGCGTGATATCAGATAAATTTTCCGTTTTTGTCTTTAACAATCGATTTGTGATTTTTAGTTGTTCAAGGGCATCCCCTTTGACCAAATTTTTAACAATATTGGTTTCTTTGCGTGCTTCTACAGTTTTTCCTTTTTGGGTTTTGAAATCCTCCGTGATCACCTTCACACGCTCTTGCAGGGCAGTTGTTTGTACGGCGTTCGCACGTTCTTGCTCTTTCAACATTTCTTGTAGTCGCAAGATGGTTTGTTCTTGAGCTTCTTTGCGCTTTAGCATTTTTTTAAAACGGATATAACGCGTTTTAAAAAATTGTTTGAAGTTAATGCTCATTGCTTCAAGTCTCCACCGTACAGATTCTTTTCGTTTTTCGCTGGATGTGAGAAATTGCCCAACGCGTTTTGTCATTCTCTTATTGGATGTCACTTTACGGTGCTTTCTACGTCTTGTCGAGTTATTGGCTTGGAAGGCTAAGTTGTTTTTCAAATTTCGCATCTTTACCTTTGATTTGTTTGATTTTGTATCAATGTGAAACTTGGTTTTGTTTCTCCAACTTGCAAATTGGTTTCGCTTACGTTTGATCGGGGTGAGTAATGAATTGTGCCGCCATTGTTTGAAAGCGAGTTGGCGGGCCTTGTTTTTATTTTCGCGTATTTTTTTGCTGTAGTTGCGTTGATTTTCTCGAGCAATTAAGCGTGTTTCTTGATGCTTTTTCTGCACAGTTTTTTGCGCGTTTCGTTGTTTTTTGCGCGTATTTTTCTGAGTTTCCCGCCGGCGTGATTTTGTTTCACTTTGAAACTTGGCTTTGGTCCTCCAACTTGCAAATTGGCCCTGCTTTCGTTTAAATGGGGCAATTAATGAATTGTGCCACCATTGTTTGAAAGCGAGTTGTCGGGCTTTGCTTTTGTTTTCACGCATTTTTTTACGGTAGTTGCGCTGAGTTTGCGCAGTTTTCAAGCGTGTTTCGTGCTGCTTTTGTCGCACAGCTTTTTGCGCGTCTCGTTGTTTTTTACGCGTATTTTTCTGAGTTTCCTGCCGGCGTGATTTAGCTTTTGCTTGAAATGTAGAACGTCTGGTGTTGCCTTCTCTGGAAAATTTTCTGCGCTTACGTGCATTGCTTGCCCGCACATAGTGCCGTTGGAAAAATTGGGAGCTTTTGACACGCAATACACCCAAGCGCCAACGAATAGCCTCATTGCGTTTTTCACTCGAGAGCAAAAAAAGCTTTATACGTTTTGATAATGGTGGTGTTGGAGGTGGAATCTCGACCGTCACAGTTTTATATCTTCCGTATCCGACAATAAACCAATGTGAGAGCAGCTATTGTTCCCATAACAAGCCTTACGGGGAATAATACTAGGTTCGTGAATTTGGAGCGAACAGTACTACGCATTGGAAAGGTTATGAATTTAATGCCGTTACTGTTGGTTGATATATTTGGTTTGTGACTTAATCCGTAAACCGTAACATCATAATCACATTCTTTAAATGTGTTGGCAATGCGATTAACACGTGGATGGGTTTCCACAAACTTAAAGGTAACAATCGCAAGCTTTTTCTTGCGCAGCATTGGGCTTGTAACCACCTCTTCAGGTGAAGAAATGCCTGCCGTAACATCGACTGTTGCATTTTGTTTAGTCTTTGGCGTTTTCATGAGAATTGTCTAATCAAGGCGAGGGGAGAATGCAACGATAAATACCTTGCAGGATATATCCTGACAGGTGTAGCTTTACGATACTTTTATGGAATCATATCTGAGTAGCTTTATATGCCTGCAAATTCATTCCTTACTCGATTAAAATCGTCTCTCGTTAAAAACCGCGTTGCGCAATCGGTTCATGTGTTTCTGGTTGTATTGGGGCTAAAGAAGGATAGGGATTTATTGCGCAGGATTAGCCCGAACCAAAAAATTGCTCCGACTTGGTCAGAAGGTGATGACCTTTCGGAAACCACCGGATGGCAGGGCATGCCCATAGATCTTCCAAAAATTGCTTATCATAAAAACCATAAACCGAAGGTTTTGTTTCTGAATTCAATGGGTGGGAGCATGTCGCGGCTATCTCGTGCTTTGATGATGCATGAAAATATTGAAGCTAGTTGTTACATCAATGCCTACTACCCGCGCCGCAACATGGCGTATCCGCTTGAGACAAATGTAAATGGTGTATTCACCCATCAGGAATGGCGGGAGTTTATGTCTTGGGCTGTGAAAGAACACGATATTATCCAATCAACAACCTTGCCGTCTTGGCCAGCAGTCGCAGAATGCTATGATTGGCTAACGGATATGCTTGGGCAAAGACACATTTGGCGTTCCACAGGGTTTGTGCATCATTATTTACCTAAGGAAAATGTACTCCCCTCAGAAGTCTACAAAACAGATTTATGTATAGATGATGCGCCGGGCACACAAAAATTTTCCGGGAGAACTTTTCCAGTTAAAAACGATTACTTCCAATTAGGTGAGAATACACTGTTCTATTCTTCACCAGAGAAAGGTGTTTATTTCGAAGGTCAACATAAGCATTGGCTGCCATCTATTAGGTGCCCCGAAGTATTTCAACCTCCCGAAGTATTTCAATCTAAAGACATGAAAAACAAAAACAATAAAACCGAGGCAGTTAAAATTTATGTGCCAGATCATTCTCGGGCAGTTTTCAAAGGTATGAAAGATGTTTTGGCGGTCTTAGCGGACATTAAAGATAGTGGTCGGAATATTACCATTATCACCCCCAATAATGTCGGCGACCATTTTTTTGATGTTAAAGACTTTAAAGATTACAATGGCGGGGAAGTATCCCAGGGAGCATATCCGGTTCCCAATCATTTTATCCCTTCTATTTTAAAGCGCGTAGACATTGTGGTCGATCAAATTGTTATGGGGTCATACGGAAATACTGGTATCGAAGCCATGTTGTGTGGCAAGCCTGTTGTTGGGCAGAAAAATTACCCGGAAATTAAAGATAGCCCAATCGTCAATGTGAGTAGGGAAACTTTAAAATCTAGCTTGGAAGATTTGATTGATAACCCTGAACTATGTGCAAGGCTTGGTGCAGAGGGGCGCGCCTGGGCGCTTAAACATCATTCTCCACAAGCTGTAGCTAAAATTGCAGCTGATGTGTATAGCGAGGTCCTGCAGTCAAGCTCTGGTGAATTGTAACACGAATTTACAGTTGACCTTTGATATGGATTGGACTTAAACGACAACTGCATTATTAGGGGCGTATCAGAATAGCAATTCTATGATTTTGCGCCCTGTATAATGGGCAATGCACGAACAAAAGGTATTAACATGTATGTAAAAGTAGCTTCGCCGTTTATTGGGGATGAAGAAATTAATGGTGTTGCAGATGTTCTGCGTTCCGGACGTTATATGTCTGGCCCACGGGTTGAGGAATTTGAGAAAAAATTCGCGGACTATATTGGCGTCGAACATGCCGTTGCCGTCAGTAATGGTACATTTGCTATTCAAGCTGCTTTGGCAGCCATGAACCTTCAGCCGGGCGATGAAATTATTGTACCGGCTCTGACGTTTTTCTCAACGGCAACAGCCGTCATCCACCAAGGTGGTGTACCTGTATTCGCAGACATTACATTTGATAATTTCTCGTTGGATGCATCTGATTTACAGCGCGCCTTAACCCCGCGCACTAAAGGTATTATCCCTGTCCATTATTTCGGTCACAGTGCCGACATGGATCCGATCAATAAATTTGCCAAAGAGAACAATCTATATGTGATCGAAGATTGCGCACAATCCCACGGTACCAAATATAACGGCAAAGTTGCTGGCTCACTTGGCGATATGGGGGCGTTCTCGTTTTTTGCCACCAAGCAAATGACCACGGGCGAGGGCGGTATCATTACCTTGAACGACCCCGATAAAGCAGAGTTCATCCGCAGTTTCCGGTCCCACGGTATGACAGGTCGCCATGACCACGGTATTCTTGGCTATAATGGCCGTATGACAGAAATCAGTGCTGCAATTGGCTTGGCGCAACTTGAGCGTCTCGACGGTCTTAACAAACGCCGTATCAGCGCCACCCACGAAATTATGGAACGCATCGCTGATGTGCCTTGGTTGACCATCCCGCAAGTGCCACAACACGTAAAGCACACATATTTCTGGCTCCATATCCTAATTGACGAAGAAAAATTGGGTATGTCGACGGCTGAGTTAATCCCGTATCTGCGCGAAAAGGGCATCGAGACCCGTAACCGCTATGTGGAACCTCTGTATAAACAGCCGATTCTCAGCGGCGAGGGCATTTCTCCACTGTTGAAACTATTCGCAGGCGATAATCTACCGGATTATGCCAATATGAATTTGCCGAATGTCGAAAAAATTGCCGGTTCTGTTATCGGACTGCCAAATCGTCCCGACATGAGTCAAGAAGAAATTGACTATGTTGTGCAAGTCATTAAAGAAATCGCATAATATTAGCAAAACATAATATAAGTAATAAAAAGGGCATATAATGAAAAAACGCGTACTCGTAACTGGTGGGGCTGGCTATATTGGCTCGGCAACCGTCGAAGAACTTTTGGACAGTGGCTATGACGTCACGGTTATGGATAATTTCCTATGGGGTCGTCACGGTCTTGACCATGTTGCCGATCAAATAAAAATTATTGAAGGCGATATGCGCTCTTCACGGGATCTAAGCTATGCTCTGGATGGTCAAGATGCCGTTATCCATTTGGGTGGGATCGTTGGTGATCCGGCGTGTAAGATTAATCTAAAAGCTCATCATACATGTAATGTCGAGTGTGTCAGCACTTTGGTCAATATGATGACCGACCCGGACACACACCATGTGCCAGAACTGATCTTTGCCTCATCTTGTTCCGTATACGGAAATGTTAAGGGTATGTATGATGAAGTGACAGAGTTCACACCGACGAACCCGCTTTCATATTATGCAGCGGCTAAATTACGTGCAGAAGAGATCATTGCGAAAAAAGCTGCTGAAGTTGCGAATTTTCATCCAACAACATTGCGCCTGACCACTTTATTTGGTTGGGCTCCGCGCCAGCGTATTGACCTTGTGACCAATATGTTTGTTTACAAAGCTATCCGCGAAGGTGGTTTCTCTGTATTTGGTGGTGGTCATCAATACCGTTCGCTGGTTCACGTTCGTGACGTAGCGCGCGCATTGGTGCATACACTTAATCAGCCGCGTTATGCGCGTGACCGTAAAATTTTCCACGTGGGCGACGAAGGCAATAACATGCCGATCAAAGACATCGCTATGTTGGTCAAGAAGCACATTCCGGAAGCCAAAGTTGATTTCCCGGATGCAGGTGAAGCTGACCGCCGTGATTACTCTATCTCATGTGCTAAAATCCGTGCCGTTCTTGGTTTTGAGATTAAGTACAATGTAGAAGACGGCATCAAAGATATGATCGAAAATATCAACCGCACCAATTTGCAGTTTGACCCAGAAGTACACGGGAATGCTAAACACCCATATAAATAGGGGTTTAGGGGCAAAGTAATGGATAAGCTAGATTGCGTCATAGCCGGGGCCGGTGTTATCGGCCTCGCTGTTGGCCGCGCTTTGGCTTTGGCGGGACATGAAGTCCTCATCGTCGAAGCCGAAATCGGCATTGGCATGGTGACCAGTTCTCGTAATTCCGAAGTTATCCACGCGGGTATTTATTACCCGCAAAATTCCCTGAAAAGTCGTGCCTGTATAAAAGGCAAGCAAAAACTCTACGCCTATTGCAATGAGCGCGGTATCGCCCACAAAAACTGCGGCAAGTTAATTGTTGCTACCGACACGGCACAAGTTGAAACCCTACATTCTATCCAATCCCGCGCCGCAAGTTGCGGGGTTGATGATTTGGTGTTTCTGGATAAGACCGCCACGCTCGCGCGCGAACCCGCTTTAAATGCGCAAGGCTCTCTCTATTCTCCGTCCACCGGTATCATCGACAGCCACGCCTATATGCTGAGCCTGCAAGGCGATGTGGAAAATGCAGGCGGGGCGCTTGTACTGAAAACAGAAATAGCAGGCGGTAAAATCCTTGATGACGGGTTCGAACTTACCTTATCGGATGGATATCAATTTCACTGTAAAACACTGATAAATGCAGCAGGTTTAGGCGGTCATGAACTTTGCGCCAATCTGGACGGCTTCCCAAAGGACAAAATCCCGCCGCTGTATTACGCCAAGGGCTGTTATTTCACTCTGGCGGGCAAAGCCCCGTTCTCGCATTTGATATATCCTGTGCCGGTTCCGGGCGGTCTTGGGACACATTTGACACTCGACATGGGCGGACAAGCGCGGTTTGGGCCGAATGTGAAATGGATAGACAATATAGACTACGAAGTTGACCCACACGACGCGGACGCATTTTACGGCGATATCCGCGACTACTGGCCGGGTTTAAAAGACGCGAGCTTACAGCCGGGCTATGCAGGTGTGCGCCCGAAACTCGTCCCCAAAGGCGCATCCGCCGCTGATTTCATGATACAAGGTCCCAAAGACCACGGAATACCCAATATGGTCAATTTATTTGGCATAGAAAGCCCCGGCTTAACGTCCAGTTTGGCGCTTGCTGATTTGGTCGCGGAACTGGTTTAACCGCCTAAACCTTCTGCATGATGGCGTAAATGATCTTCGATGAATGTCGCGATGAAAAAGTAGGAATGGTCATAGCCTCCTTGCAGGCGCAGGGTTGTGGCTTGGCCTGATTTTTTGCAAGCGTCCGCAAATATTTCGGGACGGAGATGCTCGGTCAGGAAATTATCATCTGTGCCTTGGTCGATGAGGATATAGGCTTTGCTTGGCTTTAAGTTTGGATTAGAGACCAACTCCGTTGCGTCATATTGCGCCCAATTTGTTTCGTCGTCGCCGAGATAGCCTTTGAAGGCTTTTTGTCCCCACGGCACTTGGGACGGGGAGGTGATGGGCGCGAAAGCCGAGCAAGTTTTGTAAAGTTCAGGGTTTTTCAGATGCAGGGTAATGGCGCCGTGCCCGCCCATGGAATGACCGCTAATGCCGATACGATTTTTATCTATGGGGAAATTGGCCAGCATCCACGCTGTTAATTCGTCACGTATATAAGTCTGCATCTGGTAATTTTTCGCCCAAGGCATCTGCGTCGCGTTCAGATAAAACCCTGCGCCCTTGGCGAAATCATAACTGTCTTTATCATCGGGCACATCATCACCGCGCGGAGATGTATCGGGCGCAATCAGGATAATCCCAAGCTCCGCCGCAATCTGTTGCGCCCCCGCTTTAACGGTAAAATTATCCTCGGTACAAGTAAGCCCCGACAACCAAACCACAGCAGGACAGGGGGAAGGGTTGTCACCCAATGCTTGGGGCGGTAAATAAACCGCCACCCGCATATCACAATCACAAGCGTCAGAGCGGTGACTATAAACGGACTGCGTCCCGCCAAACATTTTATTTTGGGAGAGTGGGGTCATTTTCTAGCCTCTAGCGCAGGAATAAGAATATTTTTTAGCATATCATTTCCTGCAATAAATGTTTTGTGACATTTTTTATCTTTGGTTAGTAAGCCATCAAAGTATGTTGCATAGGAACAAAAGGTAATATCTATCATATCGTTTTGAATTCGGTCAATTTTCATGTTTTTGGGACTTCCTTTCTTAATCCATTCTAGAAAATGTATGAAGTTAAAGACGGTTCTACGATAGATAAAATGATTGGGCCATTCGTGGTTTTTAGGCCACTTGTGGGCATTAGGGTGTTTTCGAAAAACTTCTCCACTAACCCCAGATATCAAAGTGAATAATTTCTTTATAGCACTCGTAGAGGGATAGCCAGTCTTCCTGATTTCCAGTATTTCATTTGACGTAAATTTTTTTTCAAACTCTTCATAGTGCTGTATGAAATCACATAAATTTGCATTCATTTTATCAAGGTATGTTTTTGTTTCTCCTGCCCCACGCATAATCAAATTTTGTTGGGTAATATCTATAGTTGCGTTACCATTCAATTGTTTGCAGAATGCGAGAAAGTCCTTGGTTTGTTTGGGGTCAACTAATCTTCTTTTCAACCCTTTAGTTCTACCGGACATTCCAGAAACAAGCTTAGTACTTTTAAGAATTATTACTTGAGATGCATATTTTGATAACGGCTCAATGCGTTCACGTAACATATTCAGATTAACAGCCTTAACTGCTTCAATTTGAGCGAAATCTATTAGTACTGCTTTGTTGTTTTTTGACTTCAGTAAAAATTGTTCAAGTATGGGGTCGTTTAAAACGTTACTGTCAACGACCAATTCCACTCCTAAAACTCCACAACCGACCGAATACTCTCGCCTGCATGCATCAAATCGAACGCTTTATTGATATCCTCTAACGGCATTTTGTGGGTAATAAGGTCGTCTATGTTGATGCGGCCGTCCATATACATATCGACTATGGAGGGGACGTCTGTGCGGCCTCTGGCGCCGCCGAATGCTGTGCCGCGCCAGCTTCTGCCCGTGACCAGTTGGAAGGGGCGGGTGGAGATTTCTTTGCCTGCGCCTGCGACGCCGATGATGATGCTCTCGCCCCAACCTTTGTGACAGCTCTCGAGCGCCACGCGCATGACATCTGTATTGCCGATACATTCGAATGTGTAATCAGCGCCGCCGCCTGTGACCTCGACCAAGTGCCCAGCGAGGTCGCCTTTGACATCAGCGGGGTTAACAAAATGGGTCATGCCGAACTGGCGCGCGACTT